>Ga0123354_10012316_pt1 | contig 13258 bp, 7 predicted proteins | sample TergutLab28metaG_2_FD_97872 | JGI IMG/M metagenome (GOLD analysis project Ga0123354, IMG submission 97872) | Labiotermes labralis P4 segment gut microbial communities from Petit-Saut dam, French Guiana - Lab288 P4 | ecosystem: Host-associated > Arthropoda: Insects > Digestive system > Gut ...
AGGACTCCCCTTCGGCTAGTGGGGAGGTAAAAAAAAAATTTCGGTTGTTCCCCCCCCCCCCCCCCCCCCCAATATGCCTTCTCGGCGTGTTAGGGACAACACCTTGCAACTTCAGCCGCAAATTTTTACGGATTTTCTCCTGCAGGGAACTACACTGTACAAGATGAATGGAACCTGACGAAAATTGGATTTCTTGTTACTTCATAATGTTTCCCGTATATTAGATTAGCCTAATAGAAGATTGTGAGACACCTATATATGCATATTAAACCGAAGTTTTGATTTTCGTTGTTACACCGTGCATGTTGTCGAGTTATTCAATTATTATACCAACTACTGCACATATATAAAATTTACACATTAAAACATTAAAAACGCTCCGACTTGTTTCAGTCCTAGGAGCGTTTTTAATGTTGTAATGTATAAATTTTATAAATTTTATATATGTGCAGTAGTTGGTATAAGAATTGAATAACTCGAAGTTTTGATGTTTTAGTAGCAGTTCAGTTATCACTGTTGTTACCTGTGTGATGAAGTTTCAGACCAGGTGGTGTCCAAAAACGGAAATAAAGGGAAGGCTTATGTGGGCACCATGCCGGCTATACACTCTTGTGAACAGTTCCCCCATTTCAAATTTCGAACCACCTGACAGATTTACACGGAACAAATGGTATAAAGTTTACACCATTGGAGGCCACTCCACCGACGTACTTTCTAAATGTCTGCGGTCAGTAATGGCAAGGGTACGAATTTGTGAGGTGGCACCAACACGACCTCCGCTTACTTTAGGGTTCTGAAATGATGTATAGTACTGGATTCGGGAAATTTGGGACATTTTGAGGCGGAGTATACTTGTATGGAATCTAAAATGAGAGAGTCTTGGTCATGCGATGCCTTTTGCAGCTTTCGATTTGATCCTGGTTATTAATGAAAAGTGGAACTACTAGGCACCACAATCATGCGCTTCTACTTGTTTGTACGACTCAGTCTTGCTTTCTTAGTCCGACCTAATTGTGGGTGTAGAGGATATTGTTGCACCTAAATGACACACACACTCGGTAAGACTCCTCTGGACGAGGGATCGGCCCCTCGCAGGGACCCTTACCAAACAACACACAACAGTCACAAGATGCGGACGTCCATTCCCCCCGCGGGATTCTAACCCACAATCCAAGCAAGCGAGCGGCGGCAGACTTACGCCTTAGACCGCGCAGTTACTGGAATCGGCTACGACTAAGTCAACAGTCGATTCGAAACGTTGCACACCACAGAAACTGTACTGAAGTTTGTTCACCATAGTAGAAGAATAATAATTTTATAACTAATGAGCGGAACTGTAAATTGTGCAGTAGGGAAGTAGACTTTGATTTATCCTTGGAACTCCTTGTCTTATCTCCGCCAATTTTCGTAATTCTGTTGCTTGTAACTAGCACTTTGTACTTTACTATCATCCTACTTTTTATTCTTAAATCAAAGTGTATTTATCGAGGCGAAATTTCAAATTGTTTTCTTGGAGAAATCACAGTGATTAGAACAGGTGATTCGCAGTTCAGTCGACGCACTTAAGGTCGTATGAAGTTCAGATCCGGAGAGACACATTTTCTGCAGTAGTTCAATCTAATTCATTACGTATACGGTAAACTCACTCCATCCCTTCATTGATTGCGACAAGGTCCAGAGTTCAGGAGAATGAGGACTGCAGAGAATCTTATCTTCAGCAACATCGCTGGAATTGTGTGGATGCTGTCTGTCCCTACAATATAAATGCAGAGTAAGGTCTTTCTAAACCACATTTTCCCATGTTTTACTGCCAGGCAGGAGCCGGAGGCATCTCAGTCGCTATAGTGACTGTTCTACAGGCTGCACCACTGAGAGGTTGTCGGACTGCTAGCATGTGCAAGAGACTGCTGTCTGTTTGAAACGTTCATATCAGATCAGGTACCCACGCACTGGCTACCAGGGGATATTTCTCTGAGGATCAAGCGACCTTAGCGTAAGACCTCTGCTCACCTCCCTGCACCACGTAGTACAGAATGTGTGGGGATACGCCTTTACGCCTCCATATGTCTTTATGTCGTAATGCTGAATTAGGCATAGGAACTTGATATCATTATATGCAATTGCTACAAGAACGTACATTCTTCGCACAGTTTAGCCTACTGAAGGTAGACGTTTATCTAAATTGGACACACAAATTCTGTAAAATTTCACCCTGTGGCCAGCCATGAAGGCTCAGATGGTGGGTAGAAGTATACGTTTACTCTTTCTTTAATCTCGGCGCTACATAGGGGTGTGTGGTTAACGCCAAGCCCCGGCCGGTTTACCCTCGGGAAAGAATCCCCTTACCTATTTTACAGGAAGCTTGATGGGCCCAGGAGCCGGTATGGAAAGATAAGGAAATCTTACCCCCACCGGAGTTCGAGCCCCGATTCGTCCAGCCCCTAGCGAACCTCTAACCGACAGCGTTATCCCGTCCGCCTACAATTCAGTTCGCGTCTATTATACCAGTTAATGCTTCGTGGGGAAATCATCGCTGTCTATTGAGAGCCATACGAAACCCATACTGTAGTGGGTGGGAAGAAGAAGACAGCGTTTAATGTTAAAGCTCGGTGGTTACGTGAAGGTAACAGTGGGCTTTGAATGGTCAGTCACTTTTCATCACTGACAGAGGCGTCTGGACGCCTTTTGTTTTGTGTCTGCCATCACACCGCAACACTTGTTACGATTTGTTTTTGTTAGCACGATGTGTATATAAATGTTACATAATGTATTTATGGTGTCTGGTGGTACTGTCGTTTCCTCCATCGACGTTCGTAACATTTTCGTACTACAGAAAATGTGAATTTGCAAGACAGGCATTGTACTGTGACGCAATGGTGAGGCGCGTTCGCATAACCATTTTTGCCGTGGAAAAGCAGTAAGTATTAAATATTTCGAATGTGTGTCTTTAGCTTTAGGTATCCAGCGTCCAATGCACATGCGCCATGTTGTCATATGTGGTGTTCCCAGCTCTACAATATTTTTCCACCTTATCTCATTGACGTCACGATTAAAAAAAACCCTTACTGAACATAAAATTGTGTTTTGATTTTCTCTACAACTATTTTCCTTAAAGATTCCTCACTACAAGAGGTACTGAGCGATATATTATCATAAATCTACATGGTATTCATGTAAAGTACCCACTATTCTTGTAGATTTTAATTATACTTGAATTTGATTGGCAGTATTTTGAGAAATCCTCAAGTATCGAATTTTATGAAAATCGATCCAGTGGGAACCGAGATATTTCAGCCGACAGACTGACGGGCATTTATGATCAAGCTAATAATCGCTTTTCGAACTTTGTCGAAAAGCAACTGTAAAATGTAATAAACGGGGATGCCATCCATTGTTTGTTGTAGTTTGCGATTTTCACAGTATTGTGCCATTTAATGTCTGTAACGATTATGTAATCCGTGTCCGGACTTCCGCATTATATTCGAAGAGGAACTGAGGTATCTTAGGATGTGCAGTGGTGCAAGATGTCAGGCATTCTTATAAAACTGCAGGCAGAATGCAAGATCTACGCGGTGCATAGTGTGAATATGACTGTTTTCTGGACTGTTGTCTCATTCAGGTTGCTAAATAGACCCTAAACTACACGGTGTCAACAGCCAGAGGAATAAACGTTACAGGTAAAATTAACTAGAATTTTGCTCTTACAGGACGTCATCTAGATATTGAGTTATCTGGCCACTTCCGCTGAAGTAAGAACTGATTACACTGACCTTGGAAATGTACAGTAGAGTGCAGTGGTGAATAGTGTGTGGAGATGCTGCCAAATACACTTCTACGTTGTGACTTTAGAATTTTTATTTTGCAATAACATGTGAGTGTCAAGGCAATGGGACCTTCCCGTCCCGCGGCATGCCTTTCAGCACTTAAGAAGAAACAGTTCTAAAGTTTTGAAAAACGTTTGCTTATGTCGGAGTTCTGTTTCTGTCATGAAGACGGACATTTTTCGCACTTCACTGTTATAATAGGATGGACTGTTCTCCTGTACAGTTATGTTGCCACGTAGGAGTCAGACGTTGCACCAAACAGATTTAGGGATTTATGACTTAATGGGCAAGTAAAAATGTTTTGTCACAAAACAATATTGCCGTTGTTTAACCTTATAATGCCTGCCGTTACTATACGTACCACCAGGTTTAACAGGCAAAATTTATGCATGCTGATTGCGTTGCATTTATGTGTTTTATGTGGTTGTCAGAACAAACAGTACGTTCTGCCTTATACATCGTTAACAGATTGGTTTTAATGACCGAAGCGGAGAGTGTTTACTGCGCGGTACGGGCCGAGTCCTTGTATAAAACAGATACATTTCGTCCTTAGAGGATTAAACTTCGTGTAGAAAACAGGAGACACAGTTTTACCTAACAAAGGGGGAGTGAAGGGATAATGGGTAAAATTACACACCGAGGAGATTTGTACTGTGTGCATTTATATACTGTTATAAGAATAATTAAGTCAAAGGTAGTGAAATTGGCGGAAATGTAGCACGCAGGGGGTTGCGGAAATCATAATGGTACTTGGAAACATTCAAGATAATGAAATAATTTGAAGGCTAAAACTGGACAATAAATAACATTAAAATGAAGGTCGAACAAATGGATACTGAAGGCTGATCTAAATTTGACTGCCTGAGAAGAGGATTCAGCGCTGAGTGTTTGTTAACAGGATTGTGTACTCTTATACTAAAAGCCAACAAGAGGCACTATTTCTCTACTTTATTTTGGTAAAGAACTCTACATGTTTCGGACAGATTTACTGTCCATCGTAAGGAGTCTTGATACTGAATTCACAGAAATTTGTCTTTGCCATACCAGTTATGTTGACTGTCTGCTAGCGAGGTCGGGATGGAGTTCCATCCCGACCTCGCCAAACAAGCCACCCGTGAAGAAGAAGAGGAGGAGGAGGAAGAGAAGGAAGAAGTACTACTAGTAGTAGTAGAAGAAGAAGAAGAAGAAGAAGAAAAAGAAAAAGAAGAAGACCGCGACGACGACTTGACCCAGAGATTACTGCTGACGATCAGCAGTCGATTCGCACACGTGTGCTGAATGTAGGGTATCAGACAGTGACAAGGAAAGGTGATTGGATTCTTTGTTTAAGGCGTTCAAACTGGCCATAAGACAACTGTTCGCTCTATGCAAACAACTTAATTGACTGCGGAGGGCAGGCTGTATCGGAGAGCAACTTGAAAAAGTCAAAGTAACATATAAGGACACACACTCTTTTCTTGAAATTAATTTCCTGTTATATAATAATATATTTGATTGCAAATGGGCTGTCACCCGGTGACAGTGGTTAATGTGCATGTACATAAATATGAAGTGAAGCTAACATAAATATGAAGTAAGGATCTAAGAAATTTAAGTCGGGAGGGCTACATGAGAAGCATGCAGTGGCAACTTGGAGTCTTAGGAACCATCTCAGCATTCGTTTGGGGACACGGGGAAACCAATAAAAACCTGTGTCGAGATGGCCGATCGCAGGACCTTCCGGATACTGACTTCTAGCCAGCAATCCGGCAACTAAAGTATGTAAGACAACAATACACACATAGTAAAACAATGCACATGAGGTAACGAAGATACACACAAAATAATAACGCAATACACAAAAGAGCAACTACATTGCAAATTGTTCTTTCTTGATAGAATATTAATTCTTTGTGGGTCCACCTTCTTATGTAGCCTGTTTGTTATTCTGTCTGTTTATTTTTGTTGACTTAAAAACGGATCTCTGCGAGTAGAATTTCCTTTGAGAATTTTTAGTTAACTTACATAATAATCGAATGTGCTGTTCGAAACTGTTCTTGACAGATGCCATCAAATTTTCACTCGCCTGCTTAAAAATAAAACACTTTTTTTTTCTCGTACACATGATAAATATTTTAGTTGGTTTATGTCAATAATTAGTTATTTCACATCTATATTAATGTTTTATAATAACAGACAGCATGTTTATTACAGTGGTATCCGTGTTGCAGGCAGAAGCTGTGCTTCAGCCTGCAACACGGATACCACTCCAACCCAACCACACCAAATCTCCAACACACATCGAACCAAGAACAACACGACCAATGTGGCAATTCAACAGAAAATGTCGCAAGCTCCTGATGATGGATATATTAATGTCCGAAACATGTTGAGCACGTAAGATGTGAAATAAAATAACAAGTGACATCAAGTTGGTCTTTTATTCTTCAACTATCACGATGATGCACGGTCCAATATACATAATATTTATTATGTCTTCAGTCATTTTTGGGTGGCGTCTCACCCTAGGGATATGAAAATTTAAGATTTCAGGTACTTATTTTATTTTCTTGATTTTTTTTCAATATCTAATTCTATATAGACAGGCGTTAGTTGTGACCACAATCACATTTCTTTAAAGTCTGATGCAACAAATTGCGGACTTTTCCGAAACGTGTGCCATCTATCTCGGAATGACTGTATATCCTTAACAGAGGAACTTAACTGCATACAGTTACTTACGGACAGTTCGTCCGGGGTGCTTCGAAGTTTAGGATGGAGAACGCCGTTGTTAATTCGGAACCGGAAAGATGACGTGATACGTGCGCATTCAGAGCAAAAAATTGCAGCACCTGTGTTTTTGAACGTCTAATTCGGGCGTCGCCACACCCGCGCTCACGCTCCCGGGCACATGTGCGCCCGTCTGTCCTTACCTGTATTTTCTAATTAAAAATTTATAGACGATTTCTTCCGAGCATTTCAGAAATGTCACGGCTGTCAGTCCTCTTATTGACTGATACTTAGTACTGAGCACTTTTTGTGTGTTATCGTTTCATTAATTAAAGGGTTTATTTCATATTGGGATTTTATTATTTATTTTTTATGAATTGCAAATAATTATGCATCTGCGTGAGTCCGCGAAGAGTTCTGGAACTTCAGACGCGTGCTTAGTACCGCAAAATATGGTGGCCCCAGTTTCAGCAAGTTAATCGACGAAACGAAGAAACTGTTGACTATAAAACCGATCAACTAACAGTACCGAGTAACTGATTTAGCGTAGAGAGCTTTTCTGTCGTGCTACCATTTTCAGTGCTGCTGTTGGACTGTGCGAAGGAAAGGCGGTGATTGTAGGGGAAGAGGGCTGTTATCGCTTAAAGGGGGGGGGGGATTCATATCATGACTCATGGCCCTGGCAATGGTGTACAAGGAAATGGACATTGTGAGACAGAGCCACCGACTCCGCGTTCATTAGCTGCTCCCGTTGACGTGATGCCTTGTGTGTGTGTGCTTCCTGTTTTGCGTACTAGATGGCTGGCTCTGCTGCATGCTGATATTCTAGACATGAACGTTAGGCTTATGCCAAAGAATGAGGGACGAGCGGTTTGAACGGTTTGTCGCTCGGAGAGAGACAAACTTACGAAGCCGATATTGCTCCATATTCCGTCGATATTGTACCGTTCGAGAATCGACAGCATGTGTATCAGAATCTGTGTCCATGCAACATAGAACTGTCACGCGCGGGTTGCCATGCCCTGTCTCTTGCTTTGAATTGAAGCTTTGAAACCAAACCTTTAGTGTGTGCAAAGTGTGACACTTGTTAACTTCGTCCTGGGTTACTAAATACAATATAATTTGCGAAACCGAAAAACCACCTGCCACTATAAAAAAACAAATTAGCTCCTGCAAGACGCAAGAGAAATCTTGACGAAAACAGTACTGAATTGTCACTTAAGATGATTGGTTTAGGTATGGTCATGAAGGAAACTTGGCGAATGCAAGAGCATTTCCTTTAGCTGGATGTCCATAGTGTGGTCTAGTCCCCCAGCTGGTGGGCCTGTGTGTGCCCTAGCATGTATCCAAAGAAATTATTAGCACTCCATTGTCGAATATTACCCAGTTACGAGATATGGAGCAGTGTGTCTCTCCGGCATCCGAGAACCCTTTGTAGTTGAATTAAAATGATTAGTTCCAGGGATAGCGCTAGGCTAGTTGTTGGACGATCAGGGGTTTGAACCGTGGCAGGGGTAGTGAATCTTTCCGCTTGTCTAAAGCTTGTCCAGAGCGTCTCTGGGGCCCACCCATCCTCCTATTTAGTGGGTACCGTCGGCTGTTTCCCCGGGAGTAGAGCGGCCGGGTAGTAATAATGTTGAATTATAAACCGATTTCGTCAGGCTCATTCATTCTCTGGTCTGTTTACGACGGGCCCATAGCCTCTTCCAAAGTGAATTCTCCACGGAGTGCGATATAGTGCTTTCTCTTTCAATCTGCCGTATCCACTCTTTTCCTTAAGGTCATCCAGTAGCTGCTTACTTCTTCTTTGTCGTCTTCCCTTCACTTCTGTCTTTCCATCTCTCTCTCCTTCAATAACGGATTTTAGAAGGCAGTTCCTATGCAAGATTGTGACAAATTCGGTTAGCCGTCCTTTTATTGTATGCAGGATATTCCTTTCCCCCTGACTCTGTGTATAATACTTCACTTCTCACACGCTCGGTCGATCTAATCTGCGTCTGGGCTAGATCACAAAAAGCCGACGGTTAAGGAGGAGGTGAGGATACTTCTTGACCGTTAAAGACGACGGCTGCACGTTCCTTCGAAACGTCTGGAATCAATAATGTGTGTAGCCAGTGTTACATCCTTGGATACGACTCTCCAACATCAGTTCTGTAGGGACCTGCAATCCCTCGCTGTATTTTATAACGTTTCCGTTTCCTGGCGGTATCTGACCTGCTAGCATCCATAATGGTAAGCAGTGGCAGAAGAAGACATGGCTCTTACTCTTGTACTCGGGCCGGGTGATCATTGGTCCGCACCGTCCGTTCCTTATTTTAAGAAGTCGCCTGCATAATGACCGGAGTTTGTTTCGTTTGAGGGCTCGTAGAACGTTATTTGTAGAACATTGCGAGTATGACATTTTTAAGTGAATCATTTGTACCGTGGGGCACTGTTTTAGAGTGTGATTGACCGCAAATGTTGCATTTAATGCTAGAAGATTACGAACTAGTACGTACTTCATACTGAAGCAGAGAGCATATCAGCAAAGTCCATGGAGCCGAGACCTGTTTGCAAAGCTAGCATTTCTTCAGCCTCCTCTAGAAAGTTTTGTCTTTCCTGTGGGGAGAGTCAGAAATTGTCTAAGGTTTTCGCCAACAAGTGGAATGTTTATAAGCGTGTAATTGTAATTTAACGTTCTTGTTCATGAATCCAACCCTTTTCCATTTAGGTTTGGCACTCAGCGTTCCTCTATTTCCATAACTTCCATGGGAAGGATGTATTAAACCTACATATTTCTTGTTTTTACAATTGCTGTGTTAATGTATTTACTAATGTTTTATTTAACAACGCTGCATGTAGCTCAAACTGTGCAGAGCCATCTTGTGTGTTGCAATGAGACATGATGAGTTCTTTAGCAGAGTGACTTGTTTAAACGAGCTGTCAAATCGGCTATGTGTTCGAATTGTTTCTACATAACTTTGACTTTATGTGTGACTTAATAAGTTAGTGAGACACTTAGTCCCATACTAAATCCATTTTCTCTTTATATTCGTTTATTAAGACCCATTTTTTGTTTATTATTTACATTTGCGTATCATTTATTCTAATGCTCTTATTACGTTTGCTTACCTTACTGAAATTCCATAAATGTTAACCTACTGTAAGTTCCGTAACAGTAAGTATCATCCTGGTTTTGTTAATTCTACTTTGCAGAACTTGTAATTGAATGCTTTAGTAGGCTACATGTAATTACACCTGGTACTTAGCTACTAAAGAAAGAGAAGGAGAAAAAGCTTCGGGGTAGAGAGCAAAAGTTCCTTCCTCTTACCTCGTATTTTCGTTTAAAAAGCAAAGTTACAGCCACTTGCTTCGTCATCTTCCTCTCGCTTTCCAACCTCGTACTAAGACTACAGAATTAACAAGTTAATGTATTACAGGTTTGCCTAGTCGGTATAAGTTAGATCTTGCACATCCGTTATCCAAATTAGCTCTGCGACTTGCTAAAAAGTTTGAAGCTTTTCTGCCTCTAACCAGATTATGCATCACTCTAATTTTTATGCATAAGTTTATCTCGTCCGATCTGAAATTGAAGTTCATAATTTGCACTTTTTAGGTAATTTTTATAATAATGATTGATACGTTAGGTCCCCTCTTCCTTTGTTGTAAGTAGGAATATCAACTGCTGAAATCTCGCAGGTGACCGTGTAAAGTAGAAGTATAATTGGTCTTGGCTTGAACTGCAGTGGATCAGCACAGTCATGCAAAAATATCGTTATGTTGAGGATCGTAGCCTGCGCTTCAGCTAAATAATGTTTGGAATTTCATTTTATACGTCACAGGAAGCATTGCTCGTATTGGAAAAGGCCTCTGTATTAATGTTGTTAAGTATGAAATTAATTGCTGTAATGTTGTTTTGAGAATAGTAAGTGACGAATGCAAACATCTTGGGCACAATGCGGATTGTTTTAATATTAAAGCAGGCGGTAAATATGTGGTTAATACAGAAGTGCCTTAAAGGAGTGGGCGTAGAACGAAACTTGTGGGTGTTAATTATACTGTGCAGCTTTGTTTATGGACTTGAGAAGTTCTGAGGTTTGAATGATTCTGCCATATATAATGAAAGCGGTGCGCATGTTGAAACAAAGCCTAGCCTTCAGACTCTCGGGACCGTGCATGTGTTTCACAGTGACTGAATAAGGGCCCCGTGTGGCGCCTGGTGGCTGTTGTTCGTAAGGATACGTTATGGGGCAAAATGATCCGTTCGTAAACCTCGTTGCGGTGTAGTGTCGTACTTACAAACCCCTTGAAATTCTTATTAGGCTATAAAAATAGAAATTGCGATACAAGACATGAATGCATCACGTCGTCGGATAACGTACAAAGCAGAAGTTTCCCACCTAATAAATTAATGTACAAACCTTATAATTCGGTATCACGGTTTATGTTCAGTTAAGTGAACTTCAGTTTCGGAATTGAAATACAGTTGAAGGCATGGTAAAACTGTATTCCATCGACTGTCCTAGCAAACCTGAAATACTATAATTTTTTTCTTGGATTCCAGACCACAATAGATGGAGGCTGTTACATGTGATACACCAGCAAGTTGCGACAGGAACTAGAAGAGAGAGGATTTTTCCTCAAATATTGCCGCGCAGACAGTAACGTTGTTACTCCAACTAGCTATTGAGGGCATTTTCTTCGGAGAAAGACAAAAGTCCACGTGTTTCCCACCTGATGACTGAAGTAAATGACGTGCCAAGAATGTGTTTAGGAAAACAGGGCTTGCGTAATCCGTGACCCTAGCCTGTGACCTGTAGTTAATCAGCCAACCACTTAGCACGTAATTCGATATTGAACAGAGCGATGCGTTCGATTAGGCCCACTACAATGAACTATAATTACATCACGTCGGGTGGGTTTAGGGTGGAGCGGTTGCGATCCGTTGTTGGCTTACGTAACAAATTCTGCTGGCCGAGATTTGAGTTTCTCATATCAGCGCTGATGAATATAATGTATTCTGGGATGTCATGCCTTCAAATATTTACCGACGTTTCGAAGGGGCATAGTAACTTCCTCTTCAGTGTCAGACAGTCAGTGCGAAATACACTGTGCTGCAACAAGGTGGGCCTGAATGTAGCAGCTCCAACTTGTGATGCGATAACTGAAATTCGTAGTCATTCGATTGAATTTCTGTCGGTGACTGTACATTACCGAATAAGACAGTACAGTGACAGTAGGTATGTAGGAGACCGCACTTACCGCTTATTAATGATAACTTCTTTTTCCTGGAGGTACTGAATAAAAGCACAAAGCACAGGGTGGTAACCTGTCCCTCCCGGGACTGTAACTTCGTACCGTAGGAACGTTGTGCCATCTCTTCTGTTCATTCTGTTCTTAAGATCTGTGTACAGGGATGGAAACTTGACAGAAGGAAGTGTCACCTATCTCGCCCTGTCTTTAAAGAAGTGTTTTTCAAACGGTGGTACGCGTACCATTGGTGGTAGGCGAACGGTGATACGCGAAGAAATTTAGGATTATTTTTTTCAAAAATTAAAATTTAGAAACGTTAATTGCACTATTAGAATAGTTTTAAACGTGTTGAAACGTAGAAACATTTGCAAAGGGTATACCAAGGTACTGTTTCATTTTTGGAATATAAATGCAGACACTCCCCTTTCGTCTAATCGCGTTAAATTAGAAAATCAGCATCTGCGAAATTTGAGGTTTCCACACCATTGTTGTTTCGCTGGCTGGCACCTGCTAACCAGCGAAGCCTCTCGAAAGACCAGTATCCTGAAAGCAGGCATTAATATTTGCAGTACCTATTGGAACGTGTACGTATGTTGTATTGTGACAGCGGTACGCGAGGAAAAAAAGTTAGAAAACACTGCAGTAAAGTAGAGTTTTGAAAAGAAACTTTACCAAAAACCTCTCTGGTACGTAACATAGTGTACTGGCCTATTTAGGACTCGCAGTTATCGTAATTCTTTGGCTTCAGTATTCGTAGGATCGGATTTGTCTGTGTATTCGACAGTAATTTGAACTTCGGGAATGCAGTTCCTGCGTAGACATATCCGCTGACAAGGCTTGTTAATATCATTATACAGTTTTCTGTTACGTTCTTCATAATCCCGTTCGTAATTCCGGTTTCTGAAAGATTTAGTTGCGATCTCAACTGGTGTTTACACTTATTTCCCACAGGCAGTTGAATGCGTAAGTACACAGTGTGTCAAAACCAACTAGATGCACCAATGTATCAAATTTATTTTATTTTGAAATGACACTCTACATGCTTCGGACGGTCTTTCCGTCCATCATCAGGAGTTCAAGACTGTACATACAGCAAAAGGCATTTGTCAAACAGATACTGCTGTCTGCTTGCTAGTGGGTACCCTCTAGCAGGTAGACAGCAGTATCTGTTTGACAAATGCCTATTGCTGTATGTACAGTGTTGAACCCCTGATGATAGACCGAGAGACCGTCCGAAACATGTAGAGTGTCATTCCAAAATATAATAAACTTGATACATTGGTTGCATCTTGTTGGTTTTACTATAGAAATATATTACGATGCACGGCCGTATGAAAGTCAAACAGTGTTGTAAGTTCGGAGTTTCCATGTGCATTTTGCTACACTTCGCCAGTTGCCACTGGCAGTAGGAAGTGAGCCTTTATACCATTCCTGAACACTTAGGTTTTTCGAATTAACACTTATCCGCAATTGTTCATGTAATGTCGTGGCTG
>Ga0123354_10012318_pt1 | contig 13256 bp, 6 predicted proteins | sample TergutLab28metaG_2_FD_97872 | JGI IMG/M metagenome (GOLD analysis project Ga0123354, IMG submission 97872) | Labiotermes labralis P4 segment gut microbial communities from Petit-Saut dam, French Guiana - Lab288 P4 | ecosystem: Host-associated > Arthropoda: Insects > Digestive system > Gut ...
ACAAGAACACACGACCAATGTGGTGATTCAATAGAAAAGTCGCAGGCTCCTGATGATGGATGTATTAATGTCCGAAACATGTTGAGCATAGAAGAAGTGAAATAAAACATAATAACTAGTGACGTCAGGTTGGTCTCTTATTCTTCAACTATCACAATGATGCACGGTCCAATATACATAAGGTAAGAAATGAATCGATCTGAAGCAATGTTTCCAGAAAAAATAACGTACTTCTGTGAGGACAGACCAGTGCTGTTGGTCATGTTTCATTACCTTCCCAAAAAGCTCATTTCGGTGTGTAATCTGTGAGACCTATCAAGGGATAATTTAAAATTCGCCTTCTTTTGTGCCTCTTAATTTTCTGCTTACCCAGATGCTGAATCCACATTTATTCCTGTAAAAAAGGACATGAAGTTTTATGTTGCAAGAGAATGCATTCGCATGTTGGCCTCCGTTTACTGTAGCCGACAAAGGAATTATTAAATCAGTTTCTGCGCTGCCTGCAGTCGTATTGCGCCTGGTTGTAACAAACTTTACAGTCGACGGTAGTCGTAAACTTCAAGCATTCGCCGGAGGAGTTAGAGCGAGTTTTGGTGGTAGTTAGAAGTGAGCATGAGAACAGGAGTGCGTCGCTACGACCCATTGACGTCTCTAGGGGCTCATGTTTAGTGAAGGGTGTTGTGATGACGGATTGTCTTATAACGTCCGTTATCGTGTCGTTTAAATGTTTCCCTAGATCCATTATGTGTTGTGCATTGCCTCTTGTAATTCGAAGAACGGTTGACATGGCTGTTGGAGGTAATCGATAACGCAGTGGCGTTTTTTTTTATTAATTGGGTTGGCGTAGTCCAAGCTGTGTAATTCTGTGGGAAGAGGGGATCGTTCCTGCAGTGCTAATTCCGGTAGCCAAACGGACTGTGTTCAGTTTTTCGAAGCCTGAGTTATGAACATGGGCTGCCGTTGTTTTACTGTATTTCTGTGGGGCGTTGAGAGGCTCTGCCATCATCATCCTATCACTTCAAGAGTCCTGTCGCTTCTCATCACAGTGACGTCAGCAACTAATATAGTACAGGACGCAATACTGGAACCTAGCTACAGCGTCACAAAGTTCCACAGTAATTCAGTTGCGATTTAATTACTTATCCGTTGTGTTACAAGTGAGAATGTTTACCATTCACAGATTTCGTTGTAGATGTGTTTCTGGTTTTCTGGAACGTATGTTGTTTATACAACAAAAAAATGCTCAAATTTGGAAGTGACATGACAGTGACGCAGCAGTCTGTCCCTGCATTAAAAAGAATTACCTCATGGTATTGTTAAGGTAAAGGTAAAGTGATCCCGTTACAGACCCGGTGTGGCCCAGAGGGTGGGTAGAGGTATAGCTCTACTCTTCCATGACCGCGGCACTTGAAGGGGGTGAGTGGTCAGCAGCACGTCCCGGCCGCACTTTACCCCCGGGAAAGACCCGGTACCCATTTTACAGGAGGGTACGTGGACCCCAGGGCCGGTCTGGACGGGCGGAAAATCTCGTGCCCACCGGGATTCGATCTCGGACCCGTAGTCATTCACTATACCGACTGAGCTACCCGGCCCACATCATTGGTATTGTTAAACTCCAGTAAAGTAAGAGTCTCCGGTTTTCCTAGAGTTCGCAAGAGACATTGGCAAGGCAATACTAGAACGATTGAGTAGCTTCAGCAGTTGATTACACACACGCCAGTTCTAACCGTTTCGCTGGATATAGAATATTCAGACACATCGTAGTTCATGTCCTGGCCTGAAGATGCGAATTTTGGTAAATTATTTTAGAGTTACAGTGTTGCCTGAGCGATCAGACGTGGCGTTGTGCATCATATTCAGGAGACACTGAGTTCGGCTGAAGTTGCATATGGTTTTCTTCAGGCCTGTAGGAAAATTCCGGTGAGGCCATAATTACACTACTCCCTTTTGTATCCTTTCGCATTAGTTTTTCACTAATTGTATCATTCGGCGCTACGTAATGTTGACGTTTGAGTGGAACAGCGTAAAAATGTAAGTGAAGACACTGGATATGCCCCACTTCTGCCGTTCACATCTCTTTCGGTCTGTGATTTACAGTCGTTTTACCTTACGACGCTTCATTACCCCCGCCATTACAATCCCCAGAATCCAGCTTCTAGTTTTGGGTGTCCAGAAACATAGATTGTCGTCCAAGAATCCTTTAAGCGTGCAATTACCTAATTCATCATCAACATTCAAGCTCTTACTAGACGTTATGCATTTGGGTAAACGCCGTTAAACAAACGAAGAGGCAGTCACTCACCTTTAAGCTGTGAAAGTGCGCTTAGACTTTTTTTTAATACATTTTAATTCGTCATCGGCATTCATTCTTTTATTAGACGTTATGCATTTGGGTAAACGTCTTTAAATAAACGAAGAGACAGTCACCGTTAAGTTGTGAAAGTGCACTTAAAATTTTGTTTATATCGTCCAAAGCAAACCTTTCGTTTGTAAATAAATAAATAAATAAATTTATTTATTTATATATAGGTAACAGCAACGCTGTGAAATAGATTGTCTTGTTCCACAAGCAGTGAAAGTTATTGGCCAAGTTAAACTTTCAGCAGCACACATTTCCACCCTCATTTCTCTGTGGAGAGTATTTCATAATAAACATCGCTTCCTTGTTATTGTACCGGTATATGTGTATACCAGCAGAAGAGGAACGTTAACTATCGGCCCCCTCCTAATATACTAACTGATGATGCATAATCGCCCTACCCCGGATAATACTGGCTTGTCGCTTTCTTTGAGTAATTGGTTATGCCACGTTTGCTCGTCTGTTTTGCGTATAACTCAGGTGTGTATTTGTTTTAAGAGTCGCCTGAAGTTAGGTAATAAACCACAAATCTCTGGCCTCCGTGTTGCAAGCCTGAGACTTCGGGCTGCAGTAGTTAGCCTAACGTGCTAATAGTCGTGTATTCATGACTCCATTCTCAGAAAATATTGAATATTGCACAGTGTCCTAAGAATTGTTCACACTGTGGCCAGTACACGACGAATTTTCGAAGTGTTATTAAATTTCAGTTACTGATGTTAATTTTCTTCTTCTTCGCCTCCAGTACAAAAATATTTGCGTTAAAGGTTTGTAACGAATTTAATACAGTGGTGCTGAAGAGAGAAGTGACAAATAGTAATAAAGTAATGAAATAATACGCCGTTCAAATGTGTATTACGGTAGAGTATGAAACCATGCATTTGGACGTGCTAATGGCGTATCAATTATAACAAAGCAGGCTACGGCCGAATGGGATTGAAAACACGAAGACTTGAAGATTGCAAATCCGTAGCCCAACTAATGTTGGAATCGCGGGATCGAATCCTACCTAGGTCACGCCTATTTCTGCGCATTTCTCGTAGCGGCCTCTCCCACCCACCCTACTGCAGATGATGAAACCTGTGACGTTGTTCCCAGAATTGAGCGAAACTGGGATTACCGTCTTGTGAGAGAACTGGCATTGAAGAATGGGCGGGTGGGCATCTTGCAAGGTAAGTAGCGTGCCCTGCTGGTGGTGAGAACACAAGTGTCGCACTAACCGGACCCAGGATCAATACTCGGTCAGTCCATTTGGACGATGCGACGATGGAAGTTCGGAGCGCATCTGTTAATCTTCAGGTTTGGTGCTTCAGGCACTTGCTGTGTTAGCCGTAATATCCGAGAGAGTATCGTGATAAGAGGTAGCTTAGAGCTGGCTCTTTGGAAGATCACAATATGGAGGTTTTCCGCCGTTCTTCGTTGTTCCTTTTACGCTGTGGATGGGTTCGTATTTTTGCTAAGTAAAAAACCTTCCGTTCTGTCCCCGTCCGTTATTGGTAACGAACGTCTGTCCCGTTGAGGACGGGGCTGGCGAACCTTTTCGATGGCTGGTGCCAACGTTGCCTCAGATAATTTATTTAATGGTTCGGAATACATGGCAGGATGATACACAGTCGTGTTTCATTGTCTGCGATGTGTGAAGTGGCTGTGTTGGACGAACTCTGCCAGCCGACATCTCAGTCGGATGCTGTGGTTCGCTTTTCCTGAAAAAGGGTATTTGCTGTTTAAGAGTAGGGTGCTACTGGTCACCCCTCCCCCGCCTCAGGGCTTTAGGTCTGTAGTGCCTTTCCCTAAGAAGATGTAAGTGCTTTTGGATGTCGAACTACTTAGAACTCTTCAGGATGGCGTTAAAGAATCTGCCTTAGAGCGCTGCTCTAGTGCAACACGATCACTTGTGGAGTAAACGTCATGTATCGAAACCTTGGATCTCCGCGCCGCCAAATCAGGAGATATCTGATACTGCAAGGAGTTTGGAGACAGCCTTGTTACATTATTTTACGTTTTGCGTTTCAATACTTCACTTGTATTTAAATTTGAATGATTTTTAGTCATACTGTACATCATTTGACTCTTTTTATAATGCTGGTGTGTATACGGTTACCATTGACTGATATGTCATACGCTGCTTGTTTCTTTATAGCTCCCTGATGATGGCCACACTAGGTGGCCGAAACATGTAGGAGCGCAAAATAAACTTTGTGCAGTAGCTGAAAATAAAACTGGTGTGTAGCACTGAGGAAAGTTTGGATTGGAATTTCTGGATGTGCCTGTAGTCGCAAAGATATGTCAAGTTTACCCTACTTAGAGTTGAAGAATCAGACCATAACAGTTGACATGGCGTCTTTAAACATCGCGCCTAGTATTAAGTCCTTAGGTTGGCCCCGTAAGTAGTGAATTGTGTGACATTTGGAACGATTGCTGTAGGAATCCTCGCTGTTTGCGGTTTTACGGTCTTCGTATTTAGGCATTTGACGCCGTCACCTTCTTCCGGCCAGAAATTTGGTAACCGTCAACAACAACCCATGGAGTGACAGAAACCATAATTCCCGCTAGCTGATAAAGGTAGGAATACAAGCAGAGTGGTATATGACGCCACTTTTATTTTCGGAGTAATCTTTCGCCTCTGTCATCCCAGAAGAGTGTCAAAAGTATTGTACATGATTTTTCTTTGTGGCCCAGCTTGGCCGTAAACCGCCTCATTTTTGAGGTACCTAGATCACACGCAACTAGACACACACACACACGCGCACAATACCCAGTTAGACTGCTCTGAACGAGTGATCAGCTCGACGCAAAGACCATTGCCTACACAACACACAATAACTGCAAGAGACGAACATCAGTGCCCTCAGCAGGATTCGAACCCACGTTTCCAGCAACCGAGCTGCTGAAGACTTTCGCCTTAGCCCGCACGGACACTGGGCTCGGCCTTTAATGTCGTGAAACAGCAGATTTTTAAATCCACAATAGTCATACTAGTTTGTAAACTCATTGTATTGACTGTAGGTAGTGAAAGTCTGGATTTCTGTACAAATGCAGTCAGCTTTTACTGAGTTGACAGATTCTTATTGACGGACTGCATTTCTGTTCCCTTTGCTACTGTGAGCGATCTACCAGACCCCCTCTGTTCATGATTTACCAGCTTCGTTACAGTCGGAGATGAAAGGATAGCCTCGGGTCGTGCTCCTCTGTAACCCCACCCCCACCCAAAGTCCTCTATAAATTGATTGGTCAATGGAGCCGCTCATTCCCCCTGCGATAGCTAGACTGTATTGGCGCTACAGTGACATACACCGAGTGACACTTCATTACACACACCCATGTCTTGCAGTTTCCATCAGCCTCCGCGTCGATAGAATGTTGAAACCAATTTGGGAAAGGTGTTAACTGTAACAGTATTTCAGCCTTAAGCTGCATTACTCCGTCCCTTATCTAACGTAGTAACATTACTCCGTCCTTTATCTAACGTAGTAATAGTTACCACAATGATTTAAACACTGTAATGGCCTCAGATGCGCACCTTATCATATCGGTCGCGTGTTGAGAGTCAAGTGTAGAGTTTATACCTTTTACAGGGAAAGGTATTATTTAATGCCCCATTTAAAGCCCAGTGGTAACTGGATATGTAAGGCCCATCGTCATCAGTAACATTATAAAACTCTTCAGCATGCCTTAAGAGTAGATTTATGGGTTGGGTTCGTTTCACAGAATGAACACTTTAAGTATCTCCCCAAGCAGTGTTGACTGACACAGCTTTGCAGTGATCAACTCGCCGATGCTTTAAACCAAACGTAGCTCATGAGAACATGAAGTTCTTGTTCATTGTTCTTGTTCTTTAAAGCCACCATGTTATGTTGTCACTGGAACTAATCACAACTGTAGGAGTACGTTGAATGGGAACAAGTGTGTTTTGAAAAGCGCGCCGTATCTTTTCTGTACGGAAACTGCGATCAGTTCGCTCGCATCCGACAGGCATCACAGAGCCGCACTCTACAGCCTGTAGCAACACAAAAAGTGCTGTGATCGTTGGGACGCTCGTCCTCCACGCTAGAAACTCGCTGTTTGCTGTATGAAGTGATCCATGATACTGTAGCAAACACGATAGTGAATTGTCTGTTCGGTTTAAAGTACTGAACTGTGCACAAAAAACAGTAGGCTGCTTTTTGTGCACATTTATCATCCGTATCCCGCCATTATTAAGGTCGCTTTCGGGCTGGTGTCGAGGCTTCGTAACGTGCTGTTATAGTTTGGTACGTGGTTTACCTGTATTGTCTTACGACGGTGGAGGCCTGACGATCGGCTGACACACCTGACAGAATGTTGTTGGAGTTCCATTCCAAGGCACGCTTCTCTTTTTTTTTTTTATTAAAAATTGGATTTCTCTTTTCTGTTGTTTCTGGAGATTGGTCAGTTGTAAAGAAAAGAACTGTATTGTATTCAGTGGGTATGGAACGCTGCAGTCTTAGATGAAAGAGAAACTGAAAATCACAGTTTCATCGGGAGATTTTAATTCATTTGGAAACATTTATCGATCAGAAAGAGTGACGTCGGATCGTACTCACATTTCGTGGTTTCCCTATACTTTTCTATTTAAACCATGTTACCTTATCCTGCAATAATTCAACGCTACTTCGTTGCGGTCAGCAACTCTCACTCTCCTCACTGTCGCCTACAATCATTTCAGCAGTTGGTATTCGTAGTCGGTTGTTTATAATTGTTGACCATTTTCTTTAAACGATTAGTACATTGACGTAGTTGTCAGTCTTATATTCTTATCTTAAGCTGAGGACGAGAAGAAAATTTTCTGATAAATCTTTATATTGCGAATGAAAACTGGTTTGTTACGACGAATATTTACATCATCATTAGGACAAAGAATGCTTGTGTTTTTATTACGGGTAGTATTTCTTCTAATCATGATTCGACAGTGTTCAACTTTGTTGTTAACCCGTTTAAGATTGAATGCTGAATTATAATAGCCCGTTTAAAAATGTTGTTTATACCTCTCAGTAAACACTCCGTCTCGGTTCTTAACGCCAATAAGTCAGTGTCTTATGTTGCTGTGTACTTACTGACTGTTTAGTCCATACACACTGTATATACGTTATCATTTAAAGTCAAACTGTGCTAGCAGAACCTAAAGGTTCAGTCGCTGTTACTGAAGCTCCCCATCGGACCCGTTCCACCGTCCATCCTCACCACCAACATTCATCTTACCACCCATTTCCTGCTCGTGGTTTCAAGTTAGCGACCTTAAAAAGGTTTCCTCAGTCAAATTCCTTGAACAGCCCTTGTCTTCCGAATCGTAACATCTCCAACCCATCATAACGTTGCAGAATTGAATAGCCTCAGAGCACTATTGTACCTGTATAAGTCACCGGGTTGCTTGATTTTCAGTATCGTAGTTTTGTCGCTTCCCATACGCATCAGTAATATTGGTTCGGATGTGTACTGCATACTGTCTCTGAAAGAAACCTGACCGAGCAGTGAAACTTGGAGAAAATAAATTTGCTTTTTTCCTACGAATCCTTCTTTACCTACAATCAGGCAGAGACGTCAAACAGTTCCTCATTTTTAACCACATGACTTGTTTCCCAGGTGTGAACACAACACACACAATTTCTGTGTTGTCTTGCTGGAAGACATCCTGGCCAGAATTTAATTGCGTGTTTATAATTAATTTGCTAATGGATTATTCTATACTTATCCTCGCAAATTATGTGTACATTACACGGATGATTTGCCTTTCACGACTAACATTTGTCCGTTGTCTGGTGTCCCAGAAATACAAAAGCAGTAAACATAAAGTTTCGCAACCCGTGTCTGTTTCCGCCATCAGGTCAAGATGTAGGAACGTATCCGCTGAGTTGGATACGTTACACCGAGCTGCTCCCACTCTCAGAGATTGAATTTTTTTATTGAGTGTTGTATGAAGGACGCGTTCGGAAACGAACTGTGTAATATACTGAGCTGATCACTCGTCCAGAGGAGTCCTACCGACTGTGGCGCGTCGCTTTGTGTGATCTAGAACCCTCATGAATGAGGAGGCCATAACCCGCTTTGGGCCGCGGCGTCAAAAGAAGAGTGTATACTGTCGTTAGAGATCTGAGGGATTGACTGTATTTACATAAGTACCCAGTCAAGGCTGAAATTTATTTAAAGAACATACGAGAGCTCGCTGATCACGGTGGCCGCGCAGTCAAAGGCGTGGGTCTGCGGCCGTTCGCTTGCTGAGATTGCGGGTTCGAATCCGCCCGGGGGGCATGGATGTCTGTTTATTGTGAGTGTCGTGTTTTGTCAGGTAGAGGTCTCTGCGACGGGCTGATCACTTGTCCAGAGGAGTCCTACCGAGTGTTGTTTGAGCGATAGAGGAACCTAATAGAGGTCTATCGAGCCATGAAAATATATATATATATATATTTTATATATATATATATATATACACACACACACACACACACACGACAGTTTACGTCCAAACTCACAGCAAACACAGAGTGTCTCCATTAGAAACAGGAGTAGAAAGTATCTGTGTGTATTGTGCGAACTACGAAACATAAGACGTGATTTAGGTGAAGTGTGGAGAGATTTAACTTTAAAACTTATAGAAAAATAATCACAGAACATTAAGCGGTTAATAAAGCGATTGGTAAGTTAATTGTTAATAAAATAAACGTTATAATTCGTAGACAGCCAAAGTCTTCATCCAGAAACCGCACGATCATGGCGCCGCCACGGTGGGATCATGGACCGAGGCTTAACAGTAAGTGTCTGTCCTTGGAAGAGACGTACCTGAAGCTGAATACTGTTTACACAGTAATGTGCTAGTTTGCTGGCACACAACAAGTTACTTTCGGAGGCAATCACAGTGTGCCTTCTTGTGCCAAGTGCTCTTAGCTCTAATCCTTTCCACTTCCCAAAATCTAGACTTGCCCGCTAATATTTGCACACCTCACTTCATTATCCAATTGCATCGCAGAGGGAGGACCGGATTAACAGCGAATCGTCATAATCATGATGATGGCAATAATAACAGGCCTCGGGGTCGGCCGCTTTTGCTGATGTTTTCATACGTTTTGTCTTTCTGTCCTACCTGTTTGAAATACAGAGCCTTAAAGCACTCTACGACTGCTCTCTCGCCCAGCTCGTGTGTAAGTGCCGTCATGCGATGCGGTATCATTACGCACTTCAAAACTCGCTGTTTAGGAAGCCAAGAACAAACAAATCTTTCGGGACCGTAAAGTGAATAACACTGACGGTGAACGCTTTTAATACTTGTGAATGATATGCATATTTATTCTGTAATGAGTCTGAATGTCCTGTTTCTTCTTTGAATGCAAATACGGCTTCGGTGTTTCCGTTCTCTCTCGTGTCTTGCTCCTACCGCTACGTTCTCACGCCTTGTGCTGATGGCAGTCGTCGGCTATTTACAGATCTTTATTGGTGTTATACTCGTAGCGACTCTTCTGGTTTCCATGACCTTTTCATCGTTCCCTCCTGACTCCCTCAGTTCAGATCCTGTTTTTACGTTCCATCCGTTGCGTCCCACAGACACCCACCTCCGGGTAAGGCTGATCATCTCGCGCCTGTCTGGAAGCCACTATCTGTCTGTACTGTATAAATTATCTAGGAGGATGAGCTGGGCGGTGCTTGTAGTATGCATTGGAACTAAGCAAAATGCACATTCAGGACTTTGGTAATCTTTAAAAGAAGATGTAATACGGAAGGCCTGGGTGCAGAGGGGAGAATATTATAATGGGCATGAAAATAAGTGGAATGAGGAGGATGTGCACTGGATTTCATCTGGCTAAGGAAAGGGACGACGGAAGGTGTCTAGTGAGCACGATAGTAGAACTTCGTGCTCGATAAAAGAAGGTAAATTCCTTAGCTGTCAGAACTATTATTATTATTATTATCATCATCGTCGTCGTCGTCGTCGTCGTCGTCGTCACCACCACCACCACCACTGCCACCGTTTCAAGAATCATTCTGCTCTGTAGAATCACTGAAAGATAAAATTGTTCCTGTGGACGCCGTAAAGGTAAATGGGGGAGTGGAAGTACTGCTCCACTAATTGTTCGCCTCGGCACCAGGTGGATGGTTGGCCTTACGCACCGGCCGATTTACCCCCGCGAAAGTGTCTTTAGTGCCCATTAAATAGGAAGTTGGGTGGGCCCCAGAACCACCGCAGAATTGCGCCAGTGACTGAAAAAAGTCGCATTGTGCAGTGTGAATGACACCAGGCTTAGTGGCTTATGCCTCATTTATCTGCCTTCTTAGGAAATCCCCGATTTGGCTTATGGGAAATTCTGAATGTAGTTAACAATTTTTGCGGTTTTGTGTTTAGGATTCTTGAAGAGTTGGTGCTATTCAGCTTCTTTATGTTTAAGGGGACCCGAAAGTTAGTTGTCGTATTCAAAAACGTGCGTTGTAATGCCCTGTCCTTAGCCATTACAGTATGGTTATTTTTATGGCGCTACAGCCCCTGGTGGGCGTAGCCCCCTTATTATCGAGGCTTCACTATCACACTCTATAGGACTCCTCTGGACGAGTGATCAGCCCGACGCAAAGACCACTCCTTACAAGTTACACCACTCATAAGAGACAACCCTGCCTCCGGCGGGATTCGAACCCGCCATGCCAGCAAGCGAGCGCCCGCAGACCCACGCCTTAGACCGCGCGGCTACCGTGATCGACGCAGCATGGTTTCGTCTGCCTTTAATTGTGAACTAGATAATGCCAATGCTCCACGCCGCGAAGGAAGCTGGTCCAGATAACATACTGGCTGTACCGTGTGTGGGAGTGGTTTGGGTTTCTGATAGATTGGGTTATTCTTCATTGCTGTTTGCCATGACGGTAGTATGACGGAACGTTCTTGGTACAGAGGCTTCATCTTACATAACGTGTCATCGTGCGCTGTGCAGTTACCTCACTTTCTGATAAGGTTTTACAACCATGTCATTCTGATTCTGGTGACGAAAGTTGTACCATTCACGTAAATGATAACAAGACTGAGTCATTTATTTATTAAGTCCACTCATCTACATTGGATACTTGGTATTTGCCACAAACCATACAAAATCTAAGCCTGATAACTAAACCTCGCCCGCCTGCGGGAGTTAGCCACAGACATTTTATCTGGGGAAGCGCATCTTATTTAGGCGCGTCCGCAAAGTTGCGAAAAGTGACTATTAGCTTTGTCATTCTGCCCGTCTGTCCGCTTGGAACAACGCGGCACCCACTGGCCGGATTTTCATTTAATTTGATATTTGAGTATTGTTCGAAGATCTGTCAAGAAAATTAAGTTTTCATTAAAATCGGACAAGAATGGCGGACACTTTACCTGAAGACCAGTATACATTTTCGACCACATCTCGCTAAATTCTTCTTAGATTGAGAAATGTTTCAGACACAGTTGTAGAGAAAATCAGAACACACTTGTTATGTTCATGGCTGTCACTTTTTTAAATCGTGCCGTTGTTGAGACAATGTTGAAACATGTTGTAAAGCCGGACAAGCCGCAGATGACGATATGGCGCTTGCACATTCTATGTTGGCTACCTAAGGCTACAATACACACTTAGAGTATGTAATACTTTTGCTTTTCCACTACAACAATGGTTGATGGAACGCGCGTAAAGGTTACGTTGTAGTACACTGTCTGTCGTGTTTTTCAGTAGTTTCGAGTCTACCGTTTTTACGAACTCGGTCAAATGCGTTTTTCAGTGTAGCGTTAGGCCTAGTGACGCGCCTTGTATCTATTAAAACTTTGATTGTCACACTTTTTGTCCACGACACAAAATTGTAAATCACAATGGTCTTTTGACCCCCTATATAGTACTAGCGTCCCATTTTGGCCTTGAGGTGTGCGTGAATGTTTTCAAAGTTAAGAATTCCCTATGGACTCTTGAGTTTCGGAGTCCTTATATTATACCTGTGTTCATGAGGCGTGTTCGGGCCGGGATAGTGTAGTCGGTTTAGCGACTGGCTACGGGCTGGACGGTCCGGGGATCGAATTCTAGTGGGGGCAAGATTTTCCGCACCTGTCCAGGCCGGCCGTGGGGCCCACCCAGCCTCCAGTCTGAGTGCGTGGTCAACGCCAAGCCCCGACCGCTTTACCCCCGGAAAAGAGACCCGGTACCCATTGTACAGGAGGCTGGGTGACCCCTGGACCAGTCTGGATGGGTGCAAAAAATCTCGCCCCACACCGAGAATCGACTCCGGGACCGTCCAGCCCGTTGCGAGTCGCTGTACGGACTACGCTATGCCGGCCCAATCCGATCGCTCATATCTGAAGGTCATGGGGGTTGAAGGGTGACTTGAACACTTACAACCATCGAAGTCTGAGATTTTGTAATGCGGTAATCTTTTACCTGATTAGGCACATTGCTGCCTCTACTCGTGTATGACTTGTCCCAGAAATGGTGAATCCTGTGTGTGTTTTGGCTCGGCGTAACTCTTGTTCGGGCGACTAATGCGTGTGATTCACCTACGTGCTAGACGAGGTCTTACCCCGTTATCGTCCGTGAGATATGATGATTCATTTTTCAGGATGCTCATGAACTGTGCCTCGCTGCGTCAGTTTATGGGTCACAGTTGGTGTTTAATCGAAACAGGTGGGCGGTTAAGTAGGTAAAGTACGTCTTCAGGCAACAGATCAATGGCCTGGAAACAGCCGAGCTGCGAATGTGCGTTAGTAAACAACGTTTTGCCCTTATCAATAAATGGTGCTGCAATTTAGGAGCAGTTTGGGAGCTTCCTTTCGATTCCAGCTGGCGTCAGTGGATTTTTCATTGACATAAAATCCTTCCGATCGCACTATGGCCCTGGGGTCGACTCAGCCTCTAACAGAAATGAGTACCAGGAGCATTTCCTGGGGGTAAAGGCGGCAGGTGCGTAA
>Ga0123354_10012319_pt1 | contig 13256 bp, 13 predicted proteins | sample TergutLab28metaG_2_FD_97872 | JGI IMG/M metagenome (GOLD analysis project Ga0123354, IMG submission 97872) | Labiotermes labralis P4 segment gut microbial communities from Petit-Saut dam, French Guiana - Lab288 P4 | ecosystem: Host-associated > Arthropoda: Insects > Digestive system > Gut ...
GTCGATCCATGCCATCGGCTTGTCAGAATGGTTGTTGTGGGCGTGCCAGTTCCAACCAGCCTGCGGAAGGAAGTCTCCGCGGTTCATCGGGATCGGGTCGTCACCAACGATCGTCCAGACACCAGAACCCTCCACGATGAAGCGGAAGGCGTGCTGGGTGTGACGGTGCTCGGGAGCGTCCTCGCCGGGCATCAGGTACTGAATGGCAGCCCACAGGCTGGGTGTGGCGAAGGGGTGTCCGCCCAGTCCAGGATTTGCCAACGCGATGGCGCGACGTTCACCGCCACGGCCAACAGGTACGAGTTCGCCAGCCTTGCCGGCCAGGCGCAAGAGGGTGTCCCATTTCCACAGATGAGGCTGGGTACGACCTGTCGGCGTCGGTTCGAAAGGCATAAGGTCATCGATCTCATTCCACAGGGGAATGAGTAGTTCCTGCTCAAATCCCCGGTAGAGCTCTTGGAGTTCAGGGGAATCCACAGGTGGTTCAGACATAGTGTTGATTGATTTTGGACTCATGCGTGTAGTCTAGGGTAAATCCCGAGTGGCAGGAAAGCAAATTCTTTTTTGCAGAATAGGCCTTGTGAAGATGGAAAAAATTTTAAAGAAACCGCCACCCTACGTGATCACAAGTGTGGACCACGCTTTGCGCATCGCTGCGATACTCCAACTGGAGGAACATCTCACCGTCACCGATGCGGCCCGACGACTGGCTGTTGCCCCCTCGACAGCCCACCGCCTCTTGCAAACCCTCGTCTATCGGGACTTTGCGGTCCAGGATAGCCATCGCGCCTACCGTGTGGGGCCCATCTTAGAATTGGCCGCCCAATGCATGTCCCAGGCAACTCGCCTTCGCGCCAGTTCGGCGCCACACCTGCGATGGTTGGTGGACCATCTTCACGAATCCGCCAACCTGACGATCCGAACCGGTGTGGCGGCTCGTTTCATATGCAGTGTCGAATCTGACCAGATCCTCCGGGTCGGATCCCGCGAGGGTATGGTCTTCCCTGCCCACCAGACCACTGGTGGTCTTCTGCTCTTGGCCGAATTATCGTCCGAGGAGCTTGCTTCCGCGTACGCATCGGGGCGACAAGGCGACTCCAGCGCCCGGGGCCCTGACCTGAAGGCCCTGGCGACCGAATTGGCACGGATCCGCCACTACGGCTATGCCATCAATTCCGAGTTGTCCGAACGCGGTGTCATCGCGGTCGGTGTGCCGATCCGGGACACCGATCATGTCGCAGTGGCTGGGTTGTCGGTCTCGCTGCCGAGCGTGCGTTTCGAACAAGCACGCCTGGCCACAATCCTGTCGAGCCTGCGCCGTACTGCGTCTGCCATCGAGACTGATTATGCCCTGACAGCGGCCAGCCCCCAACCGATGCCAGAATTTGCCGAGGTTGGCGGCGCGTGAGCCTGGACGTGGGTCCCAGAAGTAAGAGAACCCCCGTTATCGAAACGATCGCGCGGCGACACCGGAGCGTGCCTCAGGCTTTCTGACTCGCCAAGGTGGCGAGGGACTTCTTGGCGACGGGGACCAGGACGACGAGCAAGATACACGCCAGCGCGACTCCGATGCCGAAGGCGATGTAGTTGTACGTGACACCGGCGGACTGCGAGGGTGCACCGGCCTGGAGGAAGCCGCCGATCAGCGGGGCGATGACGGCGCCGATCCGGCCCACACCGAGCATGAGGCCCAAGGCCGAGCCGCGCAACAGGTGTGGATAGTGGTTGGAACACGCCGAGATCAACAAGCACTGAGTGCCATGGGTTCCGATGCCGGCCATGACGAGGGCCGCGTAAACCAGGACCACGCTGGGGGGATTGTCCGCGTTCGGCGGGTTGGCCACCAGGATGAACAGCCCGATTGCGCCCAAGAGAGACGCTGCGGCACCTGCCCACAGGGAACCGATCTTCGTACCAATGAATCCCATGATCAAGGCGCCGATCATCGCTCCGAGGTAGAGCACGAGGGTGAAGAACAAGGCCGTGCCCAAGGCGATCCCGCTCGACCGCATCAGGGAAGGAAGCCAGGTGGCCAGGCCGTACCACGCGAATAAGGTCCCCACGGTGGCCACGACGAACAAGACGGTGACCAGGGCGAATGGCTTCGACAACAAGCGAGCGAATCTGCGGAAGAAGGTGTGCTGTGGCTCTGAGGCAGCATGTTCCTCTTCTTGATCTGGCTCGACGTGGTAGCGGGTTTCCAATTCCACGGCATGGTCGGTCTTGCCGGTTGCGCGCAGCCAGACGGCCGATTCGGGTAAGAACGCCGCGGTCAGCGGCAGGATGATGATGATGCCAATCAGTGCGAACAAGAACATCAACCGCCACCCCATATTGTCGGACGCATTTCCGAGGACCGGGATGCCGAGGGCTGTGGCGACGATCCCGCCGATGGGGACACCGGACATGATGATCACGGAAACCAGCGGGCGCCGCTTCTGATCGGAATACTCCCCGGACAAGGCGCTGGCCGTCGGGACCATGCCACCTAGGCCAAGACCGGCCAGAAGGCGGAACGTACCGAAGAAATACATGTTGGGTGAGATCGCGCACAAGGCGGTCATGACCGAGAACCAGGACAGGCAGAGCAGGACGGTCTTCCGACGGCCGATCAGGTCCGCCAGGGCACCGGCGAAGACGGCGCCGATCAGCATGCCGATGAAGGCCATGCTTCCCAAAGTTCCGGTGCTGGATGGGGTCAATCCCCAGGTGTGGGGTAACTTGGGTGCTGCTGCACCGAACACGGTCAGGTCATAGCCATCGAAGACGACGAGCAACCAGCACAAGATCAAGACAAGTAGTGCAGCATTACTGTTGGCAACCTGGGAAACACACCATTTCCAGAATCTGGCGATGGGATTCATGATTAAACCTCCTCTGCGCCGATGACGCGCATGCCCAATAATTCGACATCGTACATAAATTTATACGAAAAATATAGAGTCACTTGGATACACATGAGGCTTGTCATTTGCTTGCAACAGCTATTCATTATTAAGAACGGACACACCTATCGAAGGCTGGATGTCTGACTATTATGATATCTGTGTCGTCAAGGGAATACGTACGGCTTGCGTACTATTGACGCCGAGGTCGCGGAGATTGCAAACGACCATGGTTTGGGTGGTAGGCGGAGGTCACGCGTACTGGTGAGTCAAGATGCCCGAAATCTGAGAATCGCCGTAGATCTGTTATCCGATTAATCTGGTCCAGATGGTGGCGCCTGTGGTCGGACATTGTGATACCAGTCAATTCCTGACCTCGGTGTGAGCCGTTCAACTGATGTACTGGAGAACCTCCGCTCACACCACAACCGGGGACGCCACATCCACCAGAATCCCAATCTTTGCACTGGTCAGAATGCTGGTGGATGGTGGCGACGAACTCGGGCCCCTCAGGCCTCCTGGCTCACTGCGGCGGACTTCTGGCTCATCCGGGCGGCCAAGGAGTTCTTGGCGACGGGGATCAAGATGACGAGCAAGATACACGCCACCGCGACCCCCAGTCCGAAGGCGATGTAGTTGTAGGTGACGCCGGTGGCCGCATCGGGGGCCCCAGCCTGGAGGAAGCCGCCGACCATCGGGGCGAGGACAGCACCGATTCGGCCCACACCGAGCATGAGACCCAGCGCCGTCCCGCGCAACATGTGCGGATAGTAGTTGGAACAGGCGGAAATCAGCAGGCACTGGGTGCCATGTGTTCCGATACCAGCCATGACGAGGGCCGTATAAACCAGGACCATACTGGGGGGATTGTCCGCATTCGGGGGGTTCAGCACGAGAATGAACAGTCCAACAGCGCCGATGAGCGAGGTCACGGCTCCTGCCCACAGGGAACCAATCTTGGTACCGATGAAACCCATGATCAGGGCGCCGACCATGGCACCGACGTACAAAACGAGAGTGAAGAACAAGGCAGTGCCCAGAGCGATCCCGCTCGACCTCATCAGTGAGGGCAGCCAGGTCGCCAGGCCGAACCACGCGAACAAGGTTCCCACGGTGGCCACGACGAACAGAATAGTCACCAAGGCGAATGGTTTGGACAGCAGACGGGCGAATCTGCCGACGAAGGAGATCTTGGGCCCAGACGAGGAGTGCTCGTGGTCGGGATCCGGCACGACGTGGTAGCGAGTTTCCAATTCTGCGGCACGATCGGTCTTTCCGGTGGCCCGTAGCCACACCGCCGATTCAGGCAGAAGAGCGCCGGCCAGGGGCAGGACGATGATGACGCCGACCAGCGCGAACAAGAACATCAACCGCCATCCCCAGTTGTCGGAAGCGTGGCCGAGGACCGGGATGCCGAGGGCTGTGGCGACGATCCCGCCGATGGGGACACCGGACATGATGATCACTGACACCAGGGGACGCCGCTTCTGATCGGAATACTCGCCAGACAAGGCGCTGGCTGTTGGGATCATGCCACCCAGACCCAGACCACCCAGGAGACGGAACGCGCCGAAGAAATACAAGTTGGGTGAGATCGCGCACAAGGCGGTCATGACCGAGAACCACGACAAGCAGAGAATGACTGTTTTCCGCCGGCCGATCAGGTCCGCCAGCCCGCCTGCGAAGATGGCACCGATCAGCATGCCGATGAACGCCATGCTTCCCAGAGTTCCGGTGATGGATGGGTTCAGCCCCCAGGTGTGGGGCAGCTTCGGCGCCGACGCGCCAAAGACGGTCAGGTCGTACCCATCGAAAACGACAAGTAGCCAACATAAGATCAAGACAAGTAGTGCAGCATTACTGTTGGCAACCTGGGAAACACACCATTTCCAGAACCTGGCTATGGGATTCATAATCAACCCTCCTCTTTGCGGATGACAGCGCAAGACCGATGAATCGACATAGTACATAGATTCTGAGAAAAAGAATAGAGCTACTTGGACATGAAATGACAGCAATAATGCATACCCAATAGTGATTTATCACAGATAGCCACTATGGTTGTTCAGCGCGGCAGGGCAAAACACCGATATAGCCGAGCTGTCAAGGGGATATGTACGGTTGATGTACTACCCACCAAAGTATCGGCGGCCTATCACGCGATGGTGGCGCGGGAGCGACGTGGTCGGCATGACCTTGAGCGAGGGCACGTCCTATGGTTGTCGTCTCGTCTCGACATGGACGCGACAATCTATACTCACACAAAGATGCTCTCCGGCGTCCACGAGGAGACCCCCATGGCCCTAGATGACCACACTGCCCACACCTGGCGGATCACAGACCGTACACCTTCCCGCCGTCGATCGGCCCCACACGGTCCAAGATTGGGGTGCACCCCGAATCCAGGACACGTCATGACCCCCGTGGTGACAGCTCTTCCCCACCGTCGAGGCCTGCGATGAACGATCTGAGCCGATTCACTCAGGCGCAAGAAGGCGTCTTCGATGAGTTCTTCGACGGGGAGCCTGACCAGGCTACGCTCACGCATCTGGGTACGGATGGCAACTCATGATTGACCTGAAACTGGCTGACGACGTTCCTGATGGGACCCAAATCCCCCTCACGATTCGGGTCCCATCTCATGTCCCGTTCGTGGGCCTCACAGCGGACATCCTCCGCAATGGCGACGCACGGCCTAGCGACATGATTGCCGTGGTTCTTCCTGGATCCACCGATTCCTTGCTGCTCTGCATCCTCCGATCGGAACCCTGACCCGATCTGAGGCCGCTCGCGACACAAGTCGTCGGTGGATTCAAGAAAATCCTGGATCCACCGATCCAGGATGAACTCACCACGATAGGAAAACAAGGAAGCATTTCTGCCGGGGGCGTTCACAACGATGACGGTGACACGCCGGACAGCCTCAGCAGTGGTTGGGCGACAATGAGGGTCGCGAACAGGACACAACCTGTCAGCATCGTCACCATCTCAAAACTGCTTGACAGTTGCATGGCCCACCCTGGCCACACCGACCCCGCCGTACTCGCCAACCTCAGCGCGTACGAACCCAGTGACACCCCCAGGAAGGCAATGCCTGACAAAGCCGTCATCCCCCGCCACCGGGCAGGAACTCTGGTCACGATCACGAGGACGATCCCCAGCCCCAAGAGCGCGCTGCCGAGGGCTGTGATTTCCAGATTGGCCACATGAGCTAATTCCTCCACCACACCTGTCAGCCAGGACGGCTGCGTGGTTCGTGCGCCCATATTCTGGAGGATGCCAACGAGGACCAAGAGGAGAAATGCCCCTCCAGCCAGCGAAAACACGTTCTCAGGCAAGCGACCGACTGAATGCGAACTCCCCGATCGCATCGCCGTCACAACCTTCTTCACGGCGGCTTTCGTCATCAGTGTCTTGGTCACACGAGGTGATCTCGAATGACGCGGACGTATCCGGCTGGATCCGCCCCACGATAAGGATTCAGACGCGACCAGCAGGACACCGATCATGGGGACAGCCGTGTAAGCAGCCTCGGACAGCACCTTTTTGGCAGCACTGAGACTGACCAGCCAACCGCCTGACGCATAGGACGCAACCAGCAACACGGCACAGCCCACCAAGACGGCCCCGATAGCAATCAGGCCAATCCAGCGGGACGGGCGCTTGACAGCGGTCATGTCCTGCCAGTCCATGTCACATCCCCTGCCCCAGCGATGACAATTGCGGTGCCACAGCAGTCGTGGTCTCCCAGGCTCTCCTGGGAGATACAGTACGGGTCGCGCAGTCGGTGGCGTCATCAAACTCGTACCATCCGTTGATCGAACGTCTGCTCACCGGCCCTGCGACTCGTTGGGCTGTCGATGCCGACTGGCAGCGATGCTGCATCTGGTCGTTGATCGACTTGATCTGCTCGAACGTCTCCTGCCATGCCTGAGACCTGGCGGGCTTGCTGCCCAACTGGTCCATCAGGTCGGTCAGCGTGCACAAGGCTTCGTAATCATCCGACATCGTGTCGACGCCCAGCGCGATCTCACTCACTCCAGAAATCCGGCACTCATTCTTGATCGGGGCATCGGGGTACGTGGTGACCACTTGTGACCCCCACGTGCTGTCCACGCTCGAACCGTACTTGTCGCCAGCCATCGCCTGCGACAGTCCCTCCATGGCTGTCAGCCCCTTCGCTGTCTCATTCATCGCAGTCTCTTTCTCTCAACTGACACGCTGATCGGTCGATCAGGGGGTGCGGGAAGCACCTGTAATCAACATAAAACTCACGAGATATCATGTCGATGGGACCTGAATCCCAGGGGACTCAGGTCCCATCACGGGCTATCGAGGAGTGGGCTGAAGTGTGGTGGCTACGACTGGGCCTCATTGCAGTCTCAGACAGAATGCGAGCACGCGAGCAGGACGAGCGCAGACCGCCCGAGACCAATCAATGACAGGCCCGGCCCGGACAGCCGGCAATCGGTGAATTCAGGCTGGTTCGGTCTGGAGTCATTCGGCCGGCAGATACAGGTTGAACCTATCTCCCCTCGCGAAACCCACCACTGTCAGGCCGGAAGTGTCGGCCAGCGCCAGTGCGGCCTGGGTTGGAGCCGACCGTGACACGATCATGGGGATTCCCGCTCGAATCGTCTTCGCGACGATGCTACTAGGGATTCTGCCCGTGGTGTACACGCAGGTGTCGGACAAATCCACCCCGTCCTTCAGCGCATGGCCCACGCACTTGTCGAAGGCGTTGAATCTGCCGACATCCTCATGGAAATACAGTAAGTCAGGCCCCCGGCAGATCGCCACAGAATGAACGTTGCCAGTCTTTTTGAAGAGTCTTGACCGGTTCAACAGCATGGTCGCGTTCGCCAGGACGGCCTGTGGATCCCAGCAGATCCTAGTCAGTACGATGTCGGGGCAGATGTCATCAAGCCCAGCACTGACGCCCACGAAGTCCCCCTGCTCGACAACACTGCCTGCCTCATATCTTCGCGCCTTGCTGCGTCCAGTCGCGTTCGCGCGCAAGGTCACATTCGCATCTCGGTGGGACAGTTCCAGCGACTCCACATCCTCTCCTGACGAGATCACACCACCGGAATACAGGAAGCCCAGGACAAGCTCTTCGACATTGTCCGGTGTGCAGATCAACTCGGCAAACAGGACGGAGTTAATATGAATTCGCAATGTCCATTCTTTCAGCACATTGTCTGTGACATCCGTGTAGCCGCCGGATTCGTACCGGCGCACCGCGCGCGGAGCCGTCAACACCTGGATCGACCCTGTGACCTGCATGCTCGCCTTCTCACCGCTCGTACTCGCCGGGTCGGCGACCCCTGCGATCATGCCTTCCGCACGGAAACGGCGCACGCCTTGAACTCTGGGATCTTGGCGATGTCGTCGAGGACTGCATTGGTCAGTACATTGACATTGCCATCGGCGAAGTGCAACGGCATGAAGACCTCGCGGGCCCGTACCCGGGCGCCGACTCGCGCTGTCGCCTCGATCGCACCGCGCCGGGACGCCACCCTCACGCGGTCTCCGTCGTTGACCCCGAGAGCTTGCGCGTCGTCGTGGTGCATCTCGACGTACGAACTGGTGCCAAAGGCGTCGAATCCGTCGGCTCTCATCGTGATCGAACCGTTGTTATAGTGGTACAGCATACGGCCGGTGACAAGGGTTAACGGGTAGGTCTCGTCCGGCAGCTCCTGCGGCCCCCTCTGAACGGTCGGATAGAACAGTCCCAGCCCGCGCGTGAACTTCCCCCGGTGAAGGATGGGTGTTCCCGGATGATCCTTGTCCCAGCAGGGCCATTGAAGCTGCTCCCCCGCATCCAGTCTCTCGAACGAGATTCCTGCGTACGACGGTGTGACCGAGGCAATCTCGTCCATGATGTCCGCGGCCGAGTCGTAGTGGCTCGGGTATCCCATCCGGGTCATCACATCGCAGAAGATGTCGGTGTCCAAGCGCATGTCACCGTCCAGTTTGACTGCCGATCGGACTCGTTGGACCCTGCGGTCTGTGTTGGTGAACGTACCTTCCTTTTCGGCGTAGCTCACCCCGGGCAAGACCACGTCGGCGAGTTCGGCCGTCGCGGTCATGAACAGTTCCTGGACCACCAAGAAGTCCAAGCTCTTCAGACCTTCTTGGGTACGCGAGATGTCTGCGTCCGTAAATGCCGGGTCCTCGCCGAAGATGTACGCGCCGCGTACTCGTCCTTCAAGGGCGGCCGGAATGACTTCCGTCGAGGTCAGTCCGATGGTACGGCTGAGCGAGACTCCCCACGCCTGCTCGAACTTGCGCACCACCGCCTCGTCGCTCGCCGTTTGATAACCGGGGAACTTGTCGGGCATGCATCCCATGTCGCAGGCGCCTTGGACATTGTTCTGGCCCCGCAGTGGATTGACCCCGCAGCCAGGCTTTCCCAACTTACCAACCAACATTGCTAGATTGGAAAGACTCATCACGCCTTCGGTGCCGCTGGAATGCTCCGTCACGCCCAGGCAGTAGATGATCGGGGCCCTCTTCGCTGTGGCGTAGATCCGCGCAGCACGGCGCAGATCGTCGGCGTCGATCCCGCAGATCTCGGCCACCCGCTCTGGGGTGTAATCCTTGACGACTTGGGCGAACTCCTCGTACCCCTCGGTTCTGGTCTCGATGAATTCCCGGTCCTGCAGGCCTTCCTCGATGATCACGTGCGCCATCCCGTTCGCGAACGCGGTGTTGGTTCCCGGACGTACCTGCAACTCGATCTCGGCACGGGGACTCAGGTCGATCTTGCGCGGATCGACGACGATCAGCTTGGCGCCCTTCAGGACGGCGTCGCGGATCTGTGCGCCTGCCACCGGGTGGGCCTCTTCCGGATTCGACCCGATCAACAGGATCGCATTGACATTGTTGGTGATGTCGCTGATCGGATTCGTCATGGCGCCGGAGCCGAGGGTCATCGCCAGACCGTGGACGGATGCGGAGTGACACACCCTGGCAGAGTTATCGACATTGTTGGTACCGAATGCTGCTCGCATCATCTTCTGGAAGAGGTAGTTGTCCTCATTCGGCGCGCGGGAACACGAGAACCCTGCTATCGCGTCAGGCCCGTGGTCGGCCTTGATCTGGGTGAATTTCGCCTCGATCAGGTCGAGAGCTTCATCCCAAGTCGCCTCGTCGAAAACGCCGTTTCGCTTGATCAGCGGGTGAGTCAGGCGGTCGCCAGAGTAGATGAACTTGAACGAAGCGTACTTGCCTTTGACACACAGCATGCCTTTGTTGGACGGGCCATCGCCGGGCTGGACACCAATGATCCTGTTGTCAGCAACGAGCAGGTCTAGTTGGCAGCCGGTGCCACAGTGGGGACAGGTCGTCCGGACCATGTGAATGTCGTCCTCTGGGTACTTCTTGCTGCCCTTCGACCACAAGGCGCCGGTCGGGCAATGGGAGACACAGTTCCCGCACGACTCGCAGATGGAGGCCGTCCACGGCATGCGTGGACGCAGGGGCGTTGGGACACCGAAAACCCGTCCTGACACGGCTGTCCCTTCGTAGCCGTGCCATTGGTCGCAGGTACTCACACACCGCAGGCACGTGACGCAGACCAAGGGATCATAGGTGAAGAGCGGGTTGGCGGAACCTTGTGCCTCAGGATTGGGCTGGCCTGTCGTACCGAAGTGGCGCCCGTCGACGCCGTACTGCGCCGCATAGCGTTTGAGGTCGCAGATCTCGCCTGTGGCGCACTGAGGACAGTCCGCCGGGTGATCGTCGACCAGCAGGTCCGCGACGAACCGGCGCGCCTGAACTGCCCGGGACGAGCGCGTACGAATCCTCATACCGTCAGCGCTGGGTTCGGTGGACGCAGACACCAGACCCACCTTGGGGCCAGCCTCGACATCGACCGTGGACATCCGGTCCACCCACTCGGGCGACAATCCCTCCGACTGGCGCAGCACCGGGATCTCGATCCCGATCGCCGCCGCCGCATCCAGGATCGTGGTGCCTTCCCGTACCTCAACCGGCCGGCCGTCAATCTCAAGCTTCACCGTTCCCGACACGGTTTGTACGCCCTCCGTCACGATCTCAGACATGCAACGACCAATCCTTCCTGAATCCCCCCGGGGTGTCCGACGAGTCATTCTCCGACCCTGGACAGGTCCAGTATCGGCTCAATCCCCCGTGTTGTCCGGAGGCTTGTCAGTACGGCGCTCGGCAGGTGCCCTGGCCATTCTGGATAGCTTAGTAGATGTCTGTGACATTGGCAGGTGATCTGCCATCCGGCATGCGTCCAACCAACGTCAGCCAAACCATGGAGTCAATCGGTCATCACGGCCGCTGAACACTCAGGACAGCAGCCTTTGCTCTGACGCTGACTGTGGCCGGCGACGATCTGTCCTGCCCGGAAGGCCGCGATTTCGCCGATCAGGTCATACGGGATGGGTTGGTCCCACGGGATGCGGATCGTACCCCTCGATGTGTCGTATCCGGTCAGTCGGTCGGCAAATCTGTCGACGCCGGAGGCCGTCGGGTAGATCCCGAGGTGACGCTTGGTCGCGGCATACCAGATCAGCGTCTCGCCCTGCCAAAACGATGGCATGGCGTAGCTCATCCGCTCCTGCGCGAGGGGAACCACCCGCGCGATGACAGCACGCACCTGCTCCACGACTGCTCGCTGCGCCGGGACCAACCCCGCCAGATACTCGTCAACGCCCACAATGATCTCTCTACCAAGCAATTCGCACAGATTCCAAGGTGCAATTCGCACACTTTCCAGCATACAAATCGCACACCTGACCACCCAATTGAAGAGGCCTCAGACAACATCCCGGCGGCGCGACACATCAGGTCACCCACGGGTCGTTGCCCCTGGTGACAAGGGCAGATGCGGATGGTCAGTGACTGTATTCTCCTATGGGATCACTGGGCTTGGATGCGCTTGGGATGTGAGAACAGCCGATGCCTTGCAGTCGGGGCAGAGGTCATCGACGGTGGACTGTCCGAGCAGGGCGGCCACTTTGGCCAGCAGCAGACGGGAGCCGACCTGTTGGCCACAGATTCGGCATGTCACCTGGTCATCGGTGTGTACGGCGATGGCGCTAGCCCCTGTTTCGTGGGTGTCATCGGCCGGACTGAGGGTGATCGCGTGCTGTGGGCAGCAGTCGACGCAGGCCCGGCAGCCGGTGCAGGCGGCCATCTGGAACCAGAGTGTCGCCTCGTCCAGGAGCAATGCGCCTTGGGGGCAGGCTTGTACGCACGCACTGCATGACGTACAGGCCTCTGACACCGTTAGCCGGGTCGAGCCCAGGACAACAGGGGTAGCGACGTGCGGGGTTGGCGGGCGGGGGGCCGAAGAGTCATCGTGGCCCAGGCCGAACAGGCTGAAAAGCTGGCGGCGTGTCATCTGCGGCCGGTCTGGTGTCGCCGGTGGGATGGTTGACCGGGTGTCCATGATCAACAACTTCTCATGTCTGCAACCGCCTGCTCACCGGACAGTTCATCGATGGCACTGACCACATAGTCGTACAGCATTAATGCGAGGGCTCCGTAGAAACCGTCTGGATCCTCATCGTGGACTGCCTGGCACCAGCGCGGCACCCAGGTGCTCACATGATCGGTCAGAAAACTACGCCAGGCGGCGTCTGCCCGTTCGACCCCGGCTTGATCGCCATGGTCGACAGCGTCATCGCGGCAACGCAACAGGAAGGCCAGGAATGCCACCTCGTAGCCCACGTGGTCGGCCGGCAGGCCATCGACAGGCATCAGCTGGGCGCCAGCCGCCTCGTACGCCGCCGCGACTGACTGGGTCGCCACGCCCATCACCCGGCGCTCGCCCAGCCACACCGACTCGAACGGAGGAAGGGGCCCGAAGCCGGGTCGTAACCCACCCAACAGTTTGGTGTGGGCGCGGGCCAAGGCGTCGGCGTCGATAGGACAGGAGAACGGCAGACCGGATTGGCGCAGTGCGGCTACTCCGACCTCATCAGGAGCCCCGAGCAACAAAGCGGCAATCGCCTGTAAACCATCCGCGTCGCTGTCCACAGGCACCGGATCAGCCGGGGATGGTGACGAAGACATGGCCGACCGAACCAGCGAAGACGATCAGATACCGCAGCATGAACCCGCCAACCAGCACGCACAAGCTCTCAGCCAGGACGAACCCCGGGGCGTGCAGCTTGGCTGCCAGTGACGTACGGTGGGCCAGAAGATTGTAGATCAGCGGCACCGCCAATCCAACCACAACCAGTCCGATCCAGAAGGATGCGGCGAACTGTCCGGTGACGACAGCGTGGAAGGAGAAAGTCACCGGCGCCTGGTGGCTCATGCCGGCGAAGAACAAGAATAAGAACACCACCACCATTTCTATGGACAGCAAACCGATGTGGATGGGGCCGA
>Ga0123354_10012324_pt1 | contig 13253 bp, 7 predicted proteins | sample TergutLab28metaG_2_FD_97872 | JGI IMG/M metagenome (GOLD analysis project Ga0123354, IMG submission 97872) | Labiotermes labralis P4 segment gut microbial communities from Petit-Saut dam, French Guiana - Lab288 P4 | ecosystem: Host-associated > Arthropoda: Insects > Digestive system > Gut ...
AGACAAACTATGTCCCTAGGGAATACAGTGTTGCAGCTATTCTGTTGTTACTATTCATGGTGCTTATATCGTTAGTTTCAGTGTTGAATCTATTGTACTTTTACATTAGTACTTTCCGAAGTACGTGTGCAGGGCCCAATATGGCTGTTTTCTGGAGTTCCTTGACTTCATGTTTTCCCGGTATGTTGCTCATGTATTTTCTGAATAACTTTGAAATAGTCCCAGTCGCCCCTTTTATTTCTGGTATCGCCTTTGTTTTTACATTCCACATGCCCTGTATTTCTATTGTAAGGTCTTTATATTTTAGAATCTTCTCGGCTTCTTTTTTAATCACATTTCTGTATCCTGAGATTGAAAGGTCTAGTAACATACATGTTCCCTTTTCATTATCGCGGATTATAAGGTCTGGTTTATTATTATTCTTATTATTCACCTGAAATAGTGCGACATCCCGCATCGGTCCGTGGTTTTTCAGAATTTCGCCTCCAGATATCTCTGTTCCCTTCTAGTCTCCTCCATCCCCCTGTATGTCTCTCTTCATTTCAGTCTCGGCCTGCACACAGGTCTTCCTCCATCCAATTTTCTATTCGCGTACATGACCGGCCCTTTTTAAAGGCGTAGATAGGAAGATGATACTGAAATATATTTTAGATAAATATGATGGAAAGATGTGGACTGAATTTTTTCTGACTCGGGATGTGAACCGGATGCGGGCTGTTGTAACAATACGGTGTTGAAATCTCGGGTTTCCTTAAAATTTGGCGAATTTGACGGGCTTAGCTTCTGAAGAAATCTGTGCTCCATTTTGATAGATGTTGAATTAAACCCAAGTTTTGTGCATGTGGTTCTGAACGACGCGATCAAGAGGTCAGAACACCGTATTCAAGAGTCGCGAAGTCAGTTCTAGGCTCGGACACCGACCATCCTGACTCTATGTGTGTGTGTGTGAGTGTGTGCGTGAGTGTGTGTGTGTGTGTGCGTGTGTGTGTGTGTGTGTGTTTGTGTCTCCAGGCAAATGGCAGGACAGAGACTCAAATTGGGCCAACTCTTCTCGCCAGATCTCTTCAATTGTGCACTAAACTGTACAGCATTCAACGCCGTCAGTCTAAGCTCTGACAGCCTAGTCGAACCATGCATATATGCAACGTAGAGGAGGTACCAGTAGCCATTTCGAATGTACACAAACTTTCAAGCTAACAGTCGTTCAGCTGTTTAAGATTTACTCTGATTTGTATAAAAGGTAGCCTGCAAATGCGTTACAGATTATGTCCACTAGTATCTCTCCTTTAGCACATGCATCCAGCCAGTTCACACTCTTAACCAGTTTCTTCTTGTTCCTATATTTCCACTTTTACAGCACTGTAGCAATAACAGGGGGCAGATTCCACGTTCTAATTCTGGACCAGACCCTCTAAGAAACTGATATTTAAACAGCTGTTCAAGAAATTCTTCGCCCTGTGTGGAACACAGGGGACTGGGATAGATCAGTCGGTATAGCAAATCGCTATGGGTTGAAAGTTTCGGGGGTTGAAACCCGACGTGTGTTAGAACTTCCGCACTGGTCCAGACAAGCCCTGGGACCCACCTAGCCTTCTGCAAAATGGTTACCGGGGGTCTTTCTCGAGGTTAAAGCAGCCTAAGTTTTGCGTTGACTGTCCACTCCCATCCAGCACCGAGATTCAGAATAAGTAGAGCTATGCATTTACTCCCCTCTGTGCCTGCACGGCATATTATGGGAGACCTTATGTGGAACGTGAAGGTTCGAACAGCCGACTGTCCCCAGTCACCACCCCTACTCCAAGCTACATTAATCCATTTCTTATTCTTACATAATCATCATCATCATCTTCATCGTCTGCAAGAGCTAGTGTTATTAGAATCTCCGGCTGGATGGCTCAACATACAATTGGTGCTCTCATCTTTCATACGGTTAGTCTGGTCGTCTCTGCCTGTGTGCAAACACGGAACTTGTCTTGGGCGCTGCTGAAGAATAAATTCACACTGGTATCAGAAGCTGAAACTTCAAACCGCAATCATCAAAGCCCTCGAAGTGGATGCAAAAGTGACTCAGTTTTATAGACACAGGTTTTCTGTAATTCCAAGATTTCTGTGTAAGTTCCTTTGACATAGAACACTGCAAGGCCCGAAAGAGTGTTAGCCCTTGCTCGACTGTTAAGCTAGGAGATCCGACCTTGTCGGCTGTCGGCAAATAATCATCCATATGCATAAAATACCAAGAATTAAGATTCTGTCCACATGTAATATGTCAGTTCGTCCTATAGTCACAGATACGTACGGTAACGACAGCCGAAAGCAATCTGTTTTTATGCAGCGACCTTAAGAGGCCTTACCCAGTCGATATTACAGCTTCGAATCTTAGTCAATGAAAATTATCCCTAGGGAGAAGAACCGCTAAATTGTATTCTACATATCTGCCGACCTGGAGATTTTACCTTAATGTTGTATATCAATGACGGTAATGTATACATTAAGGGCTACAATGACTAGTTAAGCACTTTCACAAAATTTCGAAAAGCGTCTATTAGCTCTGTCGTGTCACATTCTCTCTCTGTCTGCATGGAACAACTCGGCTGCCCAACATCTGTCGAGAAAATTCCAGTTTCATTAAAATCTGACAAGAATGGCGGGTACTTTACATGAAGACCTACGTGCACTTATGATTATACAGGGCGTTTCATAATGTTCTCCGTGATTACAAACATTTATAACAAGAAAACCAAAGGACCTACCTTAATGGAATTGTTCACAGCCACAGGAAAACTGAAAACATTTTTTTTGACAACTAGAGATGTTCGATGTGTGCTCCACGGGTGACACGGCACACATCGATACGATATTCAGTTTCTTGCCACACACACTCGTCAACATGGGTGCATCGATATTCTTCACTGCCGCAATGATCTGTGCCTTTAGGTCAACGAGGTCACGTGGCAATGGTACTTTGCGTACTTTGCACGAAATGTACGTTGCACTGTTACCACAGAATTACTCGTGTGATATTCCAACACACAAAACGACTTCTCCCCCGGAGCGGCCATTTTCTCACTACATACACTCGCATCGCCTAGCTGCAGAAATGTGAACTAAGATGAAAAACAACTTATTGGGGGAAAAAAGTTTTGAGTTGTTCCTTCTATCTGTACAGGTTTCGTAAATATGTGTCCTACGGTTTTTCTTATAATAAATTTTTGTAAATGCGGAGTACATTATGAAACGCCCTGTACTTTGCCGAATTCTTCTTAGAATGAGCAATGTTTCAGGAAAATCTGTAGAGGAAATAAAAAAAATGTTCAATAATTTTTTTCCGAAAATCGCGCCTTTTATGATATAATGTGGAGAATGTGGTAGAGCCAGACAGACCACAGACGATATAAAAAGGCGCAAGCCTTTTTCATGCCGGGTAAATACAACCAATATAGACACACAAACATAATGTTGAACACTTGCCGGTTTTACACGGAAAAAACGTGTTACGCGAATGCGCCTCCGTGCTTTGTTATACGTACATGGCCTGTCTTTTTGTGAATCAATGGAAGGGTGGTCGGTGGAAACCGTAGCTATAAGTGGCAAACGGTTTAATATTTCTGTTTAAATTTCAACAAGTTTTGTAAGAACTAGTTCCATATACTAGCTGAAAACCACAATAATCTGATAAAAATTTCAGGATAGTCAATGGCAACCTGTTGTTTATATGAACAGTAAAAGGGAAGCATGTGACATCAACCACAACTGGATTTATATCAGTTTTATTGCGTGCTACATGTTGCGGCATTAATGAAAAATCAGCATCGGGCAATTACAAATATGTAAAGGAAGATAATTAAATACAGCCCAGTATAATGATATTCTTTTCATTTAGCTGATATCTCCACTTCACACAATATGGAACTGTGTAACCCGAAAATAAATAAAAGTCAGGATTGTGTATTGAAATATTAAAATATAATAGGTTTGTTTATATTCAAACATAAATATTCATTTCCAATATTTCGGGTGTGAAAAGAAATTTGATGTTTGTGCGACCGTGCATCATAGATACAATAATATGAACAGCTGACTAGATGCAACAATAAGAACATTTTATTGATAATTACAATCAGCTCAACATGTTTCGGGCAATAATTTCGCCCATCCTCAGGAGCACTAGACTGTGCTTACAGCTTGTGGTATAATGCACCGGCGATGCTGCCTGCTGGTAGCATCGCCCGTGCATTATACCACAAGCTGTAAACACAGTCTAGTGCTCCTGAGGATGGGCGAAATTATCGCCCGAAATATGTAGCCGATCATTTTTAGTATAGTTGTTCTTAGGATTGCTGGCGTCAGTTACGGACGGTTCATGGCATTCGTTGTAAGTTAATCCGTCATCGTATATTCGGGACCGTTGGTGATAGGTAGGAGGGGAGAGATTTAAATGAGAAAATATTAGGAGCTGATAACGGACGCTAGCAGTCCAGTAAGGAAGTCAGTCTCGTACGAGTGTGGTGTAGGTAGGAGTACAGAGAAGTGACTGTGTCAGTTTGCTAGAAATTTATCTAGTGGTGTTACTGGATGTAGCGCTCCATTACTTTACATCAAGAATAAAATGAAAGAATAAAAGATAAGTGAAAAGACAATAATTAAAACTATACGTGATTCGGTGAACCACACCCGTTTCCCGAAAGAGGATCACCTACCAGACTGAGCGCGTCGGGACAACAAAGTACGAAGGGTGATCGTGTAGAATGTTGAGCTGATTGTAATTATCAATAAAATTTTTTATTGTTGCATCTAGTCGGCTGTTCATATTATTGTGAAAAGGAAGTTCTTCGATATTAAAATGAGCCTCGTAGGATACAGTCTTTAACAAAACAGCTGCAATCCCAACGTTTATTTTAATCAAGAATATTTCGAGAGGAATATTATCCCTCATTATGTAAAATGTCTCCCGCCACAAAACTACATTTTTTTTTTAAGATTTTTACCTTTCAGGCTTATATCACTACTAAAGAACTTCCCTTGCACACCCTAAATACTGTAAACAATTTTTGCATTTTAGTATAAAACATACCTATACATATTTTAATACTTTAATATAGAATCTTGACTTTCATTTAGTTTCGGCTTATACAATTCCAATTTTTGTAAATTTGGTATATCAGATAACTGAAAAAAGAAAATTTTAGTGGGTTGTAATTAATTACCTTTGTTTGATTTCAGGCATCCGCCGCGAAGTAGATCAGAACCTGCGTTGGTCTGCGGGGTTTTAAGCAGCGAGTAGTGGTAATTCCTTACTGACATTTCAGAAAACCTATCTTGACCCTTGAAAACGGGACCGATAGGTTGTCCCGAAACGTCGGTAAGGAATTACCACTACTCGCTGCGTAATAATCTAAATGATCGTAGTTCATAATTATTTTCCTTTGTATATCTTTAATTATGGGCTGGGTAGGTCAGTCAGTATAGCGACTGACTACGGGCTGGACGATCCGGAATCGTATCCCGGTGGGGACGAGACTTTCCGCCCGTTCAGACCGGCCCTGAGGCCCAACCAGCCTTCTGTACAATAGGTACTGTGTACTGCGGCCGGGGCGTGCTGCTGACCACTCATCCCCTTCTAGTGCCGCGGTCATGGAAGAGTAGAGCTATACCTCTACCCACCCTCTGGGCCACACCGGGCCTGTACCGGGATCACTTTACCTTTTTTATATCTTTAATTGCCTGAAGATGGATTTTCACTAAAGTCGAAACACGTAGCACGCAATAAAATATATACATCCAGTCGTGGTTGACGCTGTGTACTTCCTTTGTAACCGACATTTCCATCTTTCGGCAACCCGAAGATTCACCTTTCTGTCTTAACAGGGAAATCACAAACACAAAAGTTAAGTCCTTGTTATTTATCTGGCGCATGTGGGCGCAAAATTTTCAATGAAGACATTCGGTATAGTTGGATTAGGTGACAAAATTTCGATGTCATTTTCAGGTTCAAATGTGTCAAGAATTACTAACTCAATGTCAAGAACAAGACGTGCGAACACTTTGAATAAATAAAAGGTTTACGAATGTCTGAGGCGCTACACGGTGCGGTTTGGTAGATAGACTGCAGCACTTCTGACGCAGACAAAACAAGACCTCTCAAGCAGTAAAGCTGCTAACTGTCATTTCGAGGAACGTGCGCCGGAACTAAAGCTATCCTAACAAGAGTTTCGTGGTTTTTCCCAGACCCTCAGTTTAAATGGGAGGCAAGCAGCTTGCAATAGGGAAACTCCACATTCTCAAATGTCCTTTCTAGTTTATTATTCTTTATCGTACACTCACTCGCGCCGAGTCGCAGACAGTGCCATTCAGGCGCACACCCAGAATTTTTCATTTGGTGGAGGAGGAGGAGGTGTGGAGTGTAAGACTACATCAAATTCATGTTTGATTTTGAAAACTATGTTATCAAAATCGTGTCATAAATGTAATTGTAGTATAAACACGGTCTGCAGCTGTTTGTATGCACGTACGAACGTCACTGCTTGCCTCATGTCTCACTCAATTTAAAACACGAGTTGCAATATTCTCTTTTTATTCATCTAAGATATTTTGCAGTATCCCAATGTACAAGCCATCAGCCTATTTCATTGGTTGATTTCGGTTGCAGGTCAAATCACGTGCAACGTTTGACATCATCACATCTACAAATTTTTTGTTTATTTCGATGTGGGGAGTGTAGCAGGCCACCTGAACCCCCTTTGGGTGGGGGGGCTGTTGCCATCAGATAAAATACAAGTAATTTTCTGAGGCAGCACTCTCCATCGAAACGTTGGTATCTAGCTACCAATATACACGGTCTGCCAACACATTTTAAAGGGTAACATTTCTTCTTATTTTCAAGACAACACGTACACAATTATCCCCCAGCATGATCATGAAAATGGAAATTAACTTCCCAATTCAAGATCTTCAAATTTATTAATGCATTTCAAACAACTCTGTAAGCAATAGACTGTTAATCTTGTATACGTCTCATCTCAGATACGCATTCTCGGTGGAATTTTGTAGCATCAAAGTACACACGTAGCGAACTTATAGATTCCATTACAGACAGAACTCCTACTCAGGCATTTGTAACTTTAAAACGTTTGCGGATCGCATATTCAAAGCCTGACGTTCTTGTTTTTTGTGGGTGATTCCAAGACACTTTATAAATATCTTAGTCAGGGAAGTTTTTCGTATATGTACTTACAGTACTGGACAAACTTGTTCTTGGAAATCAGGCGCCAGACTGCACTGACAGCAGTAACAGATGAAGAAACAAGAATGTCGAGTTAAGGTAACGCAATAAGGCCAATTTAAAGCGTATCGTTTAGTGTCATTGTTCCAAGGGTTTTCCTTTCGATGAGAGGGCAAATTACTGATAGGATCATAAACTCAAGCACGATGAGATGGTTGGGGCGTGAAAGACACTTGGGAGTAGAAAAATGCGTAACAATTTTATCAGGAAGGCCTGAAAGAGGAAACCACTTGCTAGAACCAGGTGCAGAGTGACATTAACAGGAGAGGAAATGTCCACAAAGAATAACATCTCCGGCGCGTTGTTTCTGTTACTGTCCCTATTATTCGTAAATATTTTCAATGCAGCCTAAACGAAACCATTATGTTGGTCTCTTTATCGCGAGGGATCACAGTTACGTTCAGATCACTGTTTCTTCGGCCTCTCAGGTTGTGTCTTATTTCTTGTACTCACTGCGTACACGTAAACATCAAAATCTCTTATGTCTTGTGAAGGTAAAGCAATCCCATTACAGACCTGTACAGGCCCTGAGGGTTCCAGGAGGCTGAGGTTCCCAGATTTCAAGACATGAAGATGGTAGGATTGTCAGCCCTACGCACCGGCTGCCTTTACCCCCAGGAAATATTCCCTGTACTCATTTCTGTTAGAGGCTGAGTCAACCCCAGGGCCATAGTGCGGCCGGAAGAATTGTGTCAATGAAAAATTCCAATGATGCACTCGGGAATCGAACCCGCAACCTTCCGGCTTGTAGAACAGTGCCTCAACCAACCAGTTCTCTCTCAAAGGACGAGACATCATGTTGCCTCTACGTATTTCGTAAGGAGTAGGATATATACATGTACGCTATCAACTACATTCCAGGCCTTAGTTAATATTTCATAGAGAATAAATTCTGCATCCCTTCTAACGACCGGTCTCCTATATGTATGTAGATGTTCAAGAAATGTGTCTTGTCACTCTTGTCTGAATTTTCCAGCAGAGCCGTGTAGTGGAGACAAAAATTAGTAAAAATACCCAATATGAAATTTTATCTAGGAAGTGTGTCATCCCCGTTGTGTATGAAAATTGGAAAGGGTATGTAGTCAAACACAACAATGTCAATTAGGGTGTATTGAATGGCTAGTCAGAGCATACCACCACATATAGAAATTACATTACGCAATAAGGCCCTATGTAGAGATCTCTGCACCACGTGGGCGCTCAAATGTATATAGTAGGAACTTAAGTTCTCTTGAAGACAAACTGTAGATGGCCAGTAAAGGCCAAAACATGTAGTTGTCTAGTATAGCCATTAAATACACCTTAATTGACATTGTTGCGTTTGACTACATACCCTTTCCAACTTATCAATGAAATTTTATGTTTTGTTGATCGTGCATCTTATTACAATCATTGTAAATAACCAAATTGACGCACAATTCTATTTCTTATACTTATTTATTCCAATTCTCTACATGTTTCGAGCAACCAAGTGCTCATCGTCAGGAGAGTCAATTGTATCAATACAGCCTCTGGTATGTGTCACTCTGAAAACAGTTGAATGGTCCAGAATTTAAAAAAAGAATTATCATAAAATGATTGGTATTACTTATAGATGGTGATAAAATATTAATAAAATGGAGTGACATGTTTTGTATGATTTGGTTTTGTTTTGAAGATTGATGGGCGTATTTATGTCACGTAGCGGTCAAGTTGGTTATTTACAAAGACCCAATATGAAACTTCACGAAAATTCATTCAGTGAAGTGACGTTGTTCCATACAGACCGACGGGAACACATGACGAAGACAGTATCGCTTTTAGCAATTATGAGAGTACCTAAAATTGGCCTTAGAAAAGTGTGGAAGCTGGTGGAATGGATTCATTTGCGTCAGAGCAAGGAGCAGTGGCGAGGTCTTTAGAATACCATAATGACACTGCATGCTCCATACAATGTTGGACCTCACTATGGGAGAAACTAACATCTTTTCAAAGGAGATGTTGCTCCACGAGTTAGTTGACTAATATGGAGTTCACGAATGACATGAGAATGTACATAGAATCTAAGGGGATAAAGGATAAAAAAACTGCAGCCTGAAGATTGCTGTGACGTCAGGTTTTCTGGTAGAAAATTACACACTTATGAGAGGAACTCGTCTTCATCACCAGCTGCTTCAGGCATCACAGTGAAAAAGCGGCAATTCCTCTGAACATATCTACACTTATACCAGAATGAACGTTGTCATATTCCACAAACAATAATTTTCAAAATGACTGCAGTAAGAATATCAATTCTTACACTACGGCTCTTTCGAGTTCCGATGTCACCGCCCAATGACTATTTATCCACACTGCAGAAGACGGGATAGCTCACTCACTGTAGTCACTAGGCGGATGGATGGTGCGAGAAACACCAAGAAAATAATCAAAGCCAACTTACACGAAAAACGACGTAAGAGAAGACTTACGGCTAGAGGAAAAGATGATGTAGCGAATGACATAAGAGAGATGAGAATTGTTAATTGGAGACAAGGAGCGCAGGAAAGGGATGGATGGAGGACAGCAACTACGGAGGCGCTTATCCTTTTTGGATAGTGGAGCCGCAGAAGAAGAAGAAGAAGAAAAAGAAGAAGGAGGAGGAGAAGGAGGAGGAGGAGATAGTGATTATGCTCTGGACTAGACGACTGAGGAATCAAGAATAGATTTCCGGCAGGAGGAATGGACTTTTCTCCAAAATATCAAGACTGGCTCCGAGGGCCGGAAGTTCTTTCCTTATGAATAAACGACTGAAGCGTGAAGCTGACCATCCATACCCATCTAGTATCGAGGTTAGGAATGAGCGGAGCTACACCTACACTCCCAGTAACCAATAATCAAGGACACGGACACGACTTTTAACTGTACCAACTCATACTGCCAAAACACTTGACTACCCAGCAGATGTTGCTGAAGTTAAGATGCCCGAGTGTAACAACATGGCAAATGAAAGTGCCTCTTCCTTTATGAGACTTCTTGCTGTGAACTGGAATTTGAGGTCTGCTTTACTTACGATGACCTTCCAGAAAAATATAGTGTGTCCCACTCGCTACTGAACCCGACATTTCTTTAATAATTTTACCATTAATGAGGATATTGCAACGAAATTTGAAGCGGACTACAGACACATTCCTCTTCATTTCTCACACACCGAACGTACTCCTGTTCAAATTTCGTTGCAATATCTTCATTATTAAAGAAATGCAGGGTTCGGTAGCGAGTGGGACACACTGTATAACACTGCAAGACAAACCATGCAGTTTGGAAATACCCACTGATTTGGATACTTGGAAAGATCATGGAAACGATGATTTGACAACCGAAAGAAATAACGAGAGGTTAGGGCGTAAAGATATTCGATAAACTTAATTAATTGACTGTGTTTGAACAGATACTATCACCGTTTCCTGGTAGCCGTTTGTAATGCAATCCTAATCATGAAAAGCTAGAAGGGAGTTTTAGAAGCAGATAAAATTCAAAGCGAAGTTCTGCGCTATAAAACACAAATAATTTATTTTTAATGCTTTATCACATCTCTATTGTTAGCATAATTTTGCCGTTAAAGTATTTTATTCTTATCTCATTAATGTCTAGATTGATTGATCTTAAACAGTAAACTAATTACGTCCACATCTTAGACTATACTGAGAGTACGTAAAGTTGCCTTATAGATCCACCCCTCCATACTGCCCACAGCCTTTATTTCTCCCTCACTAGCATACATCCGTACATTTCCAGCCCCTTGCTCCAGCTGTCTAGCCATTCTGTTCACGCGAATTTTGGTAATAACAACCACGTCATGGAGAGGGATAAGCTCTTTGGACTTGTTGATATAGGACTTAAGCTAATTAAACAGAAGGCAAAGAGTGGGGAGACTCGAGCTCCGTCATCTCCACTATCCATGGGGTCCTTTTCTGTGGCCTGAGTATAGATAATGAAACTTACGATTAAATCCGCATCGGCGTGCAGGGACAGTACTTCGTGTGCGTACCGTGCGACATACTGCTATAGCATCTGTATGAGCACTCAGTTAAGGAAATGCAGGCACACTGTTAACAGTTCTCTAGATGGGGCGGGGGGGGGGTTTACATTTTTTTTAATATAAACCATCCCGTTGTGTTTTCAATATTCATAAAGTATTTTATTCAGGCACAACACATCAATATATAGTCAATAACACATAATTTTGGCTACATATTCCGGTTTCATCAAACCATTCTCAAGCCATTGTTTATTATATGGAGGGACATTCAATGTGTCCGTACATTACGGGATCCCACATTGTTCACACTAATAAAAGCTAAAATCATGCCAGTTTTTAATAATTTTAATTCCAAGTTAATGTATTTTTTAAAATCGATTGACAGAATGTATTTTTAAACACATATGTAAAAATTCATATCAGTGCGTAGGGACTTTCATAGTAAAGCTTATGTCAAAACAACACAGTGCATATAATAAACAATGGCCTGAGGATGGTTTGATGAAGCCGAAACATGTGGCCAAAACTGTGTATTATTGACTGTATACTGATGTTATGTTGTGACTGAATAAAATAATTTATGGGTTCACATTTGTTTAATTAACCCGAAACAGTTAAGACAAAATTGAGTGAAGTGCGAGGCATGTGTGGTGTCTACTGCGCTCTACACTAAAACGCTTGTCCCCAACACTTTCCGGCGCGGTAAGCAATCATCAGATTAGCGATAGACGCAAGCAGAAACGCGCATGCGTCGTCATGAATAGTGTGCGGAATTTCTGCCCTTCGATTCCAACCACAATTTTAGACACATTGAACTATATTACAATAACTCCTCATAAATCGAAATTCATAAAATTTGTAATAGCGATTCTCAAGTGTTTTACGCCTTAAAGCGGATTAAAGGAGGGACGGAAGGACACAAGGAACGATTTCAGAAAATTCAACAGGCGTTCTTACCTGGGTTTTACATCGTGTACTAAAACCACGAAAAAGACCATCACGTGAAATAAAATTATTATTATCATCATCATCATCATCATCATCTCATTTATGCAGGGTATTTATACTTATATTCCTGAGACAAACTATGTCCCTAGGGAATACAGTATTGCAGCTATTCTGTTGTTACTCTTCATGGTGCTTATATCGTTAGTTTCAGTGTTGAATCTATTGTACTTTTACATTAGTACTTCCCGAAGTATATGTGCAGTGCCCAGCATGGCTGTTTTATGTAGTTTCTTGACTTCATGTTTTCCTGGTATGTTGCTCACGTGTTTTCTAAATGACTTTGAAATAGTCCCAGTCGCCCCTATTGTTACTGGTATCACCTTTTTTTATCACCTTTGTTTTTACATTCCACATGCGCTGTATTTCTATTGTAAGGTCTTTATACTTTAGAATCTTCTCGATTTCTTTTTTAATCACATTTCTTTCTCCTGAGATTGCAACGTCTATTAACATACATATTCCCTTTTCATTATCACGGATTATAATGTCTGGTTTGTTGTTGGGGATAGTTTTGTCAGTTTGTATTTGTTGGTTCTACAACATGGTTACCTCGCCTCCTTGACATGTTTATGCTGATTATTATTATTATCATTATCATCATCGAATTTCTCACTTCTCAGCTTTGGCTGGGAAACATTCACCCATCCTGGGATGTAGTAATCAACAGGATTAGGCTCGGTGATCTTATTTGTAGTTTAAAAAGTTTCTTACAATTGAACATGTGCCAAGAAGCACAGATTTTTGCAGTTGTATATATGTATTGGGGTGCAGGTTAAGTCTTGTTAGACTTTGTGACAGTGACTTTGGAATTACTCCCGCAGATGATATTACTATCGGGATCACTTGTGCTGCCTTTTGCTTCCACACAGCACATATTTCATTCGTCAGTTCTTGGTATTTGTTTTGTTTGTCGGTTATTGTTTTGGCGAGATTATGTGTATTTGGGACAGCTATGTCTATCAAAAAGGC
>Ga0123354_10012325_pt1 | contig 13253 bp, 7 predicted proteins | sample TergutLab28metaG_2_FD_97872 | JGI IMG/M metagenome (GOLD analysis project Ga0123354, IMG submission 97872) | Labiotermes labralis P4 segment gut microbial communities from Petit-Saut dam, French Guiana - Lab288 P4 | ecosystem: Host-associated > Arthropoda: Insects > Digestive system > Gut ...
GCTGCGCAGCACACCACATACAGTAACACACGGTCTTTGTTCTCCTGAGGATGGGCATAATGATGCCCGAAACATGTTGAGACAATGCTGATAATAAACATCTGATTGTTGCATCTTGTTGGATTTCTCTTTCTCTTCACAATTTTCTCACGATGCATGGTCACAGAAACCTAAAGCACTCAAATATAATTCTACGAGGTTAAATATGTGACAAAACCAGAATTCTGCAAATTATATTCTCTCCTTCATTTTTCTTGACCAAATGATACAAAATGGCCTTTAGTGCACGTAATTTTCTATTGATTTTCTTTAAAGTTTACATTCGTCAATATTCATTTGCTTTCCATTGTTTTATTTTCTAAACTCATCCTATAAACTATCCGAAGAGAGTATAATTGTCATTATTTATTCTACTTTGCACAGCACCTCAAACTTCCACTCTGTTTTGAAATAGGTTAAAGATGTGGTATGGTGGAACCAGACTTGTTAACTACATTATGCAACGATATATGAATAATAAATATATATTTATTTACTTCTGTACTTTCGTCTTTTAACTTCCTATGGGATTTGTCTGATACGTGCATCAGGAACAGCAATAACTGCAGGATATTTATTTCATTGCCAGTCATCGACTGTCTACATGAATGTATTGGTCAGTGCCAAAAAAATCATTAAAACATGTATGGCACACCGAGAAGTATAATGTATGTACATGAACTCTTCTTCAAACAGATAAATTGACACCGAATTGAAAGAAATTTTACAACGCATTCATTTTATCGAAGTCCTTAAGTCTATATAGTAATACAACAAGCATTTCTTGACACCACGAAGAGAGGGACTAAGAACAAAATAATAAATTGCATGAACATCATAGCCGAATGAATCCAAATAAAATTCCACAAACAAATTTAACTCGCAAACGGTGGAAACAGTCCGTGACATTAAGAAAAGCAATGAATCAGAATGTTCCGTTGGCCTACATGAAGATGATGATTATGGGTATACAGTTCGTGAAGTGTATTTGGTACAAACAGCGCTTAGGACGTAACGTTCGATACTTTTAGGATTGTTTTGAATACTGATGCGTTTATTATCCACTCCATCAAGAAAGTTCCTTCGCAAACCACGCCAATCTTACAAACAAGCAATTCGGACAGCGGAAACATATCACTTTAAGAAGTGAGAATGAAGCTCACAAAAATTTTATTACCTAAGGTTTCGAAGAAAGTTTCAAAATATCCTTTTTTTCTCTGCACGCATTTGAAGATTATGAAACAAAAACCCTCAATTTTCTGTTTCATAACCAAAGCCATAAATTGTAACTATGTGAAAATAGCGCCCTTCTCAATTTACCGTTCCTGTCATAATTTAAATAGGCTAATTTAAGTATCCAAGATTCTATTACACAAATATTTCAGACTGTGTTCAAAATCGGCAACCATTGCTACAAAATAGGTTACGGACAAAGAATCAAAGTGAATTACATAAGACTATTTGGAAAAATAATAGAGTGAATTACTTTGATTTGAAATTTGTATGCAAACCTTCATGTTCTGTATTTCGATATCGAATGTTTAATCTCTAGTCGTTTTAGTTTGTTGGCAACATGTTTATGAACGTTAAACCTGCCGATTTTCCACATCTCTGACGGTTGAATACGGTACAGCTGCTATGGATCAGAAATAATATAAGTTTACTTGCAAGTTTGTGCACAGACCGCCAACATTGTAAAACTAAGAGTGGTTAAAACAGTTTGGTATCTGAGGGGAAGGAGCATGTGGCACATACGGGAGAAAAATACAAAAAGGGGTTTGGTTGAAAATATTAGGGAAAGAGAACACTTGTAAAACCCAGACCCACATTGCGTGATATTATTAAAATATATTTTTAAAGTTCAATGCGGAAGGATGGGTCTGGATTAGGACATGGACGAGTGGCGGAATTTGTGAACACCCTAATGAAATTTTCACGTATGCAAAATGGAAGTGGGGTCTTGAATAAATGAGTACCTATAAACGCCTTTAGATGAACTCTGTTCCTCTGGGTTAGTTACCTCTAGTACGTTTAGTTAGCTAGCTAGCTAGTTAGATGTTAGGAAATGCCTGGGGTCTGTTGCTGAGAGTACGTATAACAAAGGATTATTATTATTATTATTATTATTATTATTATTATTATTATTATTATAGTGTTGTTGCATATTTTATGCCATGTGCATGTATTTGAACACGTTTACCTGAATGTATGTTTCTATTTCATGGCCAGTTACACAGTACGAGTTGCTATACTTTGACATATATTAGTAAGAAATAAGCGTGAAAATTTTGAAGAAAGGGGGCCTATTATATAAAGAGCTTCATTGTTACTATATCTAATCTGAAGATTTTTATAACAAAATATTTAATATGTCTTATTAAATTTGAACATTTTCATTTATATCTCTCGTTTTCGTATCGAATTTCGTCGAAAATGCGAATGAATTACACCCCTGCACACGAGAAGCCTTTTGCCAATTTTTATCACATTTTTTAAATCACTGAGCCGACAGGGACAAGCAAATATTTTTATATGTGAAACTCGCAAAACAATGTGTTCTTATCGGATAGAAAGTCGTTTAAATTTCAAGTCTGCCACCAAATGCGGTAACCATGTCATGGATATGACACCAAAGAACATAATAACTCTTTCGCTTTCCATAAAAACTTTTTCGTCGGAGTTCACACGCCCAAGAAGAGATAATATAAAAACCTTTGGATGTAATGGGTCGATTGGCATCGTCTCGGCTTCGCCTTGAGTTTCTGAGACGAACGCAGAGACGTCTGATTCAGTTTAGGCTGGTCACAGATTAATTTCATAAATGTTCTGATATCTCTGAAAACTTGGGTAGTTCAAACAGAAGATTGGGACCATCAAATATACAGAGAATATGAGAACAAACGAATACAATGTATTACTATGTATTGCAGTCAAACGCAACCATACGCTGTGAAAATTCTTTCAGTTATTCATGCTTACTACATGTTTCGTTGCGCTCGTAACTTCTGCACATTAAATGCCAATAATTCTATCAGAACTATTTTAATACAATAGGATAATTGACATTGGACCTTTTTTTTACGATACGATCTTACCAATACATATTGTGAACAGTAATAAATGAAAGAAATTTCCACTATATGGCTTTGTATATGATCAAAACTTACAGTAATAAATTAGACATTTGCAACATGTCAATCAAATCAATGTTTATACTTTTACGGTAAATTCACTTTTATGTATATTATTGTTGAGAAGAAAGTTACAAATAAAACTGATACACGAAAAACATAAACATAGAATAGCGTAATATTTAAGATTATGGAATTGATGATACCCCTAACTATGGGAACTATTTAATGGTAATGAGACAACTAACATGACAAAGAGACACTGGCGTGAAAACACAACGTTTTTGTTGTTTCGGGATAACATTTCATAACTGAAAAATATTTTCGTCTTTTATTCGAGGAGTAATTGCACTTCAAAGTATGATAGAGGTCTTTTGCACAATGCGACTACGTCGACACATTATCCCGTGTCAACGTAGTTTTACTAACAACGAAAACTGTGGTTTGTATTATGGTACCATTTCCAAACAGCTAGAGATATACACACACACATGATCTCAGGTGTGAAAAGCACAGCCAACTGTTACGGTTCGCAGTAACTCTGTGACACTGTGACCAACACCAGCTGTGGGTTGTCATTCACAACGTTGTCAATGAACCTTATGGAGAATTCCATATACATATCCATGTGCTTTTTTTCAGTCTTCCGGAGGGGTGACATACGTGCCTGTTGCCTACGCTCTCGTACGCATAATTGATCTGCAATTTCGTATTAATTTGTTTAACATGATATAAAGTGAAATGCCAACTTGATGCAACTAGGTAATTTTATTTATATATTCTTAGTTCGACATGTTTCGGGTACATACGCCCATCATCAGGAGCATTATATGTTGAGTTGCAGCATATGGTTTTCTGCACCGTGCACGGCACCATCCGCACCGTACACACGACCTACGCAGCGGCTCTCAAGACCACCACCCATCCAAACACTCGGTGCAGAAAACCATATGCTGCAACTCAACATATAATGCTCCTGATGATGGGCGTATGTACCCGAAACATGTCGAACTAAGAATATATAAATAAAATTACCTAGTTGCATCAAGCTGGCATTTCACTTTATTTCATGAGGAATATGCACTGTCAAACAACCCTCAAGTTTATTTAACATCTATAGTAAAATAAAGTCATGTGGTCTCTAGGAACAACATGAATTCTTAAAAGAGACATGGAGCGTTATTCTTTTCATTCCTAACCATGGCACTAGATACAGGTTAATGTTGAAAATGGTATTACTTAACTGAAGTATCTCGTTACAGATCTGGAGTTTATTGTTTCGCTGTCGGCTAATAAGGCCAGCTGAAATTTTGTAATAAATATATTGCTTTCGTGGGCCGTACTACAAATTTTTAGAATTATCTGGAACCTGACATGAATGGAGCCTGTCCGAATGTTTCGCCTTCTGAAAATGCAAGTACAAAATTCTATATACACAATATGCGGATAGGAGATATACCCTATAAATTAGTTGGTGGCGTTATTACCGACGTTATATTAAACACTACATTATATTTTAGATAATTATGGAATTACCACGGAACAGTCAGTATACAATATAGCAGTAATTATTCAATACTTTCACTTCATTTCACCAGTCTTTTAAATACTATAATATATCCAATACAATCACGAACATTGCATTTCAGGCTAACGACCGAGTAAACAGAACATATGAATAGGTTTTAGCACAACTTTATACTTGGCTCTTTAACGTGCTGGAGAATTGAATTCCCTCACAGCCCAACTTTATTCACGGCTCTTCAACGTGCTGGAGAATTGAAGTATGTAGTAACACAACTTCATTCACGGCACTTCAACGTGCTGGAGAATTGAAGTATGTAGTAACACAACTTCATTCACGGCTCTTCCACATGCTGGTGTATTGAATAGTGTCTTGGAGGTTCCAGAATCTTCTAGACCGTGAAACAGTTTACATTGCTAAACTTTTGCTGGTTTGCTCAGCCTGTCCAGAAACTTACGGAACCATAACTCCATTAGGTTAAGTTTGATTTCTTTCTGAACACTTCCACGTTCTTTTCCCATAAGTTATTGCATAATTCTAAGCTAACTCATAGAAACTAGAAGCGTCGCAAAACAAACAACAGCAACAGCTAATCTACAAGTGGCTGCTAACCCTGACATCACTGACGGAAGAAATTAAGTTAAAAGTCTACAAATTTCTTGAAGAAGCCTTAAAATAATAATGACAGTAAAGATAAAACACGAAATCTAAGTGGTGTATCTGACTTCACTGTGTAAAATGCATCCTAAGCGGTCGACAGCCATGGGCAATTTTAACTTAGTCTTATTTTGTTGAAACAAGAAAATTCCTCAGGTTCACAGTTGTACTCCGTTCTAGTCAATTCAAATTCCGCTTATAATTCCACAACCCACGTATTTCCGTTCCATTTGCAATACAGTTCCCCCTTTGACTTCTTTTTAAGAGTTACAGCGTTTCTGTGCTGTGTTTAAATATTAGGTGTGTTAGAAAACAGGTACGTAGCGGACAGGTACGTTCCTATGTACAGATATATATATATATATATATATATATAACTTTCCAGCATGCCAAGTGAGTTACGTTGGGGCTTCTGAGAGCGGGAGACATGTGGAGAGGAGAAAAATTCATAATGTAGTTCGAGTGGAAAATTTTAAGAAAACAGACCGTTTTGAAAACTTGGGCTCACCAGGGAGAATAACATTAAAGTATTCCTAAAAGAAATAGTTTGGGGTGAAGATGTATATATCAATCACACACATAGATTTAAAGAAAGTGAATAATTGAAAGTAAAATATTATTCTAAAGCAAACATTTCCTTATCAAAATTCTCGTAATTTGCAATTACTTTTCTATAACGTTTATTACAGTTAACCTTTTGGCGCCGGAATTCTTTTTTTAATTTTAGCACATCCTGTATATTAAATGTGAATAATAAGGACCCAAATACGTTAAAATTATGGAACAAACTGCATTTTGAAGAGAAAAAAACGGAGAGTATATACGATGTTTAAAATATTCAGTACTTATATTTGTTGAATAAATATATAAAATGCAACTTTAGAGGTTAGCGGCGCGGTACGACCACTATAGTTGACATTAGGCGTCAAAAGGTTAATCAAATCAAGACATATGAATAGGCTGGATATTTAGAAGAACCCGGAGGTGCGAGAAAATGTGTAAAAAAGTTTAGTAAGAAAACCTGAAAGGATATATCACTTGCGATGCCGCATACTGTTGTAGAATAATATGATGAATTAAAAGAAACTGTATTTTAGGGCTTAGACTCTATTCACCTGGCTAAAAAAAGAGTTACGAGATATTGTGAACATGGTAACATCTCTGAGAATTTTATATGAGACACAAAATTTCTGGGCTGGATTAAGCGTGTATCGGCTTCTACAGGTTTCAGATCTGTGGAATGAACGTGTTTCATTGTACAAACCCCAACTTAAAATATAAGGAAATAAATATTGGAATCGATCTAGCTACACGATTCGAATAATTTGTGACATAGATGTATCAACGTGAATGTTATTGACATGCACGATACGTCTTTGAATATATTGATAGCATGAACATCTGGTGTGAGGCAGTGAAGCACAAAGTGGTTATCTTGTTTGTCTCTCACGAGAAGCTGCTTTGTGCAGCCTACATAACCACAGGCAATGCGCCACTTCCCAGACAACTGAGAGAACGTAACCTAACTTTAAACGCTACGCCTAGGAACGCTTTGGAGATGTATGAGAATATAATTATACAACCAAACTGAGCACCTTCACAAGCAAAGCTGAAGTAACAACCTGATTCACTTTTTTAACATTTGCCACTGTGCACAATAATTGGAATTCTGCTCATTTAGTTAATGGCTCAGGTAGTTGATTGATATGGAGTACGAAATATAGCGTACAGCACTGCAATTGTTGCTCTGATAATGAGTTTATCAAGCATTGCTTGCTTATCCCTTGTGGTTAGACATTACTCGTGGTCACAGCAACTGAAATTTGGGCTGTTTAACAACTGTTCATAGGCTTGCATCGAATGAAGAAACCAAAATAATCTAAGATGATTAAAGTATTCAGCGCATTACTATATTCAACAGAACTTGTCTTCTGAACCTACTCTATTCAAGTTGTATTTATTTCACACTCTGATATATTAACTAATCAAATCCATTTTCCTGCTATCCTACCATCTTATACTTCTTCTTATTCTTCTTCCATTGATATTACATCTATGGGTGGAATTTTGCTCCCTCAATGAACTTCGGTCACTTCAATAAACTGTCCGGCTCTACACTTTGAGGTTATGTGACAGTAAAATTTTGTGCGAGGCCCCACGCCCAACCCCAAACCTGGAGGAACAGAATATCCCTTTTAGTCTAAGTCATCACCTTTCACCTCTCCGGCTTGGATGCCTTACCAGTAGCAACGCAAATGCCAGCATAGCTCTCAAGGTTCCTTGACCACCATTACATCCAAGTACGGATACTGTCGATCCTACCATCCTACTATCTAAACGTCTACTGATTCATATATTACAAAAAAAATTCTTCAGACATTTATCAACACACCCAGATATGTCAAACGTCCAAACTATTTAATTTTTCTTAATTCGATCAACCCAATAATAAAGGTGATATATGATACAGGTATGACGCAAGAGTGTGGTCCGTTCGCAGAACTACTGCCGCGGTAAAAAAGATAATTATGCTGTCTTTGTGTACTGTCACTTTTTTTAACATTACCAAAATCTCGAGTGTTGCACAACAATTCTTTATTGGCGAATTTATGTCACCGGTAACAATTAAATGTACTTCGGTCCCCATGTAAAGACCCCTGATATTTTCATCCACTTTTAATGAAGTGATTTGCAGTTTCTCGCCAGATTTCCATGAAAGTTCCTTGGGTCAACATTTCACAGAAATCCTTCCAGAGGGAATTACAATGATAAATGCAAAACGACGGACATACGGAAGGACAGACAGGTGAACAAGGTGGACCTAATAGTCGTTTTCTCTGACTGTGCGAACGCACCTCGTTTGTACATATTCAATGTTGTCAATTACTGGCTTCCTTTGAGCCCCTCCATGAAGAGTCCATTGACTCATAACTTTAAGGTTTTAAAAACGAACAAACGGTACGAATCCTTTCTGTGCTTTAGTTTCTGGCGGGAAACATCATCATCATCATCATCATCATCGTCATCATCATTCCGAGTCTGTCTTACGATATTTCCACAGCCGCTTCCATATCGAGTTCCCCAGACAATGCGATCTAGTGCTTCCTCTCGCAATTTCCAGTATCTTCTCGTTTCTTTAAGGTCATCCAGTTAACTGCTTATTCCTTTTCCTCTTCTTACCTTTTCGTCTGCCTTTCCTGCCATCTTTCCTTAAATAACATATTTTAACAGGAAAGTTCTTACGAAAGTTGTATCTAATAACTTTAGCCTACCTGTACGTCAGCGTACGCAGGATACTTCTTTCTTCCTTTATTCCTTGTAATACTTCATTTTTTACACGATCAGTACAATTATCTTCTCCATGTTCCTCCAGCACCACATTTCAAGCGTTTCATGGTGTATCAAAGCTACTTTCTGAATTGTCAAAGTTTCAGCATCATGCAAACTACACTCCAAACGTTGTTCTTCAATAATCTCTTCATAAACTGAAGTATAATTTGATAGTGAAATCAGACAACCGAAAGCATATAAAATTTAATTGTCCATTATTAAAGAATGTTCAAATAACGATTAAAAATGGCGTATTTACAAAATAATTCGCAAGATTGGACAGGGTTACATTTCTTGCCAAAGAGAATTAACAAACGTTTAATCATTACGTGAGACATCCCCTTTGTGTTAGTCAAATATTTATATCCAACCCACCACCATGCACAACGTAGTTCACAAATCGCCAGCTTACTAGTTGTGCCTTTCCAATTGAGCCGAAACCATAACCTGAAGATATGTAAATTGTGTTGTCCATGATAGTCGTTTGAATATATATATATGTATATAGAATTAATTAACTTACCTTGGTAATAATTTACAGTTTGTTGGGTTCTTCAGTTGTGGTTCCTTAGAGGAGATGTGGGCCACGCAACCCAGAATATCATGCATATCTGTGCACAGTAATACTCCAATAGCTACGGCACTCACGCGTACCCACAATAACTTTGTAAGTAAGCTGAACAGTAGCTACAATATCGCCATTTCTTGGTCACGTCACACATCTCAGTGCTTCCAGCGAAATTACTGAACCATTTCTCCGTTCGGGTGAGCGCATTTCTTGCAAGAGGCAGGGGACATGGCTCGAAGTTTAAAGTTTGTAGCTACTTTGTTCGTAAATTCCCATTTTTAAGAAGTGTTACATGGAAATTACAGTTCACAGAAAATGAGAACGGTAACCTACACACTTTTTAAAATGACCTCGTACTTCCAGCACGTAATGAATTTTAATGAACTCAGAAGTGGATAAGAATGTGGAATTACTTTTAAGAGAATTTTAATTGCGTTTTATGAAAAATAAAATAATTTCTGTTATATTACTCGAGACGTGATTTATTTCTTGTACAATATTTTCTAAAGAAAATCCCGATATAAATGCAAGTGCAGTACCTGTTATAATATTCCTTACTGGGGATATGAACTTTACAAATTAACATGAACTAAGTATTCGAATCGCTTATGGTGGAAGAGTTAGAAAGCCGAATGGAAGGGTGGTCATTAGCCTCATGACGATTATTACAATACTACAACGATTTATGAAGTCGGGTAATGTGTTGAAATTTCCAATAGGAAGAGCAGTTATGTGGATGTGATTTGCTTTTACTATCTCCATGGTGCAAGATGCCTTCTTCAGTAGCTGACTGTTTCTCATCTACTCAAAAAATTCCCGGATTTTATGGAAACGGAACGTAAATTACCATGTTCACAGTACACTGGAAATCAGTACGATAAAAAAGAAAAGATTCAAACTTTGCCTATTCCTGGTATTCTTCGATTTAATTTCTATTATATCCACACTTTCTAGTTCTTTTCATGCACTCAATGTTGTACCTTATTCGCAGGAATAAAATAAATCGAGATAATGAGCTACTAATTTCATTACGACGCCTTATTTTAGAAAGACAAACTCCTCTTACATCACTGAAATTAAAATATTACTTACTGTACACCAGCGTGACCATTTCCCGTAAGAACATCCCTTCATTTGTATCTCTTAGCTCCTTCTCAAATTTCATACCATGGAGGCGCACATACTTCAACACTTCCAGACAGCGAAGAAGGCAAGTTTTCGGTTTGGAATTCAGCGGCTTTAACTTAGGCTGCTAGACTGATTTTGCTAGGCGGGGTAGAGAGAGTGAGGGAATTGCATACATTGGTTGATGTTTTAATTGAATTCCTCATGAAGTGGAGAAGCCCAAGAATTCAGTTCCTTCTACGTGCCAATGAATAATACGAGAAATCATCTTACACGCTATTGTACTTCCAGGATACAATTTCCTTCTCTAAACTTAGTGTCACAAGGCTATCGGAGAAATTTAGACCTACCGAAACTTCATAAAGTATTGGTAATAATTACTTTTACTCTTCCAAATTGGAAGCTAGCCAATTTCTACACCAAGTATTCAGACCGCAATATACTTCTGTACTAATATAAATTTAGTGCACAGCAATTTTCGGTGGAACTCCGGGAGAAACTCTTGCTTGAATATCAAAAATATCTTCTAATACTGAAGGGTGAAATATGGAGAGTAATCCGAAATAAATAACGAAAAATGCAAAATTTGTTTTATACAAAATAATTTGATTTACATTCTCCTTCAAAATCCCATTCGAGATCGAAACTTTTAGAAATCTTCAATGTTTTATTGTCCACATATTGTTCATTTGTTGTTTAATTACTATAGACATCCATTATGAGTGCACGTAAAATAAAAGCTGATGAATAATTCGCGCTATGAATCTTTTCAAAAAGACCTAAATCCATTTTGATTTCTAACAAGTTACTGTAAAAAACGCAGGCTGCAATTTTACTCAGCCGCCAAATATCCTAAATTGTAACATGTAGAAACTAAATTCCTGTTGAAAGGAGTCTCGTGTTACCAGAAATGCACAATTAAGCATATAATAATATAATGACATCTTATTCTTCAGGTATATATTATTTCTTTTCACCTTACTCTACCCACACTGAAATTCAGAATTGAAGATCTGCAAAGGTAGACTCACAACTCAAAAAACCCCAATTGTAAAATAGACAACTGGAATCTGAAGTTTATTGGACCGTGCATCATTGTGATAACAGAAGAATAAAAAACCAACTAGTTGCCACTTATTATTTTATTGTATTTCTTATAGGCTCAACATGTTTCGGGCATTACTATGTCCATCATCAAGAGCTCGCGACTATGATGTTGATTACCACATTGGTCGTTTCGTTCTTGGTTTGCTGTAGGTTGGAGGTTAGGTGCGGTTAGGCTGGAGTAGCTGCAGGCTAAAGCACGACTCGTGCTTTAGCCTGCAGCCCGGACACTACTCCAGCCTAACTGCACCTAACCTCCAACCTACAGCAAACCAAGAACGAAACGACCAATGTGGTAATCAACATTATAGTCGCGAGCTCCTGATGATGGTCATCGTAATGTCCGAAACATGTTGAGCCTATAAGACATGCAATAAAAACTAATGGTGAGTTAATTTCAGTCAGAAAACACAATTATAATGGTATGCTAGATTATGGTATTTATTAGCAAATAAATAACTACATGTTTCGGCCTAAAGCGGCCATCTTCAGGTTATCACAATTACAATTTTTCTCAAAGAGTGTCATGTATATGTATATATTGCATAGTGATGTTGAGATCTCATCATCGTATTACGTGTTACAAGTAAGTTTATCTAGTGGGATGTCTAGTGGGCCAATGAATGGTCGGATGTGGATCTCCTTGGTTGGGTATGTATTTGGGAGGGGGGGTTATGGGAGGCCGTGATATAGGTGTAGTGTCTATGGTTCTCACGTTGGATTAGGGTTGGGGGGGGTGTGGGTTTGTGGGATTAGTTTGACTTCTTCTCGTTCCTCCTCGGGGTTATTGCTCTCGACGGGGGTTTTTTGCCTCCAGGGTTCAGTTATGTCTGCGTGTGCGTAGCTTTGGCGCATTTGGTTTTCTATGGGAGAGAGAACAAGTGTGACAGTGTGAAAATATGTAAAGGTGGGTAAATCAATATGGCGTGTGCCTCTATTTATATGTATCTAAGGTAGTGGGTTATTAGTACTTACATGGAAGTGGTTTTCCTTTTGTTCCCTGGGGTTCTTGTTTCCGGTGTGCGTGCGTGCAGTACTCCTGTTGTGTCCGTTGTATATACCGATTGGTGTCGTATTGTTGAGTCTTTGTGTATGGGTCCGTTGTATTCCTTGTAGTTATTCACTAGACTTTGTGTGTGATTGAAGCGCTGACTTTTGGTTTTGTACTGTGTGGATTTTCGTTGTTGTCGACTTTCACTATTTTTTAACGATTTTCCACCAAGTTAGGTGTTGTGACAGGTGTACTGTCTGCTTGGCTTCCTGTTGTGTGAATCTGTATGCTGTTACTGATGTTCACTATTTATAATGTAGCGTTTACCGTGCGTCAACTTTCAGTGTAGCAATTTATGCACTGTTGCGTTTCTGTTATGTTACTCGTTTTGGGTTGGGTCTTGTGTTGGTTCTTGGTGTGGTAGCTCTGGGTGTGGCCAAGAAACAATAACCCCGAGGAGGAACGAGAAGAAGTCAAATAAACTAATCCCACAAACCCACTCACCCCCCCGCTCCAACCCAACGTGAGAACCACAGACGCTACATCTATATCACGGCCCCCATAAACTATCCCCCCCCCTAATACATACCCAACCAAGGAGATCCCCACCATTCATTGGCCCACTAGACATCCCACTAGATAAACTTACATGTAACACGTAATACGATGATGAGATCTCAACATCACTATGCAATATATACATATACATGACACTCTTTGAGAAAAATTGTAATTGTGATAACCTGAAGATGGCCGCTTTAGGCCGAATCATGTAGTTATTTA
>Ga0123354_10012327_pt1 | contig 13252 bp, 5 predicted proteins | sample TergutLab28metaG_2_FD_97872 | JGI IMG/M metagenome (GOLD analysis project Ga0123354, IMG submission 97872) | Labiotermes labralis P4 segment gut microbial communities from Petit-Saut dam, French Guiana - Lab288 P4 | ecosystem: Host-associated > Arthropoda: Insects > Digestive system > Gut ...
AAACATGTAGAGAATGAATGACGACTACCCCTGAAAATAAAGGATAGTCCACAAGTGTCATCGTGTTGGTTATTTTTTGAAACAATTATAATGATGCACGGAACAATGAATGTAAAATTTATCTCAGAAATGTTCAAGACTTAACATGGAGGCTTATCTCAAGAATGATGAGGACTGGACACAGAGAATTATCTCATGAAAATACAGGACTTGACATGGATGTTTGTCTCAAGAATCCAGAGGAATTAACAAGAAGGTTTATTTCAAGAATGTACAGGAATTGACACAGAGGATTATCTCAAGAAAATACAGTACTTGACTTGGATGCTTGTCTCAAGAATCAAAGAGGAATTAACAAGAAGTTTTATCTCAAGAATGTACAGGAATTGACACAAGAGGATTATCTCAAGAAAATACAGTACTTCACTGGGATGCTTGTCTCAAGAATCAAAGAGGAATTAACAAGAAAGGTTATCTTAAGAATGTACAGGAATTAACAGAGAGGCTTATCTCAAGAATGCAGAGGATTGACACACTGTGAGAAATATTCTTTCATGTTACTGTTTTTGGACTGCTTGTCTCTGAAGACAACGTCTTTACGTTCTGTCTAAACGTCTGTAACTATTACTCAAGTCACAGCATAACTTTCAGAATATCTGAATCTTCAGCAACACCGCTGTGTAAAAAACAAACCTTCCAACGTTATTTTGGTTACCGTCGTCAGTAGAAATTTCAATGTGGCTGCTGGAATACAAACTGCATTGCGAAAAAAAATAACAAGGACAAACATTTATTTTAGTATGATCAATGCATAAAAATGATTGGTTACAGTCATACCATGATTCCCTTCTGCGCCATTTGTACTGGTCCAGAAAGTATAGTTTTTACTGTTACGAATGCCAGACTATAAACCAAGTTGTTCTGACACCTGTGAGTGCTGTTCTTACAGAAGTACAGAAACATATGTATTTTGATTTATAGAGTAAAGATTTAATTTCATTGAAACACAACTCCGAAATCTCCGAAATATTTTGTGGACCGAAACTTAAAAAAAAAAAAACTTGAAAAGCAGTCAAAATCTTAGAAAAATCTGAAGTTTATTAGCAACTGATAGTTTTGGTTCCTAAACCACTCCGCGCGCCGCTTCCTTTCAAGGCTAACTCCCATTTCACATGGAATGTTATCAGCATTTCTTCTTCGCTATTCAAAATACACCGATCGATTTGCTCATTAACTCCAGACGTGGTACAGACGATGTCCAACCAGAGTCTGCAACATCCAAATCACTTGAAATCTTTGCTCTTCTGGGATGTTATGCAGCCTAAATTGGTAGTCCTTTGTCAAACTTACAGGGAAAACCTATCGGCCCAACCTGCAAGGGCCAGATACCAAAATCACTCGTCCACCTTGCTTCGAATATTCCCAGCTGTCCGTAAAATATATTCTGTTTCTTACCAGTATCTTAACGCAAAATAACGTACTTCGTAAATTCAACTAGTTTCTACATTCTCTGGCCACTGCAACCCGTTCTCAGACCACTGTTTGTTATTGCATTCACTTAAGCAATGTTTACACATGTCACAGTATCAACGCAGTTCAGAATTACAATATTAAACGAAACTGAAGAAAGATTTATACTGTTAATTTGGACCAATCTGTCATTGACACAAAACTTACTTTGGAGGTAAAGCTATCCAAGTTTTTATTTCTTTTCATTTTCCCTTGCGTATAGCTGTATGGGAAGGTTATCAGCTGCTTCAACCGAAGTTCCGAAGAGACGGAGTTTAAACATGTGGATTTTACGGTAAAGTTCTTCTACACACAGATAGAGGCCCTTGCTATGTTAAGCCCAGCCCGGAGCAGAAAATATTCTGTAGCCAAACGTCCTAACAAAACCGAATCTTGTAAAATACACATTCTGACTTGACGAAGAACTCTAACAACTATAAACTTTCCCCACAAAGCCAGTTACGTAACTCTCCCTTACGTGTAACAAAGCCCAAGCAAACTCTCCTGTTTAATTTGAACCTGCATCCAGAAAACGTCATTCGTTGAAACACCAAAGAGAAGAGACTTGGAGGACCAGTTCACATAGTTTTATGTTGTATGTAAATACATATCAAAGAATAACTTACGTTTCTTCACAAAAAAAATGTAAAATCAAAAGATGGATTTTTTAATGCAAATTTAGAGGCAACTAATGAATTAAGCACCGGTCCCAGTGGCCGCGCGGTCTAAGGCGTAGGTCTGCGGCCACTCGCCTGCTGAGATTGTGGGTTCGAATCCCACCGGTTGGCATGGATGTCTGTCTGTTGTGAGTTTTGCGTGTGTTGTCAGGTAGAGGTCTCTGCGACGAGCTGATCACTCGTCCAGAGGAGTCCTACCGACTGTGGTGCGTTGTTGTGTGTGATCTAGAAACATCGTGAATGAGGAGGCTCTGGACCACTAGGAGCTGTCGCGCCAAAGAAAAATGCGGCAGAATATGATCAGTAAATACAAGTCACAACTGCATATATTCTACCAATCATTACATATATCGTTTAATTTGTGAGTTAAAAGAGAACTGTGGGGAAATAAAATCCGTAGGTATGACAACCAAACAATCAAAATACCGCTGATGGTCAGGTAAACGTTTGCGGAAAACAGCGTTCATATGCTTTATCAATACAGCTATTACAGTATATATGAAGCCTTGACGTAGCAAAGCTATAAATAAACCGCCATGTACAATTTGTAGTTTTGTTAGTGATCTGCAAAACGTTGATTGAGTGGTTTATGGAAACCACGCAATCCACAAATGGGAGCCCGAGTAGCGTAGTCGGTGTAACCACTAGGCCATGGGCTGGACGGTCCGGCGTTCGAATACGGAAGGGCCCACAGAGTTTCCTATTCAAATGACACCGGGGTTCTTTTCCGAGGGCAAAGCGACCGAAGGCGTGAAGCTAACCACTCACCTCCATCTAATACCGAGGTTAAGTATAAGTGGAGCTATACTTCCAATCCCCATGTGTGTCTTCGTGCCGTGGACAGGGAAAACTTTACTTTTACATAATTCCCAATATTATATATTATATAATTTAATATTACACCATGAATTAAGCAAACGGTAGATGAAAACTGCCCTCTTCAGAGTTATTACGTAGCGAGTAGTGGTAGACTTTTACCAACTTTTCGGGACAACCTACAGGTCTCATCTTCTCGGTTCAAGGGTCAATCTTGAACCGAGAAGGTGGGACCGATAGGTTGTCCCGAAAAGTTGGTAAGAGATAACCACCACTCGCTGCGTAATACCCCAGAAGAGCGCAGTTCTCATCTACTTCGCGGCGAAAGCCTGAAGTCACGCTCACCCTTACAGTACCTATACAAACATTACATTACGGTAACTAGTGCCAAAGAAGCTAACAGGAACGCCCGTTATCAAGTCAATGAAAATACCATTAAAAAACAAAAATTATTGGAAAACAATAAGTAGGACTCACCCCGTTGTGCGTGTACACACACGCAAAACGGGTTAAGTCCTATTTTATACTTTATTATATCTGTTTTCTTTCCATTTCACACTGTTTTGGCTGTTAGTTTGTCTCTAAAACAGACCGCCCTTGTTTTATCTAATTAAAGTCACAATATGCTGCCATAACACCGACTACGTCCATTTCAACGGACACGATAGAACCATTCTTGTAATTTTAGCCAAGCACTGTACAAGGCTCCCTGATGATGGATCCTCTGCGATCCGAAACATGTTGGAGTACTTTTAAATATTTTATAATTTTAATTGTATCTACGAATTATGCATTGTGCATTAGTTGGAAAATAAAGTGTTAATTTACCTTGTTTTTACATAACATCGCCTGGTAAGGGATGACAAAATGTCTGGTCGTGCTTCATACTATCACACATGCAAAGAGACGTTCTGTTGCAGCATAAGGCTGTAAATTTGCTATGAATGTTTCCGTGCTTAGACGAATCTGTCAGAGCTATGGAGTTCAAGACAGCAGATTCAACCACGTCCTGACAGCTCTGAAGTGACGTACAAATCAAGGTGCTATCGGCGATGGTGAAAAAATAAGGGGGATCCGAAGCGCATCCCAGAGGAACTAAAAAACTTCGCAAGTGACGGTGATGAAAAAAGTATTATAAAATAGCAAAAAGTATCTTAGTGAGATGACTACACAACCCACTAGCATGCACAGAAGAAACTACGAATTTACTAAACTTCTGTAGAAGTAAATCGTAAGAAACGTTGCTTGAAGTATTGCTTGTATCAGACTAAGCACAAGCGCTACAATACGTAATCCCACTAACTTTTTTATCACAGTATAACCATACAACGTTAGTTTATTATTTTTCCAATTAATACAATGATACAAATGAATATACAATCTTAATACGTTCCACATCCCCACATTAGGGATTATTTAAAGTTATGTAATACTTAAATACACTACTGATGGGTCTGTATATATAACTATGTTGTTTGTTCATCTTCATCGTTACACCGTGCATTTCGTAGTCATTTAATTACACAATACGACATGCTGCCACAGCACCGAGTTAATATAAGGAAATTAATCAGTGAGTGTTTTTAATAATGTGATTTAGCAAGGAACTGTGTAGCTCCCTGAAGATGATCTTAGGATCGAAACATGTTGGAGCGATTTTAAATTTTTTAACGTAAAAAAAAAAGTTTATGTATGTGCGTTAGTTGGTGTGCTGATTAAATGATATGTTGTTTTATTTTTATTTTAATATAAGGTGTATATTAAGGACACAAAACAAAAAAAAAGCTTAAATTTGTTTTTAGCAATTACATTTTATCCACAGGACCAGGACTCTTGCCTTTACACAAGCATCCAGTTTCCACAAAATCTCGGTACCACCTAGTTATGTTATTCACGCATGGTGCGTCTTTTCTAAACTCTGCACGAAACTCACACTGCACTGTAATCACAGCTCTGGACACCTCAAAACGGAGCACACAGAAAGCCTTTTCGTGCTGCGACGCCATCTTGGAAACTGGCCCCGCGGCCCCGCAGTAAGCATGAGAAGCGAACTGCTGGTAGCGCATGAGAAACTCGGACATTTGCTGCTGCTGACGGTGTACGGTGTGCCCGTGTAAGGTGAGAAATAAATTTCTTGTTAACTTTTGAAACAGCACCATTCTTTTGTGTATACCCTGTATATAAGCTGACAATTTTTGACCATATGGGCAGTGTGAGACAACTATCGTAACGCTGACTGGTTCCACCTATACAATTTGGCAGTTCATTGTGTTCCGAGAATTCCTGCAAAGATGCCCTGAAGATGATAATCGTAAAAGCGATCGAAACATGTTGGTAATTAATAACAAGTGATAGAACATTTTGTGCTCGTGCATTTGTTGGTTTATTGCATGAGTCTTGAAGATTTCGCGGCAACAGAATTCAATGAAGTTTTCTCAGGCTGACAGCCGCGTCAGGATGTGAAGGTTTTCCGACGTTTCGGTTCTACCAAACCAACAGCACACCCTGCAGATGGTGACGGATTTAGTTCCCGAAACGTCGGAAAACCTTCACATCCTGAAGCGGCTGTCTGACCGAGAAAACTTCATTTTATTACATAGGTTTGAATATATAATCATTTATAGTATTGAATTAATCGGAATATCAATGAACAAACACTGACTGAACAAATATAACGGAATTATGCTACCCCAGAGTATAACCGTACATTAATTCAGTACCATCCGACGAGAAACAAAAGATTAGAAGTAAAATCACAATTTAACTCTTAACAGATTATATTGTAATTCAACAAATGATCTAGTCGGTGGCAAATGGTGTTTGCTAACACCTCAACAAATTCCCGTGTTTACCATATGAAATCATCCACGGGAGAAACTTTCGAAGTACGGCGAGTGGCTGAAACTCGGCCAATCCCTACTTGCATAAACTGCAATTTATTCCCTACTTTTCGGGACACTGGTACAGGCTTAAGGGGACCGCGGTAGTACAGCGGTTAAGGTGCTGTGCTACAAATAGGAAGGTCGCACTTTCGATTCCAGATGGTATCATTGGAATTTGTCACTGACCTAATCCTCCCGATCGCACTATGGCCCTGGGATCGACTCAGCCTCCAAACAAATGAGTACCAGGACAATTTCCTGGGGGTAAAAAGCGGCCTTACGCACCGTAAGGCTGACAATCTGGGCCATTGTCACGTAATGTGGGAACCTTAACTCCCTGGAACCCTCTGGGAACCTCGGGCCTGTAATGGGACTGATTTACCTTTTTTGATACAGGCTTAAAGAGAGCGACTGAGGAAAGCAGTGAAAGGAATGGGAAAATAATCTGGTGAGTGACCGAGTGAAGAAGTGGTATGATAAGAGAGTAGAAGGATGAGTGATGGCGGACGGAATTGATGGACGATGCAATAAGAGAACAACAGAGTGAAGTGGCGAGTTGCAGAGCGTAGAAGGGAAAATAGGTAACAGGGTAAAGAAGTGCAGTAATATAAAGGTAGAATGAGGTAAGGTGTGGAGAAAGACGGGGTGAGCGATGGGGTTAAGTGAAGTCATAACATCAAGACGGAATGGAGTAATGCAAAACGGGGAAACGAATTAGTAATGGCAAGCAGAGTACAAGAAATGATGTAGCAAGAGGAGACAGTGGATGGCGGAGTGTAAATACGTTAATAAAATGAGCTGAGTTAAATAAATTACACATTTACTTCGGTATTTCGGCTAAATTTCATACACTTAAAATAATAAGTTTGTTTTAATTTTATGTTATTTGTGCACAATTTGCTATAGTGTCATTTCAAACCTATATGACATTTAATTAGCCCTTTGTTCTTAAGAACAGGCCAGCACCCATATATTGAATATTGCATAATGTCTTAGGGGTAAATCTGCTCTCAGTCACATGCAACTTTACAAAATAGGCTTACGAGAGAGAATTTACAAAGTTATACAAACGTGATTCGTATGCCTGCAGTCATCGGTCTGTTTCAGCCACTCCAGTTTACCCGTAGCTTTAAAGTGAATCACCGTGACAATCAAACGCCCTGCCTTCAGTTTACAATTAAACTGGGTGAAACAGGGTGGTGAAGTTGGACAAAGAAAATAGCTCCGGGCGTTTAATGACCTAGTCTCTAAGAACTCAAACTTCCTTTAGTACAGTGAGATCCACAACCTGATAGTCATGTGAAATCAGTCCTAATATTCACAGATATAATTGCGCTTACAGCAAGACCAAGTCCAGTTACAGTCATACGCCGCATAACGACGTTTCGGTCAACGACGGACCGCATATCCGACGGTGGTCCCATAAGATTACAATATTATAATATATTATAATACTTACCACTGTGTTACAGTTGCCTACTATATACAGTACAGTAATATGCTGTACAGGTTTGTAACCTAGGAGCAATAGGCTATAACATATATACTAGGTGTGATGTAGGCTATACTGTCTAGGATTTGACGTTCAGGTGATCGTGCATCGTGATAAATTCTTATAATAAAACCAACTAGATGCACTAATCTCTCAAATTTATTTTTGGAATAAAACTCTACATGTTTCGGACAGTTCCTCTGTCCATTATCAGGGGTTTTTCACTGTACACACAGCAATAGTCTACGCCATACAGGTTTGCTGACATCCTGCGAGCAGCAACCTGCTTGCAGGCGGATTTGTTCTTCTTCCCAGGCGAATATATGACAGCGACAGATACAGGCCGTGCACGTGGGTGCAAGCATAGGGCTTTAAACTTCCGACCGAAATACCAACACTGATTTATCCTGAATTATAGTTCTAACAAACGGAGAATGTAAGTGTATCGTAAAATGAAGGTAGGTTCGCATAAAAATTATTGCTGTGGAAAAACAGTAACCGTTAAATATTATGAGGCCGATCCCAGTGGTGGCGCGGTCTAAGGCATGGGTCTGCGGCCGCTCGCTTGGTGAGATTGTGAGTTCGAGTCCCTCCCGTGACGTGGATGTCTGTCTGTTGTGAGTGTTGTGTATTGTCAGGTAGAAGTCTCTGCGGTGAGCTGATCACTCGTCCAGAGGAGTCCTACCGACTGTGGTGCGTCGTTGTGTGTGTGATCTAGAAAACTCGTGAATGAGGAGGCCCTGGTCCACTGTGGGGGCCTGTGCGTCAAAAACAGACAAATTTACATCTAAAGCTGAGCAACAATTTCCCTAAACTTCTCATATCTGCATTGTCAGTAGAACTGTTCAGTTTTTTAAAACAAAAGTCACAGTTTATTGAAGTGCACGGCCATCTGTTTTATTCATGTTGCTCGTGTTATTTTCTTTTATCTGCAACGGTGCGTGTTCTGTGTTCGATTGAGTATATTTTTGTTTACTGTACCATATTGAAGCGTTTAACCTTTAACCCTTTAAATTTCGTGTTTATGTACTTATTCACAAGCTCTACTTGTTGGGCAAAAACTGCGATCTTAGAATCCATTAATGCTGGTCTCATTTTGACGTGTCGCAAACAACGGTCAAGAACTCCCTGAAGAAGGCGTAGATAAAGGCCGAAACGTGTCGGTGTTAACAATTCATTAGCTTACAAAAAGTGTGCGTTAATCGTTGGTTTATAAAGAGAGACGTGACACACTCCTCTTGAAGAGCGATCAGTCCGACACAGAGACCTCTGCCTAACAACACACAACACTCACAAGAGACGTCCATGATCCCGGCGGAATTTGAAGTCTCAACCCCAGGAAGCGAGCAGCCGCAGACCCACAACTTATACCATGCGACCAATGGAATCAGCCATGTTGACTGTTATGCGTCTATCAGTCTGTTCCCCTCTACTCAAGGTATATCGTCACCTTAATGTTGGGTACACTGAGCCAGACAGCAGACGACCATAGCACCACTGCAGTTCAGTAAACTTCCACTCACGCTCACGCATGGGGGCTGGTCCAAACTTAACGGAATTCACAGACATTCGCCCAACCGTTGTAGCAATCCGGGCAGCACGCAGAGTGACATCTCACAGAATTATAACCGTGCAGTAAAAACGTTTAGCTGGGTCATTTCGGTAGTATCTGCATGGCGTTACCTTCAGGATACTACAAGAAACAGTCGCTACGTTTTGTACCACACACCCCTCTCCCTTTTAACGTTACACCGTGCCAAATATGTACTCAGGAACGGTGCGGCGGTAATCACGTGACAAGTAACCGGATTGATCTGGTCTATCCTGTGCCGTCGTACGTTCTGGTAACCTTTAAGAAGGCGGCATGGAAAGTAGTCGAAACACAGCCATTTATTTATATATATATACAGCCAGCTATGTCCAATCAAGGATGTAGGGGTGACTGTAAAGACCAGTCTTCACTCGTCTTTACTTCGAAAGCCGTTTATTAAGTCTCTTACGGTGCAACTAATGAAGTTATTTAGCTAGTTATATCCAATCCATGGCGTAGGGGTGTTGGTGGAGGCATGGCTTCATTCGTATCTGCCAGCGGGTACGTCTGTTTTATCACACCCGGTGTCATCCACATTGCAACTAGTGAAGCTACTGATCACGTGACCATGAGATCAACCAGGGCCGCCACCGCCGCGGGGGAACGTATGCGGCAGATTTGTTCGTACGATAATTACCATTCATCTAGGTGATATGAATTTCCAAAAATGTGTACGATTACTATTAAATTGGTTAGATTAATTGCTCAAAATAAGTAAGAGTGTCAGGCGGTTAGCCGACAGTAGGAAGTATGTATGCGAGTGTAAGAAATGTATGTGGCCTTGCCCTTATCTCATCGTAAGGCAGAGGTCAGGCCTTGTGATCCGCGTGAAGCATTCGTTGTGCCGTTGTACGCGGCTGTGAGCGAGAATCCTAGACTAGGAACGAAATGTGAATATAACATTAAGTGAAAGTAATAGGAAATGACAGATAAATAAGAAACAGGTGAGACTAAAGTGCATAACTCGAGTCAGCAAAATCACTGTTTTACTTGAGGGGAGACTAGAAGCCACCAAACCATTGTTGCACGCGATTCACTTATACGCACGTGTAAGAAAATATATAGAGGTAAATATGAATGTAGCTGTATGCACGTGTAACAGGGTAATGGTAAACGCTGTCTGTAGGAGTCCTAATAAACCTGTCCGCAGAAAACGGTGTGTATAAATGAAACACTTAAAGTTGCGATATCGATATCGATAAATAATAAAAATGACACCACGCAGCAGTAAAAAGTCACAATAATACAGATACGAAATGAAACAGTAAGCAGTCATTCAGAAACAAAAAAGAACCGGATAAAACGAGCCAACACAAACAGTGTTCCCACGCTACAGTCACAAAAATTGTAGATGAGAAAAAACAGTACATAGTTATACAGTACAAAGAGAGCAATTTTTTATGCATATGTAAGAAAAGATATAGATAAACGTGAACGTACGTGCAATAAAATACCCGCACACGCGTGTTGTACGAACTGTGCTTGTAAGCGCGCTACACGTGCGAGACCCCTATAGCAAGTCAAGAGGTCATGGACCATATAGCGATACTGGCGTATGACGACGTATTTCCAAGCAGTAATTATACACCAGAAATAAAACGTATATACATTAAAATATAAAATTTATACCAAATAAACGGTTAAATAGGTGGTCTAACGTCAGTAGGTTAATTAAGTGACAATAAAATGATTAAAAAAGCCCTGCAAAACGGAGTTTCACGTGTGCCACCCACACGCACGTGTGGGAAAAACAATACACAGGTAAATGTTTCGAGACTATATAACATTACCAGTGCCTTTCACATGAATGTATGTGAAATAAGACACCCACTTTGAAGAATGATATATTATCGAACGTATATCTAAGGGGTTGTTCGACGACACCTGCTCTCATATTTCTGGGTCCGTCCCTGCATACATGGCAGGGGCTTTGACGTTCAGGTGACCGTGCATCATGATAAATTCTTATAATAAAACCAACTAGATGCACTAATTTCTCAAATTTATTCTTGGAATAAAACTCTACATGTTTCGGACAGTTCCTCTGTCTATCGTCAGGAATTTTTCACTCTACACACAGCAATGTTATATGTCATACAAATTTGCTGACAACAAATCTGTGACATATACCATTGTTGTGTGTACAGTGAAAATTTCCTGATGATGGACAGAGGAACTGTCCGAAATATGTAGAGTTTTATTCCAAGAATAAATTTGAGAAATTAGTGCATTTGGTGTTTTACTATAAGAATGGCAGGGACGTTTCACTTTTCAGGATAGCCACTCTTTGCAGTGCAATAACCAGTTCTCCAGTCTTGAACTGTCTACCACAAAGGAACAAAATTCCCTTATAACATTTTTAAGTTAAGTTCATTTCAGTTTACTTTGACGTCTCCGTCGTCGGGAAACTTTTTCAAATACACTGTAACGTTTGGTGCTGTTTCTATTCCCTTCCTTGTCTTACCGGCTGATATGTCTAGAGAATGCGGACCGCGTTCTAACATAAGTACATTTTGTTTCGAGATACTTCGACATTTTTAATTTCCCAGAGTATGCTGTAGTTGCCTTTCCTCCAGAATCACCACTTTTTTATATATATATATGGAACACCACAGGGCCGACAGTGGAGGGTGTGCTTCAACCTCGCAATGCAATGTGTGTATGACTTACTTCAAACAACATCTTCATGACTTAAGAGGTTGTGACCTATCAAGTACCGGGGTGTTGATAAGTCCTTAGCCCGACCAGGAAGGAAACAAGCTCGGAAGCATGTCAGGGACGCGCGCGATTTCAACAACATGGAGACGCGAGCTGTCGTCAAGTTGTTTTTCCTGAAAGGCAAGGCGCCGAAGGAAATTCACGCCATTCTGACAGAAACATTAGCTTGTTTCCTTCCTTCTTGTGCTAAGGACTTATCAGCACCTCTGTAAATGCACAGTTTTGATGCGTCCAACGCCCTCACTCAAGGGTACGGCGTCCTTTACCGCCTCATATTTTGTATACAGCCTGGATCAGTGTCAACTGTCATGTAACACAACATACCACCAGTATGTTTATGCTGTAGATTCAGGATTTCTGCCTATCGAGCAGATAGTACCAGCTGAACTTCCTTACCTCACTGCTGCCTATAGGCTGTACGGTAACTTGCCAAAGAAACGGTTCCAAACCAGTTGTCTGCCTGGCACCCTGACGACCTGAGCGTGGCATAGGACAACCGCGCGGAAATTCCAGATTGAGGCTAGTGCTATATATCATAAACATAGGTGTGCGAAGTCGGTCGGTGGGCACGTGACCTGAATAATTCCCTCTGCTTGGTCGGGTGGGTTTTATTGTGAATAGACATTAATCTCACAAGTTGTAGATAACTGTCGTATGGCCAATAGCTTCACTAGTAGGACTGTAGTTTCCTCCGGGTGAAAACCGTCTGTGGTTATAGAGACGTACCCGTTTGTAAAGACGAATTGGGCCTTGCCTCCACTGTCATCCGTACACCGTGAATTGGATATAGCTGGATAATTAGCTTCTCTAGTTGCAATGTAACGGGCGTATATAAACGGCTTCCGGGGTAAATGCGAGTGGAGCCTGTCCTTCAGTCACCCCTACACTCCTGATTGGATACAGCTGGCTGTGTTTCAATTACTTTCCATACTGCCTTCGTTAAGGTTACCAAAACGTACGGCGGCGCAGGACTGACCAGATCCATCCCGTTTCTACTCATGCGGAAGTGCTGTTCATCGGTAGTTCAGAAAGAACGGAATTTGTGTTGCACGATGGCTTGTCCTACAAATGCCCAGCTGAACGTCCCCTAAGCTATTATATAAACCTCACATACACAACAGCAATGTAAAGCAAAGCTGACACACGTTTGCCGTCCCGTACCCGCAAGAGCAAGAAGAGAAAAAGAAGAAAAATATGAAGGTACGGATTGCGATGGGCGTGCACAACACTCCAACTGCTACATTCACTTCAGTTGAGTACTTCTGTACACAACATTGGACGACTGGTGTTTTGCATGGACAGATAAGACAGAGTTTTGTTTCAGATGGGAACTGAGTCTGGAATAAAATGAACTTCACACTTCAAAGGGTTAGCAGATCTACTTTTGCGAGTTTCAACTAGGAGCTTTAGGTTTCTGTGACCGTGCATTGTGAGCAAATTGTGAAGAGAGAGAGAAAATACCAACAAGATGCAACAATCAGATGTTTATTATCAATTTCTGTCACAATATGTTTCGGCCATCATTATTCCCATCATCAGGAGAACAAAGACCGTGTGTTACTGCATG
>Ga0123354_10012331_pt1 | contig 13249 bp, 15 predicted proteins | sample TergutLab28metaG_2_FD_97872 | JGI IMG/M metagenome (GOLD analysis project Ga0123354, IMG submission 97872) | Labiotermes labralis P4 segment gut microbial communities from Petit-Saut dam, French Guiana - Lab288 P4 | ecosystem: Host-associated > Arthropoda: Insects > Digestive system > Gut ...
GTACACACACTGTGCCTCTCTACACTGTGCAGTACACACACAGAACCTCTCTTCACTGTGCAGTACACACACAATGCCCCTCTACAGTGTGCAGAACTCACACACAGTGCCTCTCTAGACTGTGCAGTACACACACAGTGCATCTATACACTGTGCAATACACACACAGTGCCACTCTACACTATACAGTTCACAAACAGTGCCTCCCTAAAATGTGGAACACACCACAATTCTTAACTACACTGTGCAGTACACACACATTACTTCTCTACACTGTGCAGTACACACACCGTATCACTCTACACTGTGCAGTACACAAACAGTACCTCTCTACACTGTGCAGTACACAAACAGTAACACTCTACATTGTGCATTACACACACATTATCTCTACACTTTGCAATACACACGCAATGCCTTTCTAGACTGTGCAGTTCAAACATAGTGCCTCTCAACACAGTGCAGAACACACACACAGATCCGCTTTAGACAGTGCAGTACACACACAGTGCAACTCTACACTGTGCAGTACACAAACAGTGCCACTCTACACTGTAGAGTACACACAGAGTGCCACTCTACACTGTGCAGCACACAAACAGTACCACAAAACATTGTGCAGTACACACACAGTAACTCTCTACGCTGTGCAGTATACACACAGTAACACTATACACTGTGCAGTTCACACACAGTACCTGTATACACTGTGTAGTACACACACAGTGCCTTTCTAGACTGTGAAGCACACAAACAGTGCCGCTCTAGACTGTGCAGTACACACACAGAAACACTATAGACTGTGCAGTACACACACAGTGCCTGTCTAGATTGTGCAATACACACACAGTACCACTCTACACTGTGCAGTACACACACATTGCCACTCTACACTCTAAAATATACACACACTACCACTCTACAATGTGCAGTACACACGCATTACTTCTCTAAACTGTGCAGTACACACACAATACCTCTGTACACTGTGCAGTACACACACTAACTCTCTAGACTGGGCGGTACACGGACAGCGCCTCTCTACAATGTGCAGTACACATACAGTACCCCTCTACACTGTACAGTACACACACAGTACCTCTCTACACTGTGCAGTACACACACAGTACCTCCCTAATCTGTGCAGTACACGCACAGTACCAATTTAGACTGTGCAGTACACACTCAGTGCCCCTCTACACTATTCAGTACACCTACAGTAACTCTCTACACAGTGCAATACACACAGTTCCTCTCTACACTGTGCAGTACACACACAGAAGTATTCTACACTGTGCAGTACACACAGAGTACCTCTCTACACTGTGCATTACACACACAGTACCGCTCTACACTGTGAAGTACACACACGGTACATCACTACACTTTGCAGTACACATTGAGTACCTCTCTATATTGTGCAACACACAAACAATACCTCTCTTAACTCTGCAGTTCACATAGAGTACCATTCTACACTATGCAGTACACACACAGTGCCTCTCTACTCTGTACACTACAGACACACTGCCTCACTACATTGTGCAGTGAACAAACAGTACCACCCTACACTGTGCAGTACACAAACAGTACCCCTCTACAATGTGCAGTAAACATAAAATACCGCTCTAACCTATGCAATACACACACAGTGCCTCTCTACACTGTACAATACACACACAGTGCCTTTCTACACCTTGCAGTATTCACTCAGTGCATTTCTAAAATGTGTAGACACACACAGTGCATGCTAAAATGCGAAGTGCGCACACAGAAAGTCTCTAATCTGTGCAGTCCACAAACAGAAACTATCCAAACTGTGCAGTACGCACACAGTGTGTCTCTACACTGTGCAGTACACACAAACAATGCCCCTCTAGACTGTGCAGTAGACACACAGTGCATCTCTACACTGTGCATTACAAACACAGTGCTTCTCAACACTGTACAATACACATCAGTGCCACTTTAAACTGTGCAGTACAAACACAGTACCTCTCTACACTGTGCAATACACACACAGTGCCTCTCTACACTGTGCAGTACACACACAGATTCCCTCTACAACAGTGAAGTACACACACAATGACCCTCTACAGCGTGCAGAACACACACACAGTGCCCCTCTAGACTGTGCCTCTATACACTGTGTATTACAAACACTGTGCCTCTCTACACTGTACAATACACACACAGTAACTCTCTACACTGTGCAGTACAAACACAGTACCACTCTACAATGTGCAGTACACAAACAGTAACTCTCTACACTGTGCAGTACACACACAATGCCTCTCTAGACTGTGCAGTTCAAGCACAGTGCCTCTTAACACTGTGAAATACACACAAACAATGCAGCTTTAGACAGTGCAGTACACACACAGTGCAACTCTGCACTGTTCAGTACACACACAGTGCTACCCTACACTGTACAGTACACACAGGGTGCCTCCCTACACTGTGCAGCACACACACAGTACCTCAATACACTGTGCAGTACACACCCAGTACTTCACTTCACTGTGCAGTACACATACTGTACCACACTACACTGTGCAGTACATACACAGTAACAATCTAAACTGTGCAGTACACAAACAATACCGTTCTACATTGTGCAGTACACACACAGTGCCCCTCTAGACTGTGCAGTGTACGCACATTGCACCTCCACACTGTGCAGTACACAAACATTGCCTCCCTACACTGTACAGTACACAGACAGTGCCTCTCTACACTGTGAAATTAACACAAAGTACCCCTCTACACTGTGCAGTACACACACATTACCACAATACACTGTGCAGTACACACACAGTGCCTCACTGGAATGTGAAGTATACACACAGTGCCTCTCTAGACTGTGCAGTACACACTCTAACACTCTAGACTGTGCAGCACACACACAGTGACAGTCTAGTCTGTGCATTAAACACACATTACCTCTCTACACTGTGCAGTACACACACAGTGTTTCTCTACAATGTGCAATACACACACAGTACATTTCTACACTGTGCAGTACACAAACAATGCCGCTCTAGACTGTCAAGTACACACACAGTACCTCTCTATACTGTAAGATATACACACAATGGCTCTCCACACTATGCAGTACACAAACATTGCCTCTTTACACTGTGCAGTACGTACAAAGTGCCTCTCTACAATGTCCAGTACACACACAGTACATCTCTAAACTGTGCAGAACACACACACAGTACCTCTCTACACTCTGCAGCACACACAAAGAACACCTCTACACTGTGCAATACACAAACAGTGCCTCCCTACACTCTGTAGTACACAGAATGCCTCTCTAGACTGTGCAGTACACACACAGTGCCTCACTACACTGTACATTAAACACACAGTAACTGTCTACACTGTACAGAACACACACGGTGCCTTTTAAACTGTGCAGTACAGACACAGTGCCCCTCTACACTCTGCAGTAAACACAAGTACATATCTACACTGTGCGGTACACACAAAATATTTCCCTACACTGTGCAGTACACACACAGTAACTCTCTACACTGTGCACTACCCACACAGTGCCCCTCTACACTTTGAAGTACACACACAGTGCCTCTCTCCACTGTGTAGTACACACAGAGTACCTCTCTACACTGTGCAATACACACTCACAACCTCTCTTCACTGTGTAGTACATACAATCAGTACCTCTCTACACTGTGCAGTACACACACATTACCTTTCTACACTGTGCGGTACACATAGAGTACCACACTAAACTGTGCAGCACAGACAAAGTACCTCACTACACTGTGCAGTACACATAGAGACCTTCTCTATACTATGCCGTACACACACAGTGCCTCTCTACACTGTACAGTACACACCCATTGCCTATCTACACTGTGCTTTACACCCAGAGTTCATCTCTACACTGTGCAGACACACAGAGTGCCTCTCTACACTATGCAGTCCACACACAGTAGCACTTTACACTGTGCAGTACACACACAGTACCTCTCTTCATTGTGCAATACACACACAGTGCCTCTCTACAATGTGCAGTACACACATACAGTGCCTCTCTAGATTGTGTAGTATACACACTGTGATTCTCTACACTGTGCAGTATATTCACAGAGCCTCTCTACACTGTACAGTACACACACAGTGCCTCTCTACGCTGTGCAGCACACACAGAGTAACTCTCTACACTGTGCTGCACACACACAGAACCAATCTACAATGTGCATTACACACACATTACCGCTCTTCACTCTCCAGTACATACACAATGTCTCTCTAGACTGTCCAGTACACAAACAGTGCCTCTCAAACCTGTGCAGTACACAAAGAGTGCATCTCTACACTTTGCATTACACACACAGTAACACTCTACCCTGTGTTGTACACAAACAGTACCTCTCCACACTGTAGAGTACACACACAATGCCCCACTACACTGTGCAGCCGACACACAGTCCCTCTCTACACTGTGCAATACGCACAAAGTGCCCCTCTAAACTGTGCAGTTCACACACCGTAACTCTTTACACTGTGCAGTACACACACAATGCCTCTCTAGACTGTGCAGTACACACAGAGTGCCTCCCTTCACTGTGCAGTACACACCCACAGTACCTCTCTAGACTGTGCAATACGCACACAGTTCATCTCTACACTGTGCCGTACACACACAGTGCCACTCTACACTGTACAGTACACACAGAGTGCCACCCTACGCTGTGAAGCACACAAAAAGTAACACTCTACACTCTGCAGTACATACACAGTGCCCCTCTACACTGTGCAGTACACACACAGCACCTCTGTACACTGTGCAGTACACACAAAATACAAATTTACACTGTGCAGTAATTACACAATGCCACGTTAGACTGTGCATTACACACACAGTGCCTCTCTACACTGTAAAGTACACACACAATGCCTCTCTACACTGTGAAGTACTCACATAGTGCCCCTCTAGATTGTGCAATTCACACTCAGTGCCTCTCTACACTGTACAGTACACACACTGTGCCTCTCTAAACTGTGCAATACACAAACAGATCATCTCTACGCTCTAAAATACACACTAAGTGCCACTCTACACTGTGCAGTACACATACAGTGCCTCTCTACACTGTCCAGTACACACACAGAACCTCTCTACACTGTGCAGTACACACAAACTACCTCTCTACACTGTGCAGCACACTCATAGAACTTCTGTACAATGTGCAGCACACACAAAGTACATAACTACACTGTGCAATACACACACAGTAACACTCTACATTGTGCTGTACACACACAGTGCCTCTCTACACTGTGCAGTACACACAGATTTCCTCTCTACACTGTGAATTACACACACAATGCCCTCCAGACTGTGCAGTACAAACAGAGTGGTTCTCTACACTGTGCAGTATACACACAGTGCCCATGTACACAGTAAAGTAAACAAACAGTGCCTCTCTATTCAGTGCAGCTCACACACAGTACCTCACTACACTGTGCAGTACAAACAGAATACCTCTCTACACTTTGAAGTACACACACAGTACCTCTCTACAATTTGCAGTACACACACAGTACCACTCTACACTGTGAAGTACACACACAGAAAACCTCTCTACACTGTACAGTATACACATAGTACCTCTCTACACTGTGCATTACACACATAGTACCTCTCTACACTGTGAAATAAACACACAATGCCCAACTAGACTGTGCAGTACAAACACTGTGGCTCTCTACACTGTGCAGTAAACACACCCAGAGAGCTTCTCTAGACTGTGCACTACACACCCAGTGCCTTTCTACACTGTGATGTACACACACATTACCTCTCTTCACAGCGCAGTACTTACACAGTGCCTCTCTACACTGTGCAGTACACACACAGTACCTCTCTACACTGTGCAGTACACAAACAAATCCTCTCCAGACTGTGCAGTACACACATAGTGCCACTCTACACAGTGCAGTAAACACAGAGAGCCTCTCTAGACCATGCACTACACACACAGTGCCTCTCTACACAGTAACTTTCAAACACATTGCCCCACTACACAGTACAGTAAACACACTGTGCCTCTCAACACTCTCCAGTACACACACAGTTCCTATCTACTCAGTGCAGTACACACACAGTACCTCTATAAACTGTGCAGTACACACAAAGTACCACTCTACACTGTGAAGTACACACACAGAACATGTCTACACTGTGCAGTACACGTACAGTACCACTCAATACTGTGCAGCACACAAAAAGAACCTCTCTACACTGTGCAGTACACATAAAGTACACCTCTACACTATGCATTACACACACAGTGCATCTCTACACGGTACAGTAAAAACAGAGTGCCTCTCTACAGTGTGCAGTACACACAAAGTACATCTCTACACTGTGCAGTAAACACACAGAACCTTTCTAAACTGTGCAGTACACATACAGAACCTCCCTACTCTATGCAGTACACACACACTCAGTGCCGCTCTACAATTTACAGTACACACACAGTGCCTTTCTACACCTTGCAGTACACACACAGTGCCTCTCTACACTGTGCAGACACACAGAATGCCGTTCTACACCGTGCAGCACACAAGCAGAAACACTCTACACAGTGCAGTACACACACAGTACTTCTCTACACTGTGCAGTACACACAAACAGTGCATTTCTAGACTGTGAAATACACACACAGTGCATCTCTACACTGTGCAGTACACACACAGTGCCTTTCTACACTGTACACTACACACACATTGCCTCTCTAACCTGTGCAGCACACACAAAGTACCACTCTACACTGTTCAGTACAGACACAGTGCCTCTCTACCCTGAGCAGTACACACACATTTCCACTCTACACTGTGCAGTACACACACATTGACTCTCTACATTTTGGATTACTCACAGAGTACCTCTCTACAATTTGAAGTACAAACACAAAATGCCCTTCTAGACTGTGCATTTCAAACAGAGTGGCTCTCTACACTGTGAAGTACACAAAAAACAGTGCCTCTCTAGACTGTGCACTACTCACACATTGCATCTCTTCGCTGTGCATTACACACCCAGTGCTCTCTACACTGTACAGTACGCAAACAGTGCCTCTCTACACAGTGTATCACACACACAGTACATCACTACACTGTGCAGTACCCACACAATACCTCCCTACACTGGGCACTACAGACACATTAACTCGCTACACTCTGCAGTACAAACACAGTACCACTCTAAACTGTGCAATACACACAGAGTACCTTTCTACACTGTGCATTACACACACAGTACCTCTCTAAACTGTGCATTACAAACAGAGTACTACTCCACACTCTGAAATACATATACAATGACTCTCTAGACTGTGCACTACAAACAGAGTTGGTCCCTATACTGTGCAGTACACACACACTGTGCCTCTCTAGACTGTGCACAACACACAGTGTGCCACTCTACACTGTGAAATACACACACAGTACCATTCTACACAGCGCAGTAAACACAGAGTGCCTTTATACTCTGTGCAGTACACACACAGTACCTCCCTACACTGTGCAGTACACACACAATACCTCTCCACACTGTGCAGTAACCACACAGTGCCTCTCTACACTGTGCATCACAAACACAGTGCCCCTCTACACGGTACAGTACACCCACAGTACCTCTCTACACTATGCAATCCACACACTCTATCTCGCGACACTGTGCAGTACACACACAGTTCATCACTCCACTGTGCAGTAGACACTCAGAACCGCTCTACACTGCTAAGCACACATACAGTACCTCTCTACACTGTGCAGTACACACACAGTACCACTCTACACCTTGCAGTACACACACAGTAACAATCTACTCTGTGCAGGACACACACAATGCCTCTCCAGACTCTGCAGTACACAAACAGTACCTCTCTACACTGTACAGTACACACACAGTGCCCCTCTACACTGTGCAATACACACAGAGAAACTCTCTGTATTGTGCACTGCACACACAGTGCCTTTTACACTGTAAAGTTCACACACAGTGCCCCACTACACTGTGCAGGACATACACTGTGCCTCTCTACACTGTCCAGTACACACACAGTACTTCTCTACACCGTGCAGTACACACACAGTACCTCTCTAAACTGTGCAGTACACAAACAGTACCACACTACACTTTGCAGCACACAAACAGAACCTTTCTACACTTTGCAGTACACACACAGTGAATCTATACACTGTGCAGTACACACACAATGCCTATCTAGAATGTGCAGTACACAAACAGTGCCTCTCTAAACTTTGCAGTACACACACATTGCCACACTACACTGTACATTACACACACGGTGCCACTCTACAATGTGCAGTACACACACAGTGCCTCTCTAGATTGTGACATACACCAAGAGTACAATCTAGACTGTGCAGTACACAAAAAATAACTCTCTATACTGTGCAATACACACACAGTGCCTGTCTAGACTGTGCAGTACGCATACAGTGCCACTCTATACTAGCAGAACCAAAACAGTGCCTCTCTAGACCGTGCAGTACACACAAAGTAACTCTCTACACTGTGCAGTACACACAGTACCTCACTACACTGTGTAGTACACACACAGTGCCTCTCTACACTGTGCAGTACAAAGAGAGTACCACTCTACACTGTGCAGTACACACACATTACCTCTCTATTCTGTGCAGTGCACACAAAGTGCCTATCTACACTGTGAAGTATACATACAGTATCTTTCTACACAGTGCAGTACACACAGAGTCTCTCTACACTGTGCAGTACACACACAGTGCCTCTCTACACTGTGCAGTAAACACAATGTAACCCTCTACATTGTGAAGTAAAAACACAGTACCAATCTACACTGTGCAGTACACACACATTGCCTCTCTTCACTGTCCAGTACACACTCAGACCCAATCTACACTGTGCAGTACACACACAGTAACATACTACTCTGTACAGTATACATAGAGTACCTCTCTACACTATGAAGTTCACACACAGTGCCTCTCTACACTGTAGATTACACACACAGTGCCTCTCTACACTGTGAAGTACACACAGAGTGCTCTCTACACTGTGCAGACACACAGATTGCCCCTCTACAGTGTGCAGAACACACACAGTACCACTCTACACTGTGCATACATACACATTGCCTCTCTACACTTTGCAGTACACACACAAAGTGCCCCTCTAGAATGTGCAGCACAAACACAGTGCCTCTCTACACCTTGCAGTACACACACAGTGCTTCTCTACACTGTGCAGATACACACAGTGCCCCCCTACACTGTGCAGTACACACGCAGAAACTCGCTACAGAGTGTAGTACACACACAGTACCTCTCTACACTGCGCAGTACTCACAGAATGCCTCACTTCACTGTGCAATACACACAAACATTGCGTCTCTAGACTGTGCTGTACACACACAGTAACTCACGATACTGTGCAGAACACACAGTAACTCTCTACACAGTGCAGTACACACACAGTGCCCATCTACAATGTGCAGTACACGCACTGTACCTGTCTACACTGTGCAATACACACACACAGTACATCTCTACACTGTGCAGTAAACACACAGTGCCTGTCTACACCTTGCAGTACACACACAGTGCCTCTCTACACTGTGCAGACAAACACAATGCCACTCTTCACTGTGCAGTCCTCTCGCAGAAACTCTCTACAAAGTGCAGTACACACACAGTTCCTCTCTACACTGTGCAGTACACACACAATACCTCAATTCACTGTGCAGGACACACACACAGTGCTTCACTGGAATGTGCAGTACAAACAAAGCGCCTCTCTAAACTGAGCAGTACACACAGTGCTTCTCTACACTGTGCTGTAAACACATAGTGCCTCGATACACTTTGCAGTACACACACACAATACATTTCAACACTGTGCAGTACACACACAGTAACACTTTACACTGTGCAGTACACAAACTGTGTCCCTCTAAACTGTGCAGTACACACAAAGTAACTCTCTATACTGTGCAGTACACACAATTTGCCTCTCTACACTGTGAATTACACACACACAGTAACTTTCTACACTGTGCAGTACACACAGTGCCTCTCTACACTGTGCAATACACACACAGTAACACTTTACACTGTGCAATACAAAAACAGTACCCCGCTACACTGTGCAGTACACACAGTACCTCTCTAGACTGTGCAGTACAAATAAGGTGCCCCTCTACACTATTCAGTACACATACAGTAACACTCTACAGAGTGCAGTACACACAGTGCCCCTCTACACTGTGCAATACACACACATAACCCTACAACACTGTGCAGTACACACAAAGTAACACTCTACACTGTGCATTACACTCACAGTACCTCTCTACACTGTGCAGTACACATACAGTTCCTCTCTACACTGTGCAGCACAAACACAGTACATCTCTTCACTGTGCATTGCACATAGTGTACTAATCTACACTATGCATTACATACACATTCCCTGTCCACAATGTAGAGTACACACAAAGTGCCGCTCTACACTGTGCAGTACACACACAGTAACTCTCTACACTGTGCAGTACACACGCAGTACCATTCTACACTGTGCATTACACACACAGTAACCCTCTACACTTTGCAGTACACTCAAAATGCCTCTCTAGACTGTGCGGTTCAAACACAGTGCCTCTCAACACTGTGCAGTACACACACACAGTGCCACTTTAGACATTGCAGTACACATACAGTGCAACTCTACACCGTGCAGTACACACAGAGTGAATCTCTACACTGTGCAGCTCACACACAGTACCACAATACACTGTGCAGTACACACACATTACCTCTCTACGCCGTGCTGTATACACACAGTACTACTCTACACAGTGCAGTTCACACACAGTACCTTTCTACACTGTGCAGTACACACACAGGACCACTCTAGACTGTGCAGTACTCACTCAGTGCCACTCTAAGCTATTCAGTACACATACAGTAACTCTCTACACTGTGCAGTACATACAGTGCCCCTCTACACTGTTCAGTACACACACAGAACCTTTCTACACTGTGCAGTACACACAGAGTACCTCTCTACACTGTGCAGTACACACACAGTACATCGTTACACTTTGCAGTACACATACAGTACCCCTCTACACTGTGCAGCACACACACAAAACCTCTCTGCACTGTGCAATACACATAGAGTACCACTCTACACTATGAAGTACACACACAGTGCCTCTCTACACTGTACACTACACACAGAGTGCCTCACTAAACTGTGCAGCACACACACAGTACCTCAATTAACTGTGCAGTTCACTCACAGTACTTCTCTACACTGTGCAGTACACACACTGTAACATACTACACTGTGCAGTACACACACCGTAACACACTAAACTGTGGTGTACACAAAAATACCGCTCGACAATGTGCAGTGAACACACAGTACCACTCTACACTGTGCATTACACACACTGTGCCACTCTATAGTGTGCAGTACACACACAGTACCTCTCTTCACTGTGCAGTACACACACATTACCTCTCTAGACTGTGCAGTACACACACAGAACCTCTCTACACTGTGCAGTAAACACACAGTTCCACTGTACAAAGTGCAGTACAGACAGTACCTCCCTACACTGTTCAGAACTCAAACAGTGACCCTCTAAACTGTGCAGAACATACACAATGCCTCCCTAGACTGTGCAGTACACACATAGCTCCTGTCTATACTGTGCAGTACAAAACATACAGTGCCCCTCAAGTCTGTGCAGTGTACATACATAGCACCACAACACAGTGCAGTACACAAAAAGTGCCTCTCTACACGGTACAGTACACACAGAGTGCCTCTCTACATTGTGCAATACACACAAAGTACCCATCTACACTGTGCAGCACATTCACATTGCCAATGTACACTTTGCAGTACACAAAGAGTGCCTCTCTAGAATGTGAAATATACACACCGTGCCTCACTCTACTGTGCAGTACACACACAATAACACTCTAGACTGTGCAGTACACACACAGTGAGAGTCTAGTCTGTGAAGTTCACACACATTACCTCTCTAAACTGTGCAGTACACACACAGTGCCCATTTACATTGTGCAGTTCACACACAGTACCAGCCTACAATGTGCAGTACACACAAAATGCCGCTCTAGACTGTGCAGTACACACATAATGCATCTCTATACTGTAAAGTACATAAACAGTGGCTCTCTACACTGTGCAGTACACACACATTGCCTCTCTACACTGTGCAGTACACACACAGTTCCTCTCTACACTGTGCAATACAGACAGAGTGCCTCTCTACACTGTGCAGTTCACATACAGGGCCTTTCTACACTGTACAGTACACACATATTACCTCTCTACACTGTGCGAATCACACACAGTAACTCTCTACACTGTGCAGCACACATAAAGAACATCTCGACACTGTGCAATACACAAAGAGTGCTTCTCTACACTGTGTAATACACACAGAATGCCTCTCTAGACTGTGCAGTACACACAAAGAGTATCTCTACACTGTACATTAAACACACAGTACCTGTCTACACTGTAGAGGACACAAACGGTGCCTCTCTAAACTGTGCAGTACACACACAGTGCCACTCTACACTGTGCAGTACACACACAGTACGTAACTACACTGTGCAATACACACAAAATATAGACCTATACTGTGAAGTACACACAAAGTAAGCCTCTACATTGTGCACTACCCACACAGTGCCACTCTAGACTGTGAAGTTATCACACAGTACCGCTCTAAACTGTGCAGTACACACACAGTAGCTTTTACACTGTGCAGTACACACACAGTAACTCCCTACACTGTGCAGTACACACACAGAACAATTCTACTCTGAGCAGTACACACACAGTAACACTCAACACTGTGCAGTACACATTCAGTACCACTCTACATTGTGCAGTACAAACAGTGCTTCTCTAGACTGTGCAGTACATACACAGAACTATTCTACACTGTGCAGTACAAACACAGTACCTCTCTACACTGTGCATTACACACACGGTTCCTATCTACACTGTGCAATACACACACAGACCTATTCTATACTGTGCATTACACACACAGTACCACTCTACACTGTGCAGTACACAAACAATGCCGCTCTAGACTGTCAAGTACACACACAGTACCTCTCTATACTGTAAGATATACACACAATGGCTCTCCAC
>Ga0123354_10012332_pt1 | contig 13249 bp, 5 predicted proteins | sample TergutLab28metaG_2_FD_97872 | JGI IMG/M metagenome (GOLD analysis project Ga0123354, IMG submission 97872) | Labiotermes labralis P4 segment gut microbial communities from Petit-Saut dam, French Guiana - Lab288 P4 | ecosystem: Host-associated > Arthropoda: Insects > Digestive system > Gut ...
CAAATGCTGAGATGGTTCCGAACATTCCAAGTTGCCACTACATGCTTCTCATGTAGCCCTCCCGACTTAAATTTATTAGTAACCAATTTCATATTTTGTATGCATGTAAATAACCACTGTCATCGAGTGGCAACCCAATTGCAGTTAATGAATATTATTATTATTATTATTATTATTAAATAAAAGGGAAAACATTCCCATTACAGGCCTGGACAGGCTCTGAGGGTTCAAGGAGGCTGAGGCTCCCAGATTTCAAGGCAATAGGCACATGAAGGTGGTAAAGTTGTCATACTAACGCACCGGCCGTCTTTACCCCAGGAAATATTCCTAGTACTCATTTCTGTTAAAGGCTGAGTCGAGACCCCAGGGCAATAAATAGTGCGACCGGAAGGATTATGTCAATAATAAATTCTAATGACACCATCTGGAATCGGACCCGCGACCTTCCGGCTTGTGGCCTCAACCAACTGCGCAACCGCGTGATGTTAAACAAATAAATAAATTGACGTATTTCTCATTCTGACCTCTCTCTCTGCCTACTCACTGTATGTGTAGAGGGTTACCGTTGCATCTGATCACACTCAGTGACACACACGTTACACTCGGTAGGATTCCTCTGGACGAGTGATAGGCCTGCTGCAGAGACCTCTGCCTGGCAACACACAACACTCAGAAGAGACAGACATCCACGCCTGTGGTGGGATTCGAACCCGCAATCCCAGAAATCGAGCGGCCCCATACCCACGCCTTAGACCGCGCCTCCACCGGGATCGGCTACAGCAGTTTTCGTTCTGGCTTGCTGGATGCTTGAAGTTTGACGCCTTTGATATCTTTGTGACGAAATGCGTTGTCTCAGCGGTTGTTGGTACAGACCGGTACAAACGGAGGCCCACTGGGCTGCGGATAAAATGGCTGATACTTAATACTGCTGCAGGAGAGCGGTCCGTTGTTCGAATCCTGGAGGGAGAAATTTTTTAATCTTCAAAACATCCAGACAGGCTGTAGATCTCGCCCAGCTTCCTGCTTAGTTGGTACCGGCATTCTTCGTAAGGAATAAAGCGGCCGGAGTGTGGTCTGTAACTTCCATCTGATGCCGACGGTAAGGATGGGTTGCACTCTCTCCTCTTCCACTTTATGCGTTCACGGCTTGGACAGGGACACATTCTCTATACTAATTCTAAAAATGACATCTCCAACATGGCACCAAGTCCCGATTTATACCATGCGCATGCGTGTTAGTCATGGCCGGTGTAGTCCGTCTTGCGACAGTCCCGCAGCCTATCCCACCGAGAGCCCTCCTGATAGTGCGATATAATGTTTCCAGCTTCTTATTCCAGTACCTTATGTTGTCGCTGGTCATACCGTAGCTGCTTACGTCTTCTTCCTCGTCTTTTCAATATTTTAACAACGTGATTTAGAAGGCAGTTCTGGGGCAATGATAAGGTAAACATACAGCGTATTACGTCACATTTAGGGGTGAACGGGGTAGGAGACGAGGCGCGGTAGCAGGAAGCAGGACTGAGAAACACCTGCGCTGCCATAAAGTGTTACGGCTGGTGACCAGTCTATCGCGGCTGATGGGCGGACCTCATCTAGGTACGTGAGTTGGCAAGGGCAGCGTCTTGAGTCCTTACCGGCAGTCAGCTGCAGTACTCATTTTAGTCTAGTGTCCAGTCAGGCAGCGGACTTGTGTGATGTGTTACTTCACGCCACACGCAGTGATCTCAAACTGGGTCCCGGGGAGACATAAATGAGTAATGGCGGAAGAGTTGTATTGGCTATTCAAAAGTTGTACATACAAAAACGTAAAGTGATCCCGTTACAGGCCCGGTGTGGCCCAGAGGGTCGGTAGAGGTATAGCTCTACTCTTCTATGACCGTGGCACTAGAAGGCGGTGAGTGGTCAGCAGCACGCCCCAGCCGCATTTTACCCCCGGGATAGACCCGGTACCCATTGTACAGGAGGCTGGGTGGGCCCCAGGGCCGGTCTGGACGGGCGGAAAATCTCGTCCCCACCGGGATTCAATCCCGGACCATCCAACCCGTAGTCAGTCGCTCTACCGACTGAGCTACTCGGCCCACAAAGTTGTATGTAGGAATTGAAATCTGTGTGGCAACCATTCCGTCACTGATTGCACGCAATAAGTCCACACTTCATTCCAGAAGCTTCCTGATTCTGTAGTCAGATCAGTCAACAGCGCTGGACATGGACAAAGTGGATGTGTCAGGCTAGTTTGAAGTCAGCCGTTGACTTCATACATGTAATGTACAAGATAAAGAAATGCTGGTGTTTAATTTCATATGTGACTTATTGTGGAACGTAGGGGTTCCTCAGTGCTACTCCGTTTTATGGTTCCTTGAGGTAAAATAGACTGAGTAGCCAGTTGTGTTGTTATACGTATTGTTTGTGTGTAAATGTGTACTGTACTACTGCCACCGGGTGGCAACCCAATTGCAGTTAACAAATATATCGTGTCATACATATATATATATATATATATATATATATATATGTAATAAAAAGGTAAATCAGTTCCATTACAGGCCCGAGGTGCCCAGAGGATTCCAGGGTGTTAAGGTTCCCAGATTACGTGGCAATGGCCCAGAATTGTGGTAAGGTTGTCAGCCTTACGCACCGACCATTTTTACCCCAAAAATGCACCTGGTACTGATTTCTGTTAGAGGCTGAGAGTCCACCCAATACTTACATGTATCATATATAATAGGGCAGTCGCAAGGAGACGGTTCCGATTGTGTATAGGTTTGTGGAGAGAGACGCAAGAGGCGAGTGTACGAAAGGTTTTCGGGGTTGGGCAGTGTAGAGGAATGATTTCCTAACGTTTCGGTAAGAGTTGAAGGTGCCATCTTCAGGGTAAATTAAATGTGTGAGTCTCGGTTTACCGTTATGTAGATGAGGCGGAGGGTGCAGTGTGGAAAGGTGGGCTGATTGGTTACCCTCTCACACGTCGCCCGCTGCCAGATCTGTATCACCCCGAAGGTGGTAACTGCAACGTTTGCCGAAGCGTCGGGAAGTCGTCTGTACGCAGCTGAACCCTGTAAGGGGGTTTGCGCGCGTTGGTTCATCAACAAGGAAAGCGTAAAATTAGAAGTATAAAAAGTTGCCATTGTAGTTAGACTGCGTTTGAAATGTGATGGCACACTCGCAGAAACCAAATTTCGTCTTTCGCGCGAAACGGACGAGTCCATTTAAATAGGCGGAGGACGTCAATTCAGTCGACTACTGGGAGCCTAGGTGTGCGCATCAGCGGTAGTAATGCTTTGTCCCGTTTCGCTATGAGCATTAGTCATCGAGCTACATCTGCTGAACTGAGCACGCGCATAAGCTGTTCGTCGGATTAGTGACAAAGTGACAATGAAAGAGCTTGAAGAAGAACGTGTGTGTGTGAAATTTTGCTGCGAACTTGGTAAAACGTTGTGTCGCCAGTAGAGGGGACTTTGAAGGGGACATTGCTTAAAATGCTGTAAAATGAGCAATAAAGCCTTTATAGCAAAAGTTAGGTCATTTTTTGAATGCGCCTTGTATTGTATCTGACCGTGAGCGTATCAGTGATAGTTGTCGGGCCCATCAAGGCGGCGAGCAGCGGTGGCAACTGCACGTAGGTTCATATACGTGAGAGATCTGCGAGTCGTACGACTGTAAGAAACAATGTTACGAACTTCTGAGGTGTGACGCCCAGTAGTCGGTAGAAAGATGGCAAAGTAATCTAAGAACCAGCTGCCTCCGTTTTCTAACTAACTACATCTAGTACTTGAGAAGCTGACAGTTCCTTAGCTAGTTAAGAAATTCCCGGCAGTGTATGGGAACGCGGAAGTTCATTACCGTCTTCACAACAGTACATCACTGGTAGGTACCTGTGGTGAGACTGATTAATGAAGTCCACGTCCCACCGTCTTGTTTCTTGAAGATCATTTTAATATTATCTCGCCCATGTACGCCTAGGTCTTCCAAGTGAACTCTTTCCCTCATGTTTGCCCACCGACACGTTTTATGCACCTCTCCAATCTATTATTATTATTATTATTGTATCAGTTCCGTGGATCAAAGCCCGTCCTAAGCAGTTAACAGTTCCTCAGCTAATCAAGAAATTCCCCGCATTTTGTGGAACCCGAAGGTTCATTACCGCACTTACAAGTGCTCGCTACCTGTCAGTATTCTGAGCCACATCATTCCAGTCCATGCCTCGCATCCGACTTCTTGAAGATCCTTTTTAATATTATCCCATCTATTCTTGGGTCTTCCAAGTGGTCTATTTGCCTAGGGTTTCCCCACCAAAACCCCGTATGCGCCTCTCCACTCCCCTATACGTGCTACTTGCCCCGCCCATCACATTCTTCTTGATTTCGTCACCCGAATAATGTGTGGGGAGTGACGACAAGCTGGAGTTACGTCACCAGACGGTGAAAGTCCGCACAGGGTGACTAAGAAGGCGCCGTCTGTTTCTGGATACGGAAAGCCGGTCGTGTAAGCCCGGCCTCTCACTTTACGGTTGTTAAGATGTGTCACGCGGCATTGTGTTGCTGTCACAATACGAGCTGACCGCTGTCAGTATTGACGAGGGTAGCTTTTAACACCTTCTGCTTGTTTGTTGTGTGCCGACAAGTGGCCTGGCGGTCCGCGGCCACATTGTACAGGCAGGGTTTCGTTGCAGACGGCAGAGTTCTTTATTGTGCTGGGTCGTAGGCCAGGCACGAGCCACGTGTATGTTGGCTGGTTGGCGCCACCAAGACACGTGAGGGACAGTTGTGGATGCAAGTTAGTAGGGCAAAATCTAAGAACTGGGAGAAAATCATGTCTCATGCCCACTCTCCCACACGGGCGGCTCTTGGATTAAACGCCGCGTCACTTCCAGACTTAAGTCACGGTAGACACGACGTATATAACGGATATGATTAACTGCATCGGTTGAGTGTCAATGACTGGCAGTCTGTAGTTTATCTGGTACGTTATTGCAAAGGTAATCTAACCCTGTAAAACACAGGTATTTTTACTATGTATATGTAAAGATGGGACCGGATTAGCTCAGTCGGTATAGCGCCTGCCCTACGGGCTGGAAGGTCCGGTGATCGAATCCCGTTGGGGGGGGGGGAGATTTTCCGCACCCGTCCAGGCCGGCCTTGGGGCCCACCCAGCCTTGTATAAAATGGGTACCGGGTCTCTTTCACGGTGGTAATTGGGTAGGATAGGCTATAGTATTACGCATCACTACCCCTCATACCCCGTGTCGTAACGTTTTCGCGTCAGATACATACACGCGCGTCACTCCTGTCCCCTACGTACCATGTACTTTGCCTCAACTCATTCTTCCCTATATTTGTTTCTTTTTGTATTTGGTTAGGGGTTCGAATCACGAAGGGTCAACATCCAGATATATCGATAGTGCCATAAAGAAATCACCCAAAATATATAAAATTTTTGTATCCCAATCTCTCACTCTAACCCCCCACCCCCACAGGGTCTTCGCATATACTGTTCTCAGAATGAGCAGGGATTGTTCTGCTGAACAGCATTAACTCGTTTATCTCTGTAATGAGAATAAAATGATTTCTGTGAGCTAGGAAGTGCATGTTTTTTAACACGTAGATGAAGTAGAAAAGGCCTGATTACTGCAGTATTTGACAATAAGAAATCTTCTTTCGTTGCCGCCATCAGCAAACAGCATCAGATTCCGCTTTCGCAACGAAAGCACGTAGCTTAGCGTGGCAGTGGTCATGGCCTTCACTGCGCATGCGCCGACATTTGAAGACCAGACACAACAGTTCTTTGGCCATGTCAAGGACCCTGGGATTATCAACATTTCGTGGCGCGGCGTGCGGACTGTAGTACTAACCACTGCCACTATGTAGCACTGCGATCGATTCTGTAACTTAAACAGTCCGGTGGTGTAATGGAAGGCAAATAAATATACGGCCACGAAGAATTGGAGTGATCACGGCGATGATTGTATAGTCTTCTGGAATATGACGCCGTGTAGGTTTGGGAATTAGGACCCAACATCGTGAAGGGACGTGCTGTCTCCAACTTGGCAGGATGACATACTTAAGAAGGAGGCAGCACGTGCCTCCGAACTGTTGGTTCCTGTCGTCCAAACTACACGACGTCATATCCCAGAGGGCCGTAGTTCGGTTAATATAGAACGAAATTTATGAAGGTTCCATTTTATTACTTTAACGGAAAATTTTTTTGACGGACTATACGGCGTCACGTGTTCGAAAAACTGTTTCTGGTTACATCTCGGAGTACCTCAGTTCACATTTTTATGTGGGTACAGAGACGTGTGCGGGGCCGGGATAGCTCAGTCGGTATAAGTGACTCGCTACGGGCTAGGCGGTGCGAGGATCGAATCCCGATGTAAGCGAGATTTTCTGCAACCCTCCAGGCCGGCCCTGTAGCATACCCAGCCTCATGTATATAAGCAACCGCGTCTGTTTTCTGGGAGTAAAGCGGCCGGGGCGTGGTGTTGACCACCCACCCCATCCAGTGCCGAGGTTAAAGAAAGAGTAGAACTATACCTCTACTCCCCCCTCTGGGCCTTCATAGCCTGTTCTTAGGGGTGAACTTCCATTTTAATACGGCGCAGACCTTCTGTCACGGTCTTCCATTTGCCTCATGAAATTTCCTCGCAAGATTCTGAATGTGTTTCTTGTTTTGCACGGTTTCCCGTTTTACGTCATCACGTGAAATTACTATATAGTGCGGTGTTTTAAGTGAAGTTGGCTCAGCAGCTGGCGAGCATGAGTTGCATGTAGCAACAGGCTGCAAACCCTTCCCAGTATTTACATAGACATTCTGTTCATAATTCGTAGAAAACACCGTGACTGTCCAGTACGAAGGCTCGAACTGCCCCCGCTTTTCGATACATAGAACTGTCACAGTAAACAGCGATTCAATAGCATCAGTCAGATGATCTTGGCAATGGAGTCGGCATGTTTTCTGTGAGGTAGGAACTGTATTATTAAATATTATTTAGAGGTACTTCAAGTTACGGGTGGGCCGGGTAGCTCAGTCGGTATAGCGACTGACTACGGGCTGGACGGTTCGGGATCGAATCTCGGTGGGGACGAGATTTTCCGCCCGTCCAGACCGGCCCTGGGCCCACCCAGCCTCCTGTAAAATGGGTATCGGGTCTTTCCCGGGGGTAGAGTGCGGCCGGGGCGTGCTGCTGACCACTCACCCACTTCTAGTGCCGCGGTCATGTAAGGGCAGAGCTATACCTCTACCCACCATCTGGGCCACACCGGCCCTGTAACGGGATCACTTACTTCAAGTTACGGAATGTTAGCACGGTGCGAGATATGAAGCTCTCAACAGCGGTGCTCGTCGATAATTTTAAAAGTCTTGTTTCATTTACACCTTGTCGACTGGTGCATAGTTAACGACGCTTCATAGAGTCGTAATTCTTTCATCTTTAGGGTCATAGAGTCTAAGAAGAGGTCTTAAGATGGCCCTTACTTCTCCAGGGCCTCGCTATCCGTGGGCAGTCGGACGGTGGCGAGGTGTTGAAGCAGCCCTGTCGTGTGCAGCGTCGCTTCGCCCCTGTCCACAATAGCACAGTATAGTTTTTTGTTACGCTTTGCGGGCCTCGCGAGACTGTCAACCGCACGCATTGCAGTTCCGTGTGTGTTCACTAGATGGCAGGAGCGTTTAGCATGTAGCAGACCTGCACATGGGTATTTCTTACCCGAATCTCCCCCATTGTCCCCTAATCATCTTTCCTCCATAGAGCAGAGTCCTTTTTGAGAAGCTAACAGGTTTTCAGCTAGTCAAGAAATTCTCCGCGTTTTATGGAACCCGAAAGTTCATTACCGCAGTCACAAGTGCCCGCAACCTGTCCTTATCCTGAGCCAGCTCGATCCAATCCACACTCCCACGCCCCACTTCCTGAAGATCCACCTTAATATTATCCTTACATCTACGCCTTGGTCTTACAGGTAGTCTTTTCCCTTCAGGTTTCCGCACCAGAACCCTGTAAGAGCCACCCCTCCCCCCCCCCATTCGCGCTACATGCCCCGCCCATTCATTCTTCTCGATATTATCACATTGTTCCCTAACCAGAGAATAAATATTTATGATGCACGTTTATGTTGTGTATTCCGAGTTGCTTAATAGTAACATATTTTACAATATATTGACCGTCTTTATCACGATTGTAATTGTAAACTGCAGTAGTGGTTTAGGTTATCTTAGATGTCTCGTTCGGCTGTGCTAATCAAACAAGAATTTATTTTACTTTCCGAACACCACAAATTTGTACGTGATTTCAATCTTCCGCCACGAAATGGATGAGATCTGCTCTCTTCTGGGGCATTACGCAGCGAACCTGATGATGCCTGAAATAATCAGCTGAAACATTTAGCAAAAGGTAAAGTAATACTATTGCAGGCCTGGACAGGCCTTGAGTGTTCCAGAAGGCTTGAGGCTTCCAGATTTCAAGACAATCCGCCTTTACCCTTCATGAAATATTCCGGGTATTCATTTCGGTTAGAGGCTGAATCAACTCCAGGGCCATAGTGCGGCCGGAAGGAATGAAAAATTTCAGTGACACCATCGGGAATCGGACCCGCGACCTTCCGGCTTGTAGCGCAGTCCCTCACCCAACTGTGCCACCGTGTGACCCGAAGCATTTAGTAGAATTTAATAAAAATCAGTATACTAGATGTATACTTTCGAAAAGTAGAACACTTATATAGGCATTTTAAACTCATGGTTCCGTGCATTGTAATTCAATGTGAATAAAAATCCAACCAGATGCATCAGTATGCAGATATTTATTTACTGCAAAGTCACTCTACATGTTTCGGATGTCACAGCATCCATCATCAGGAGTACTACAAACTGTAACCGCAACCTCCGGTACAGGTCATAATACTGGTACAGCTACTTCCCTCCAACGTGGCCTGATCGGGACTGGTTGGAGGGAAGTAGATGTACAAGTATTATGACCTGTACAGGAGGTTGCGGTTACAGTTTGTAGTACTCCTGATGATGGGTGCTGTGACACCCGAAACATGTAGAGTGACTTTGCAGTAAACAAATATCTGCATACTGTTGCATCTGGTTGGATTTTTATTCACATTATATAAACAGTTGGTGTATTACCACAATATGTCATGATGGGAGATAAAGCAGCCGTCGTGATGACTGTCATTAAAAGCTGCTTGAGTCTGTTGTTGGTGTGCACTGCGACCAACGACTGACTATGTGATCAAGGAAGACGTACCTGATCGCGCTATCGTCACAGCCGGTGCACATTATAGAACCTCGATTCAGCTAAAGCGATCACATTTCCAGTTGACTTAGGTAGCCTGCTGCTCCCTATTAAGAGATTTATGTACCACGGGTAGCGAAGTTCCATGTAGGCACTTCTCGGGTTTTGTATGCAGTTTGGTGTTTTCGGGTCGCAGTTGGAAGTTGCAGTCGTGCCCACTTTGTGCAAAGTAAGCGGAAGACATCTCAGGGTTATGCCTGTCTTTCTGTCAACGTATTTGTCTTCCTAACTCAGTGTTTCCTAACCTTCCTTCCTTGGAGGAACCTCTAAAATAATATTTCATATCTCGCAGAACGTTTGCAGGTCAGAAAACAAAGAGGCAGTTGGTGACGTACGGATTGTGTTCCAGCCGTGCCAATTACTGCGCAAAACTTCCACATGATATTTCGAGAGATCTCTGAAAATATTCTTGGAATTTAGATGTTTTTAATGCCATATATTGCACGATTTCTCGCGGAAACCTAAGGTCGTTCTGCCGAACGCTAGTTGGCAAACTCTGTCCGAATAACTGGACAGATTTCTGTTAAATTTCGCTTCATCATTTTGCATAAAGGTGCGTTAGGCGAATGTAGTTCGGGTTCGCGTCACTTGCATGTGGTCTTCAATTCTACAGCGGTCCCAGAGTGAACGTCTGCGAATTCTCTCCATTCGGAAAGAATTGGAAATAGGGCGCACTCCGCAGGTGGCATTCCCTTACCGCTCGAGGGGATAGCGGCAATTTGAAGACCAAGACGGCAGTGGAAAGACAGCCGTCTGGGAATTTGTGGAGAGAAGAGTTCAGTGGTCTGACCTTATAAAATGAGTCCTCGTCGTCGTCATCATCATCATCAGCAGCAGCTTCTCGTAAAAGAAAATATATCTTTATGCGTGCTGCGGTGTGTTTGGAAGTGTTATTAGCCCATGTGGGCACTGTTTTGACGTAAATCATGAAATATATTCTTACGTTCCTTAGGTAGCTGTTGTCTACAATAGAAGTTATGGCTTCGGTAATCCCGTTCTCTTGTTGATCGTTTCATATTTGCGGTGGCTGGACGTAAAGAGCTTCGACTGATACGAAACTACACAGGAAGCTTTAGAATTGCACTTTCCATTTTATTGCTTCATTTGCGTCATCGTGACCTTCTTTAATCCGAGCATAGAGCATATTTTTTTGCTTACTCGTAGTCCCGCCCAACCCGTCAGGAGCAGCGAACGGGCGGTCACAGCCATTAGTTGCAGCGCACCAAGTGCTGGTGCACCGAACTATGGGTCTGTGAAGACGGACGATGGCGAGCAAGTTTCGCCTCGCAAATAATTATGAGAACTTCCGATGTGTGAAGCTTAGTGTACAGTCAGTATTGTCACTGTTTACTGGTTGGTTGTGACGCTGTAGGCGGATACCAGCGTTTAGAGAGAGAATTCTGCTACCACCTTCATGGTCGATGTCGACCCGAAAGACTACAGTTTGAATTTGATGACAATATACGAAATATGACGTTCATGGTACGCCGAGTGTTCAGATTGCGGTCATGCTACGATGTGACGACGTGTATTTTGGTACATACAGGGGTGCTGATAAGTCCTTGGCCCGACCAGGAAGGAAACAAGCTAATGTTTCTGTCAGAATGGCGTGAATTTCCTTCGGCGCCTTGCCTTGCAGGAAAAGAAATTTGATGACAGTTTGCGTCTCGATTTTGTTGAAATCGTGCGCGTCCGTGACTTGCTTCCCAGCTTGTTTCCTTTCTGGTCGGGCTAAGGACTTACCAGCACCCAGATACTACTAATATAGTGAAGATGGATGCACATCTGTATGCAGCAGAAGTTGGGGTTCGGATGTACTTTATATCCTGTAGTGTGTAGACTGTAATTGTTGTTATTGTAATTTGTGTGCCGTATTTTAATGTTTGATACAGGAAGGCAATTCGTACAGCAAGAAGCAACAGCGACGTGTCCAGCCAGCATCTTGCTTAGTGACCTGAACCCGTAGATCCGAACTTGTGTTGCCTTGTGTCGCAAGCTCGATTCTATGGGTCTAGGTAGCTAATGCAGTGTAGGAGGAGGAATTGATTGCCCTGGTGGAGCCATCTGTTGAGAGGTCTGGTAGTAGCGGCAGCTGTCAGTATCTGTTGCAAGTAGCACAATACAGGGTGATTCAGCATGAAAGGTCAGTATGGGAGGTGACAAAATTAGTAAACGTGAGAGAAAAAAGGTTCATATGAACGCGTCTTAATTCTGATTGGTTACCGAGACAGAGATTTTGGGACCTACAAATACAAAAGAATTGTGAATGTTAGCAAATGAATAGAAATTAGTTACTGTTATTTAATGTGAATTTAGTGTTTAAATGACAAAATTGTTACACCCAAATGACAGATTTGTTAAAGTAAAGTAAAGGTAAAGGCAAAGTTCACCCTACAACAGGCCATGAAGGCAGAAAGGGGAGTAGAGGTATAGCTCTACTCTTTCGTTAACCTCGGCGCTATATGGGGTGGGTGGTCAACGTCACGCCTCGGCCGCTTTACCCCCGGGAAAGACTCGGCCCATTGTCTAAGAGGCTGGGAGGGCCGGTGACGGGTGCGGAAAATCTCGCCCCCTCCCTAGCGGGATTCGATCCCCGACCGTCCAGCCTGTAGAGAGCCGCTGTTCCAACTGAGCTATCCCGGCCCATAATGACAGATTTGTTACAGTTCGCAATAAATGTTCGAAAAATCCCACCGTAAACCTCAGTGCACTTTGCAACTCGTGTACGAAGATCGCGTGCTGTTCGTCTGAGTTGATCTTCACGTTTTTTTTTCCGCACGTTGCAGCATCCAAAATGCGGGCGAGCAATTCGTCTGGTGTATCCACAGTTCTTTTGTAAATTTTGCTGTTAGTCCAACCCAAAAACAAAAATCTGTCGTAGTTAGGGCTGGAGATTGAAACGTCTCTCTCTCTCTCTCACGTTAGCCATTCAGAATTAGACATACATTTACATGTTTTTAGGTCTCACATGGCCGGTAGTATTACCTCCCAAAACATTGACCTTTACTCTTGGATCACTCTGTATAACGTCGGGGGCTCATAGTATTAGTGGAATGATACTGACAAGAGAAAACCGAACTGCACCAGTGCCACTTGGTTCACCACAAATCCCACATGGACTGACCTCTGTGGTGAGAGGCCTGGAAACAAGCGGACTGAACCTTTGCACGGCCTTTGCAGTTCCACAGATACGTGTGCAAGAAACTAAAGCAAGAGCCATATGCTTCTTCTAGCATTCCTCGCACTTAAGCGGCACAAGAAAGAATCCGTTCACAGGTGCCGTAAAAACTGAAGACAAGTGCGCCGCGCACCACACTAGTCGTTTATTTCTCCGCCAACAGACAGCGCTGGCAGGTACTTTGGTAGATGAGTTGTCCCGAATGAATCAAGTTTGACACAAATAAATTGGAGAGAGTAGGGAGACGTGCACAGACAGTACACAGAGAGGAGTTTCTTTGGTAAAGTTGGGCGTAGAGGGAGGCTGGTGATTACAAAGTATTAAATGTACGTACTGTGTAACGATTCTGGCGCGTTCGCTTCCCTGCATTCGGCTGTGTGAGAAGTCGCGTCACTGGTCCAAACTTAGATTTCATTTGCTTCTGCAACTTTTGCTCGATACGTGTTAGCCCTCTGAAAAATAAGCCTTGCATTTTGCACACATTTTTGGGTTCCTTCTTATTCCCAGAATAAATAGAAATGGTGTCCAGTTCCGCGTATGGTTGAGGAAAGGTGTTGTAAAGGGTCTTGGTGGGGAAACCGGAAGGAAAGAGACCACTGGGGAGACCTACGCATAGATGGGTGGATATTATTAGGATGGATCTCCAGGAGGTGGGATTTGGATATATGGACTGGATTGGGCTGGCCCAGGATAGAGACAGGTGGCGGACGCTTGTGAGTGCGGTAATGAACCTTCGGGTTCCGTGAAATGCGGGGAATTTCTTGACTAGTTGCAAACCAGTTAGC
>Ga0123354_10012333_pt1 | contig 13248 bp, 7 predicted proteins | sample TergutLab28metaG_2_FD_97872 | JGI IMG/M metagenome (GOLD analysis project Ga0123354, IMG submission 97872) | Labiotermes labralis P4 segment gut microbial communities from Petit-Saut dam, French Guiana - Lab288 P4 | ecosystem: Host-associated > Arthropoda: Insects > Digestive system > Gut ...
ACCTGATGATGGCCCACATATAGGGCCGAAACATGTCGTTGTTGTAAACTCCTATAATATAATAACAAATATAGTTGTATTCGACGTTAAGTGTTAACATACCTAACTCCTTACTACAAACGACGAAGGTAGATTTAGTTATGAAATGGGCTAAAGTTCGAAGTAAAAGTATCGTTCAGTAGGTTTGACACACACCTCATTTCCGATGATCTTCGGTAAGTGTTGTTAAAATTCTGCTTGCATAGTGGTGTTTTAATTTTTATATTAGACTCTAAATAGGTAGAAACGAAATGTCTGAGAACCGTATCATGTATCAGGTTAGGTAAAGATACAGGTAATCGTAATTTTCACCCTAGAACAGGCCACGAAGGCCCATAGGGGGAGTAGAGGTATAGCTCTACTCTTTTCTTTAACCTCTGCGCTTGATGGTGTGGGTGGTCAACGCCACGCCCCGGCCGCTTTACCCCCAGGAAAGAGACCCCCGCTACTTATTGTATGGGAAACTGGGTGGGTCTCAGGGCCGGTCTGGACGGGTGCGGAAAATCTCGCCCCCATCGGGATTAGATCCCCGGCCCGTCCAGCACGTAGCGAGTCGCTATACCGACCACGCTACCCCGGTCCCCCTTTGTATCAATTCACTATGGTAAATAAAATAACAGTTAATTCTCTCGGCTTTCATCTACGAGGGCGACGGAACACAGTCTGTCCGCGTATTTAGCGATTTCTCTTAAAGTCGTCAAAATTTTTGTGTATATCAAAACGTGGGGCACGCGGTGACGCACTTGGTTGAGGCACTGTGCTACAAGTCGGGAGGTCTCGGGTTCGCTGCCGTTCAGGCGGATGGTGTGCGCATCGGTGAGGGTGAGCGCATGATGTGAACCGATGGTAACGTGCCGTATTGTACGCGAAGCGTGCTCTGTGATATATGGGAACTGAATTTGCATATGCTGTACGCATATAATTTAGGTGATAGCCCATCTTCAAAGGGGCGATTTAATTTTTGAGAGTACTTTCCTACGTGCATTATAATTAATTTAGTGAAGTTGAGTTTGAATATTTTCTTATGGACATTCACTCCAAATGTGGCCAAAACTGCAGGGCATTAGAATTCTAAGGAATCTCTGGAAATCCTTTGCTGTAGGAGGATGGGTGTTTGTGTGTTACTGCATTCACTCCACCGTGTTTGCTTCCCTCCCATTATATGTTGCTGGCCGAGTTACATTGTAGAAAGGTCGGTCTGTGCACCAAATGGCAGAATCGATCAATACGAAAAATGCTTGTCTTGGAGAGTAAACATTTACTGGGGGATGAGAAACGGATTTTGGAAACTTCATCCTCCTGATAGATTTACTTCATTGCGTCTCTTCTGTGCTGCCTTTTCTTATTCTAACACCACGGTTTCTCCTTTCTCAAAGATCTATATGAATGATAATTAAATTTTAAAACAATTTCCGCAAATAAGTAGCATATTACAAATATACTCCTCTGCTTCCACACGATTAGAGAGACTGACGTAAATAGTAACAAAACAACAAAAATAATCTGTTTAAAGTGAATGTTTTTCTGAAGAGACTGTATGGTATTCCAGCACTCTACAGTAAATGCTGCTAGTATCCACTCGCTTTAGAAAGGTGCTCGACCACCATGCTAGTATTATGTTATTCTGTATAAAATGAATATTTAAGAACAAGAGTTCGTAGGCCTCCAAAATATGGTGCAATGTGGTGCCTCAGACATACGTTTGTCTGCTGTTGTGTTGTTCGTTTGTTGAGTGACGGGAAGGTGTACATTTTGCAAAATTATTTTTTCATTTATGGCGATTGAAACGTCTAATAGTGCCTGGTAGAATAGTACAAAGGTGCATAGGACATACGGACTCTAGGCTCATCGGCCCAGTAAATACGTCATAACTTCCGAGTCGTTGCATAATGTAGTATTTTAGCATAACGTGCAAATTCCGGTTATTGTATTCTGTGTTATGACACCGTGTATTCTGGTAGGTGAGTACCCACGTTCCATATTCAGGGCAGAAGGTGGAGGCAACGTGATCCTCCGAGAAGTTATAATCGCCTGTCAGACTCACTGCATGCTGACACGGCCAACAAGATAAAAATAGAAACTTTTGCCGGAGTGAAAAGCAGAGATCTCTTATGGTTCCGTGTAGTACGTAACTAGCTAAATATCTGACTGACCGCCAACTAACTAACCAACCAACCAACCAGCTGACCCCATGGAACAGTCTTTCTGGATAAACTTATAGTTCCTCAACTAATCAGTCGAGTAGTTTCCCTCGTTTTTAGAACCCGAACGTTCTATGTCGTTTTCACAAGAGCCTGGTACTTGTCCCTACTCTGATGCTGATCCCGATGAAGCGAATACGTGCCGTCTCATCATGTTTCTTTAAGATCCATATCAATACTGTTCCATCATCTACGCGGAGGTCGTCGAAGTTGTTCTTTGATTCAGGTTTTCTCACCAAAATCCTGTATGCATTTCTGTTCTCCGACATGCATGCTAAGTGCCCTGCTTGTCTTGTCTTCCGTCATTTGATCGCCCAGTAGCCTGTGGTGAGATGAAACCATGAAGGCCCTCGTTATGCATTTTTTTTTTTTACAGTTTCCTATTATTTCCCACCTCTTATGTCGAAATATTCATATCCTTCTCAGCACCCTATTCACGAAAACTGCCAGCTGATGTTCGTATAGTACGTAAGGCATGCGACTGTCGCGGTCCGTTTTGTAGCGTTTGTTTTTCTCGTAATTGTATAGTACGTCTTACGTCATTCATAAACAGTAAGTATAAGGCGGAAGCATTTCTGTTGTTTCATGTAAATAAAAACGAAGCCGATAAGACGAAGGACCTGTCTGCAGGAAAGTTCGAAGAAGCTTTTATTCACATCTGAATGTCAATGAATCGTCTTTTGTCTTTCGCACAGGTTGCACTGATCGTATGCCTCGCGTATTGAAATGGCGTTTCAGAGCGGTGCCTGTTGGTTCTGTGAGAAGGCAATGGTTTAATGGAAAGGGCGAAGGGCAGCGGTTCATTTGTCCTCGGTTCCCATGGGTTCACGGGAATCGACTGGGTTCCATATTGATTGTCTCGTTTCGTCGTTCTAAACACAAGTTTGTGACGAATCGAGATTCCAGGTTGTTGGTCGCCATAGGAACGTCTTTCTTAGGTTTCCTGCAGCCAAACGGCCGTATTTAGAGGAGAAAAGGGACACAACGCAGGCCATACACACGCGCGCGTAGTTTCCTCCTCTTCCATCGCAAGGTTTTGGACGGCTTGAAAAAACAAAAGCGATGGAAGTCTTGGTGATGGGCTAGTCTTTGTGTCAGCGTCATAACTGATTTAGGCATGTGTGCGTAGCAGCCTTTGTAGTTTCGGATTGGTGATATTTTTTCGTAACACGTCCCCTAAGTGAAATCTGAAGTACCGTACTGCGTCGAGTAGCGGCAGTACAACATTATTTTATGGTCTTGAAATCTAAATTTGAACTGAAACAATATTTTTTTGCGTTTAGGTCGTTGTACTAAGGAGACACCGTATTCTAGCGTGCTGGCAGTGCGGTGTATTTTTGTCGATGGCCTGCATTATCTGTGATTTCACTCTGAGCGTATGTGTGCATGAGAGAGAGAGAGAGAGAGAGAGAGAGAGAGAGCAGTGCAAATGTGTTGCATCAGAACTTGTTTTTTTGTCTTTATGTCACTTTCCTTAAGATATTCCAATCCTCGCTGTCCGTATAGCATATAGGACACGTATTTATTGAAGCTGTGTGTACAGTAGTTGTCAGTCAGTGCAATATCGAGAGCATTGACTTTAGCCTACCGTTACATGGCGAATGAGTGCAGGCTAGCGAGCCCAGTCATTGCTACAGTGTGAAAATAAAAACGTACTTGTACCTTGCGGAAAGTGGAAGAGTTTAGAGCGTAATTTGAGTTAGTGATACAGCCTGGAAATGAATACTTGCATTCTGTGAACTTTGCAAGAATAAGGAAGCCTAACTTGAGACATAGTTTCAGTGGCAAACATAAGTGCCTGTGTCTGGTGGGAGAGTCTAGAAGCTGGGAAGGATTTCAGTACGGTTAATGGCCGACGATGGTTTATTACACATGTATTATATTCAGCTGTGTCCATTGCATGAGGAATGCTTGCGGAGCGTTCACTGTGCGTTCTTGTGAAGTTAGTGTTGTTTTCCGTTATGTTAAGAGATAGCTTTGTGTTCTGTGTTTGCTTACACTTTATCGCCTCCGTTTTGTAAAAAGCGGCTAACTGCCACTTTGAGCTAAATTGAGTTGTGTGTAGTGAATCATTCAACTAATGGCCTTTCATGATATGTAAAATGATAATTCCATCAGCAATAATAACCGAGATAAATAGGGTATCCCACCTGTAAAAGCATTTGTCATATGTTAAACGATGCCACATTCTTGTTTCTCCTGTAAAAATGATATTTTATGAGTTGTAATATTCAGAACAATCCAGTGTTCGAAAGCAGTAGGTTACCGCAGCAGTAACGCCTCTTGTTTGTGTTCGTAAAGTACCAGGTCTGAATTTGCCGGAGCACCGCATATCGTGAATGAGACAGTTCGTGGTTTTCTTCAGGCATTTTAAGAGACCGCTACCTTGCAGATTAGTCGTACGTGATCACCCCATTATTTCAGGGTGCTCTAATTAGCCTTTAAATAAAACATGGAAAAACATAGTTTACGACTTCGGAGGTATTAACTTAGACTGATTAATACGTTCAGGTATTTGCGTGATAAAATTTTCCGTTACTCATAAAACCTAATACAGAAATAGTAACACGAGTGTTGTCCTTTACGTATACTAGTAAATTATGCTAGGACTTGGAGCATGGAAATTAAAACAACAACAAAAAAAAATAGAACGTTTGAAGTCCAATTTTCTGTTGATGTGTACCTTATTTTGTCATATGCCGTAGGTTGCTCTGCGCACGGTACAGTAACCCACTTCTACATCAGCGTTCCCTAGCAACACGTTTCTGTGTCGCCATACTTGTTTCCTAGCAACGCCATGCTATACATCAGGGGAACGTTTTAAGCTCAATCTTGCTGTTTCCACGGCTCGCAGTACAGAGGACGACGTAACATACAGTGAATAGACTACATTACATTCAACCGTTGGTAAGACTTTTCAGCTTTGGCGGAACAACTGCGTTGCAACAAAATATGATAGGATCTCTTTTGAAACCAATTTGCGTTTGCAGCAGTGATAAAGCTGGATTTTCCAGTATTGTCGATTAGATGTGGCATTATTTTGGAGTTTCCGTATCGTATTTAATGATAACATTCTTGGGATTGTAGTGTGCATTTGGGGGGATGATTGTTCCAGTTGTAGATAGACATCTTGTAGTGGCGATAATTTGGGTTTAGAAGCTAGACAAGTTGATGTCAGTATAAAACTTTTAAGCTGCCATAAATTAGGGCTCTTCAGATGGACAAATTGTGCATTTTGTATTGGAGAGCAGTGTTTCACTTCGTATGAAACTTTTTACTGCGTTCCTTAGAGTTAGACGAAAGACATTCTGTGTTATGAATCCAGAATTTAACTGATAAGCCATCACGTAGAGTCTAATATACACACGTGCCACCCAGTAGGCCTACTATTTTTTTTAAATTCGTAATTACATGTTATGTCATTTAACTGTCTAATATACTTTTGTATGGCCTATTGTTTAGAACTGCTGTCAGTTGATCAGGAGCCAGTTTAAAAATGCAAATTGTTTAAAACGATGAGATCTTCGTTGAAGCAGATGAAATTGTGGAATACGATACAATTGAGGTGATTATGAACAATTGTGTTTAACTGTGGGTTTAGAAGCGGCTCAGCGATTTTTGTAATTTTAACAGGCCTAGGATGTTAAATAACTAATGGAAAACTTTCAGTTTGTTGTCAGTTTTTATTCATATCTAATGTTTTAGAAGTCACAAATTTATATAGGGGGTCTTATCTTTGAAGTTTGCCTGAACGATCACTCCTCTGTAGCGTCTTTTATTTTTCGTGTTCTGCATTTTGAGCTTTCCAACTCCTGTTTGTGGGCCGGGGTAGCTCAGTTGGTATAGCGACTCGCTACTGGCTGGACGGTTCGGCGATCGGGTCCCGGTGGGGGCAAGATTTTCCGTACCCGTCAGACAAGACTGAATCTCTTTCTCGGGGATAAAGCGGCCGGGGCGTGGCGTTGACTACCCACCCCAATTTAGCGCCTATGTTAAAGAAAAAGTAGGGCTGTACCTCTGCTTCCCTTCTGTACCTTCATCACACGTTATGGGGTAAACTTTACCTCTAACCTATAATCCTTCAGTTTTGCGAGGCGTATTGATCTTCTCCAATAAATTGAATACATTTTGTAAAGGAGTCTCAAATTAATATTTCTCCCATTAAACATACCGAACATCTATAGTTTGTTGTGAACTGGTGACGTTCTTCAGACATCTCGGATGAAGGCAATACGAAGTTTGCTGTGTCGTATACAGACATGGTAGCAGCTGTCTTAATACGGCTTCTGCATCCATTTATGACTTTATTGAAAACCGATATAATTTTTAACAAGCGCTTGGAAACTCGATACGACAGATGCGGCACACCACAGCGAGACGTACGTAACGACGAGATGCGTGGCCTAACTGGATAATTTTATTCTTTTATAGTAGCTTCTCGCGTATCATTCATAAACAAACAGTTCTTCGCACATAGTGTGGCTTAAATATATATATATATATAAGTTAGTTATTAATGATTTATTGACTCAACCAATTGCCTTTTGCACGACAAATAACAATGCACATGGCATATGGCCCGTGCAGTAAATCATTAATTATTATCAATATACACAAGCCGGTGTATATGCTGGTGTAAACAATTAATACGTAGGCTACTCACATGTATGGTAAAATACTTCTGGTGTTGTGATGTGGGTCCTTTTGGAAGACGAAGGAAAGGAGTCCTTATGTAGTCACCTGTACCGTAACTATTACATCAAGGACATGAATCAACCGCTGTCTCACTTCTTAGGCAAGCTACCCGTATATCTGTTAAGTAAGGTGAATTAACGTCAGGCAAATCAGCACTGTTGAACATTTTTTCATACATTTTAACCGTTTACTTGAGACGTATCAAAGAATACAACCAACAAGGTACACATTCATTAATGAATTTCTGGTACTACGTAACCTATCCTCCATGTTGCCGCCTTCTCGTTCAACTTCACGGATACCATTTAATACCGTAAGTGGGTCGTCAAGACTATTATGTACATCATTACACTAAATATTAAATGCAATATATTTTATCCAGATGTAGCTGTAAATAATAAAATCACCTCCTTATGACAAGTAATATTAAAATATGTTTTGTACAGTTACGATTTACAAATCTGATAGAAATATTTGATTATCCACTTGTGAGTTCCAGTAGATCGTAATGAACGCATTCAGTACGTCTTTATCCATACCTCTTAAGTTCCCTATCTGCTCCCTTTGGAGTGCTGGAAGCCTGTATTTATTTGGCTCGGAATAGATACGAGTGGAGGGCTGTTGTGAACAGGTAATGAACATCTAGGTTCCGTAAAAGGTACAGAGCTTCTTAGGTAGCTGAGTGACCATTAGCTTCTGAAGAAGCACTCTTCTTCTTAAAATTAGGTACTGAAACCCCATGTTTAAAGCTAGAAAATAAATCTTATTTGGGTCGTATTTGAGATAGCTGACTGAAATGTCGCGTCGTGTCGTGTGTTTTACGTTTTTATTGTCATAAAAATAGTGAAGTAGGCCTGTTGGTAGGAACCGTTTGTGCAGAATGTTATACCTGTTACTTGCACAGTAGACGGTTAGATTCGGTTGGGTGCTGTTGCGGAACGTGGAGTGCCAGGGTTCATGCTGCAGTTTCGGGATGTGGGAATATCCCAGGCGCTTGTTGCTCTCTGGCAGAAGCTGGCGATGTGAGAACACTTATGTGGATACTGTCGCTTTTCTAAGTGTATCCTGAGGTGTTAATGAACACGAGCACGTAACGTGAACATATTTCAGTCACATCATACTACTTAATTTATGATTAGCACACATCTCTTGAAGAACAAATGACTGCGTCACGTCAACGCGTTATGGTGAGGAATGACGCTGGGAACACGGCGTATAGCCTATGTTGTCTAATCGCGTTTTGCAGATTCTGGCAAGAGGTAAAGAACAAAAATTGCATTATGTCATTTGGCCACAAATTAATTTCAGTAGTACTTGTAGTGTCGTCACTAATGGTTGCTTCAACACCAAGTCGTTGGTGTTAACGTAGGTTTTGTCGGAAAAGAGCTTCATTCTTGCCGGCTCAGACATTTTAGAATAAGAACATCGTCCATTACCCACATAACACCGGTCTCCCCCTTCAGTCTGTCGCATAGAATTGGATCCAAATCTTTTCTTGTATGGGGGGCTTCATTTGAACGTTAGAACATTTTGCGGACCCCGACATGATGGTATGTTCTGTACTCGGGGTATTTGTTGATTGAGGAAATACTGTGATGATGATGATGATGATTATGATGACGATGATGACGACGACGACGACGACGACAGAAGGCTGCTACGAATTCAGTAGCGCCACTAAAGGAATGTGTATTTTATTTTTCACATCAGAGCACACAATCGTCTGTTGCTGTGTGTGTGTGTGAAAGAGGTTAGGCTGGTACTGTGAGTTGAAACAACGTTTTTGGTAATTTGTAGTTTGTTGGCCGTCTTGGTTCAGGGCACAGTCCACCACTAAGTTCTACAGTAATATGGGTGACCTTTGACCTTACATCCCTCTTGCCGTTCATTAGACGGGACAGGGATGAGTAATTCTTTACTTCCTAGTTTTATTGTTTCATTTGCATGGCTACACCGCGACAGGGTCAGAGGAAACCAGGGACGGTCGTTTCGAATACAAGTGGAGCTGCTGGTTTGGTTTGCTGGCAAGACCACAAGTCATTTGACGTGGCTCGCAGGAGAGAATGTGGTAATTTATCGACCCGATATCCACCTGTTCATAATTCGGCACGCACAGTCTCAAAAGGTTCCACCAAATAGTAAGGCATTAGAGGATTTACGTAAATGTCGGAAAGGGCCGTAAAATGAAATGTACTGCATGTGGGTCTTCGGTGTGAATCAGCTGCAGCTAACTGTGCTGACTGCAGCGCGGGTCGAATAAAAATGGGCGGGCAATGTCTGTGTTCTCTCTGCTGGTAGATACCACAACGTTTATCAATGTTTTATTTATTCACCAACTGATGCACTAGTGAGTTGTCCTAAAAACAATATTAAAATTTACATTAAAACAGCTCCGACATGTTTCGGTGTTACAGTTGCACCATCATCAGGGAGCGCATTAATTTGTACTTACTAAAGTTACAGTTGTTAAAATAGTCCATTAAAATGCATCGGCGTGTGGTTAATACGGTGGTGGTGTGGCTGCATATATTAGGCCCTTATTGGTGTCTGTATGTTGCACTGTCCGGCAGTAGTCTACTGCCAAACAGTACAACATACGGACACCAACAAGGACTTAATATATGCAGCCACACCATCACCACTGTATTAAACACACATCGATGTATTTTAATGGACTATTTTAACAACTGTAACTTCAGTAAGCACATATTAGTGCGCTCCCTGATGATGGTGTAACTGTAACACCAAACATTTCGGAGCTGTTTTAATGTAAATGTATGTAAATTTTAATATTGTTTTTAAGACAGCTCACTAATGCATCAGTTGGTGAATAAATAAAACTTTGATAATATCAAGATGCACGGTACGAATGTAAAAAAAAAAACAGCGTTTGTTTCCATCGCTGGTAATTGCAGGTACATACTCGGAAGGTGAGAAACCACATGTCCATTGTGAGCTTGACCCAAGATCGCGTTCAACTGAGACCGCGCGTTCCTGATAAAATGTGGAACTGACAAATAACGTGAGACGTCAGTTTTTCTTTTAACACAGCTGTTTCCTTCACATGAGCTTAGTAACTGATATGGCACAGAATAATGAATACCAAGAACAGGGCTACACCAGGATACGCCCGAGGAGAAAACGGAAGTCAAACCGTTTCGCTTTCTCGGTATTTAACCAGCAACATTAGAATAAAGTGATTTGCTGTCTCGATAACTTCTTTAATACGATCTTACGTTTTCATTTGTAATCAATTAATTAATGGACTTTATCAATGTCTTATGTTAAAATAACAATAAAAACTGGTGATTCCCCGTGTTCTTAATTTTAATTGTTATTCGGCACTTTTAAAAGCACGATGTTACATTGCCAGGATCCCGTAGAATTGTATAAGTTTTTATGTTTTCACCGTGGTGAGTGTTCAGAGGTGACCTTGACTAGGACGGCAGCAAGTTCATCCGACAAGGCGATAAAACATCTCGTGTATACGTTCTCACCTGTTTTGTATGCGTTATTTCGGTTTATGTTTGTTTACTACCAATACGTAGAGGCCAGATGAAATGTGATGGCACACGCGCAGAAACCAGATTCTGTCTTTCGGCGAAACGGACGAGTCCATTTAAATCGGCAGGGGCGTCAGTTCAGTCGACTACTGAAAGCCGAGGTGTGCGCATCAGCAGTTGTAATGCTGGATACACCATGTTCCGAGGTAATGTGAAGGGCACTGGCTACCCACTCCATTCGCCAGTTTCCCCTTCACTTCCCCTTCCGTGCGTCACCGTGTGCCATCATATTTCAGCTGGACTCTAACTACAGTTTTTGTTCAAAACTGGCGAATTTTTTATTTTGGTTTTGTATAAAGTAGGCGAACCTGTACCGACTAAAATTAAATTTGTCCCAGAAATGCTATACAGAAGAACCCTTTCCGCCCATCACTAGGCCCTAAATGCTGTGGTTGAAATTAACTTGATCGGATAGTATTACACGGTCGGGCCTTTTGTAATACTCTGTTGCCTGTTCTGATTTAGAACAGCAAGGGATTACCTGATCTGCTCTGTACTGAGTTGTTATTGAAGGGGCTATTTGTCTAGTCATTCAGTCACATAGTTCATTGATTGCTCTATCTCTTGCGACAAGTCCAGAGCCTCTTCCAGCGAGAGTTCTCTAGAGAGTGCGGTCCAGTGCTTCTTCTTTCAAATTTTAGTATCTCCTCTTCTCTTAAGGTCATCCAGCAGCTGTTTACATCTTCTTCCTCGTCTTCTCGTTTATTCCTTGTTTTTTTTTTCAATAACGCGTTTTAGCGACTGTTCTACGCACGATGTGACCTGTTTATTTATTCCTTTTTTCGCTTTATTTTATGTTGGATGTTTCCCATGTTCCTTGACTCTGTTTAATACTTTATTTTTCACACGATCAGTCCATGTGTTGTATACTTAAGCGGTTTGTTAAATACAGTCTAGCCCGGTTATAGCCACGTGGGTTTATGCGACACCTCGTCCATAACGACAAATATTCTGGGTTACTAATTAATTCCTCTCTGTTAACCATAGCATTATACTCCTCGGTTGTGGGCCGGGTAGCTCAGTCGGTATAGCGACTGACTACGGGCTGGACGGTCCGGGATCCAATCCCGGTGGGGACGAGACTTTCCGACTGTCCAGACCGGCCCTGGGGCCCACTCAGCCTCCTGTAAAATGGGTACCGGCTCTTTTCCGGGGGTAAAGTGCGGCCGGGGCGTGCTGCTGACCACTCACCTCCTTCTAGTGCCACGGTCATGGAAGATTAGAGTTATACCTCTACCTACTCTCTGGGCCACACCGGGCCTGTTATGGGAAAACTTTATCTTTATACTCCTCGGTTAGAACACCAGCCTTTATCACGACACATAATATCCAATCCCTTCATGACGGTATAAGAAAGTTCGAGTTATTTTAATTCCTCAGCCTATTTCAATTTCACTTTTATGTAACGATGCTGTCTGTTCTGGGTAAACTTGAAATTGTCGGGGAACAAGACACTCGTTTGTGTTCCGCAGACGCTCTACCATGGTCAAGGAGAGGGCTCAAGGTCGGGACAGTTGCTAAAGGAATATCAGATATCAAGTATGGCTGTTGAGTGTCGCATGCTAGAGTGTTTGCAACAGCTGCATATGGAAGAAATGCAGTTGACAGCAGAGTAATATGACAACCATGGTGCGAGTTCGGAATAATGGTTTTCTTAGCCTGTTTTTGGAGTTTTGCTGTCTACCAACTGTCGTCCGAATGTGCAGCAGCCCAACAGTATTGTACATACGAGCTGGTTCATGTCACACGTCAGTAAGCACACGTGGTGGATGGTTCGTGCCCACAGATAGAAACTTTTACAAACGTAGGCACGAAGATCTGGTATGTGACTCCGTGTAAATTCATGAACTGGCAGACTATACGCTTTGACATCCCACAAGACTAATTTTGCTCAAATCTCGTGACGTTGACACGCTTGCGATGAGGCTGAAATTCTTAAAAGTATATGCTGGTCATGGATTGTAACGGATTTGAGCAAATATTATTTCAAAAAATAACACGTTCCTAATTCGGAATCGTATCACGGCATGTCGTAGCTTTGGATTGAGTTACTCACTCAACTGCATTTCTCAGTATGCGGGTCCACATAGTGTGGCCATTCCGTCGTCGGTTGCATTAAGTTCGGGGAGGTGGGGGGGGAGTTTGATGGTGATGGGAAAGGCATTTTTTTAATCACATATGGTAGTTAATGTATGGATGTTCTCTGACATGTGTAGTGCCTCAGAATTTGATGTCTAAAGTGTGAAACAGTGATAAGATAAAATAATATATATCGGTACTGTATTGTAAATGTCTATATGTTCATAAAATATCTTTAAAATTGAAGTAATTTTGCAAGAGTGTGCTAATTGAACATAAAAGTAAAGGTACTTAGTTACAAAATTTGTTGGACAGTACGTCGGTATCGAGGTTACGGGGGAATGGAGGAGATTGCATAACGAGGAGCTGAATGATTTGTACTCCTCACCCAATATTGTGTGGGTGATAAAATGGAGAAGAATGAGCTGGGCTGGGCATGTGGCGCGTATGGGTGAGGAGAGAGGAGTGTATAGGGTATTGGTGGGGAAACCGGAGGGGAAAGAGACGACCTAGGCGTAGGTGGGTGGATAATATTAGAATGGATCTCCAGGAGGTGGGATGTGGGTATATAGACTGGATTGGGCTGGCCAAGGATAGAGACAGGTGGCGGAGGCTTGTGAGTGCGGTAATGAACCTTCGGGTTCCGTGAAATGCGGGGAATTTCTTGACTA
>Ga0123354_10012334_pt1 | contig 13248 bp, 8 predicted proteins | sample TergutLab28metaG_2_FD_97872 | JGI IMG/M metagenome (GOLD analysis project Ga0123354, IMG submission 97872) | Labiotermes labralis P4 segment gut microbial communities from Petit-Saut dam, French Guiana - Lab288 P4 | ecosystem: Host-associated > Arthropoda: Insects > Digestive system > Gut ...
CATGATCGCCAAGGCGACCAACGGGCTGCCGATGCCGCCAGCCGTGTCTGTCGGCCCCGGGGACGACGCGGCCTGCTTCCTGCTGGACGGGTCGGCTGTCGTCAGCACCGACATGTACGTCCAGGGTGTGCATTTTCGTACCGAATGGTCGGACGCCGGCGACATCGGACGCAAGGTGGTCGGGGCGGCGGTTGCCGACATTGAGGCGATGGGCGCCTGGCCTGTCACGCTGCTGGTGGCGCTGGGCATGCCGCGCGACACCGACGAGGCCTGGTACGAGGCTTTCATCGACGGTGTGCGGCAGGAGTGTGTGCGGGCCAATGTGACACTGGTCGGCGGCGACCTGTCGATGGCGCCGCAGATCGTCGTCACGGTGACCGTCGTCGGCCAGACCGGGTCGGTGGCGCCGGTGACGCGCGGCGGCGCCCGGCCGGGGCAACTGGTGGCGATGACGGGCCGGCTGGGCTGGGCGGCCGCCGGCCTGGCGGCGCTGGGACGGGGCTTCCGCTCACCCAAAGCGGTGGTGGCCGCGCACCGGTTCCCGCTGGTGCCCTACGGGGCGGGACGTGAGGCCGCCCTGGCCGGAGCCACCGCCATGATCGACGTCTCGGACGGTCTGTTGGCCGACCTGGGACACATCGCGGACGCCTCCGGCGTGGCCATCGACATAACCACATCGAAGCTCGAGGTCGGTGAGCCGGTGGCCGCCGTGGCACAGGCCCTGGGCGTCGACCCGCTGGACTACGTGCTAAACGGCGGCGAGGACCACGCCCTGGTGGCCACCTTCGCCTTGGGCGACGTCCCCGCGGGCTGGACGGTCATCGGGCACGTGTTCGAGCCGTCCGCGGGCCTCGGGGTCGGGGTGCTGGTGGACGGTCACCCCGCCCACGCTGGCGGCTGGACGCACTTTTGATGTGACCCACCACCAAGCTGTGCGAACGTGCTATTCTTGCCCACATGGCATCCCGCGTGTCTTCCCCGACGCGGTCGCGCTCCAGCACCTCTGGAGCCGCGTCCACGCGATCGGCCACGCGCCCGGGTTCATCGACGAAACGTCCGGCGTCGTCCGCTCAGTCACACCGCACCAAACCGGCGCGTCCCAACCTTTTCGTCCGGGCCTTTGTCGGTCTGGCCCACCTGATGGGACGCGGCGTGCGGGCGATCGGACGCGGTGCCCGCGACATTGATCCGGCGGTGCTGCGCGATGGTGCCGGCCTGGTGATATTGCTGATCGGCATACTGGTGGCGGTTGAGTACTGGGGCCATGTCGGCGGTATTTTCGGCACCGGTGTCAGGATGGTTTTCGGCACGCTGATCGGGTCGCTGAGCTATGCGCTGCCAGCACTGCTGCTGTTGATGACCATCCGCACGATGCGTGACCCGGTGGCCAACGGCCCGGTGGGACGTCAAATCATCGGCTGGCTGGTGCTGATGCTCGGTGTGGCGGGCTTCGTCAATCTGTTCCACACGCCGCTGCCCGCGCCGTCGGACGCCCCGCTGATGCGGGCGTGGGGCGGCATCATCGGCTATCTCAGTTCGTCCTTGTTGTCGCAGATAATGCCCAACTGGCTGGCCGGGGTGGTGTTGGCCGTCGTCGCGCTGTTCGGCCTGCTGGTGATCATCGGCCGCCCGGTGCGTGAACTGACCAGTGGTGCCGGGCAGGGCGTCACCCGCTTCCGGGGGTGGCTGGGGGCCCGGGCTGAAGACCGTCGGGTGGCAGCGGAAGAGCGCCAGCGGGCGGTTGAGGCCGCCCAGGCGGTGCCGGCGAACGCTGAGAGCAGCGAAGCCACAACCACCACCCACACCATTGTCGTGCCCGATGCGCGGTCGTACGTTGTTTCTCCCGTCGTGAGCCCGCTTTTCGATCCGGCCGCGCTGAGCGAGCCGGCAGATGCGCCGGTGGCCAGAAGCAGGCAGTCTAACCGCTACAAGCTGCCCAGCACCGACCTGTTGAAGGCCGGCACCGTGCCCAAGGCCCGCTCGGATGCGTCCGACCAGGTGGTGGGGCAGTTGACGCAGGTGTTCACCGAGTTCGACATTGACGCCAAGGTCACCGGTTACATGCGTGGCCCGACCGTCACGCGTTACGAGGTCGAACTGGGCCCGGCGGTCAAGGTCGAAAAAGTGACGGCGTTGAGCCGCAACATCGCCTATGCGGTGGCCTCGCCTGACCTGCGGATTCTCTCGCCCATTCCGGGCAAGAGCGCCATTGGCATCGAGATCCCCAACAAGGACAAAGAGATCGTCTCGCTGGGTGACGTCCTGCGCTCGCAGCGCGCCCGCAACGACCGCCACCCGTTGACGGTTGGGCTCGGCAAGGATGTCGAGGGCGGGTTTGTGGTCGCCAACATCGCCAAGATGCCGCACCTGCTGGTGGCCGGCGCGACCTCGTCGGGCAAATCCAGTTTCATCAATTCGATGCTGACGTCGCTGCTGATTCGCTCCACACCCGACCAGGTGCGGTTGATGCTGATCGACCCCAAGCGTGTCGAGCTCAACCGCTATGAGGGTGTGCCACACCTGGTGACGCCCATCATCACCAACCCGAAGCGGGCCGCCGAGGCCCTCGACTGGGCGGTGCGCGAGATGGGCTACCGCTACGACGACCTGGCCGCCTTCGGGTTCCGTCACGTCGACGACTTCAACCGTGAACTGGCCAGCGGCGAGCTTCAGCCCCTGCCCGGTTCGGAGCGGGTGCTGACGTCCTACCCCTACCTGGTGGTCGTGGTGGACGAGTTGTCCGACCTGATGATGGCCGCGCCGCGCGACGTTGAGGATTCGATCGTCCGGATCACGCAGCTGGGCCGGGCCGCGGGCATCCACCTGGTGCTGGCCACGCAGCGTCCCTCCATCGACGTGGTGACGGGCCTGATCAAGGCGAACATGCCGAGCCGGTTGGCGTTCATGACGGCGTCGATGATCGACTCCCGGGTCATCCTCGACCAGCCGGGCGCCGAAAAGCTGGTCGGCCAGGGTGACGGGCTGTTCCTGCCCCAGGGGGCGTCCAAGCCGACGCGCATCCAGGGCGCCTGGGTGACGGAATCAGAGATCCGCAATGTCGTCGCCCATGTCAAGGAGCAGCAGCAGGCCGATTACCGAGACGACGTGACGGCAGGCGCTGGAACGGCCAAGAAGGTGGCTGACGACATCGGTGACGACCTCGACCAGGTGATTGAGGCGGCCAAACTGGTGATTGAACTGCAGCTCGGCTCGACGTCGATGCTTCAGCGCAAGCTTCGCGTCGGCTTTGCCAAGGCGGGTCGTCTCATGGACATTCTCGAAACCCATGGTGTTGTCGGCCCGTCCGAGGGCAGCAAGCCCCGCGAGGTGCTCAAGCGGCCGGATGACCTGGACGACGTTCTGGCCGACCTGAGCGGCGAAGCTTAGCGGGCGACGTAGGCAGCGCGGATTTCTGCAGCTTTGGTGACTGCGTCGTGGGCCAGCTGCGCCAGCTTGCCCTTGTCACCTTCGCGAAGCAGCTCTGGTTTGACCATCCACGAGCCACCGACGGCGGCGACGTAGGGCAGGCTGAGGTAGTCGGCCAGATTGTCCAGGCCGATGCCACCCGTCGGCACAAACTTGATGTTGGCGAATGGCGCGTGCAAGGCCTTGATGGCGGCCGCTCCGCCGCTCGTGCCGGCCGGGAAGAACTTGACGGTGGTGATGCCGAGTTCCAGTGCGGCCTGTATTTCGGTGGCGGTGACGGCGCCTGGCAGGGCCATGACGCCAAGCTGCTGGGCCCGCTCGACAACGGCCTTGCTCGTGCCCGGCGAGACTATGTATTGGGCGCCTGCCTCGACGGCGGCTTCCACCTGCTCGACCGTCGTCACTGTGCCGGCGCCGAGCAGAAGGTCGCCGCGCTGGGCCAGCGCCTTGATGGCGGCGGCGCCGGCGGCCGTGCGGAAAGTGATCTCGGCCACAGGCAGGCCGCCGGCGACCAGCGCGTCTGCCAACATCTCAGCTTGTGGCACGTCGTCCACGGCGATGACTGGGACGACGCCGACGCCCGACAACTGATCAAGAATGGTGCTCATTTTGACTCCTCTGTGACGGCTGTGAGGTGGCGCTGTGGTGAGGGCGCTCGAATGCCGCCGGATACGAAAACAGTAACATTGGCTCAGTCGGGACGTCCCGCCGACCCGGCCCTAAGGAGATGCCAAAGGCTGTGAGAATACTGGCTCTTGAATCGAGTACGACATCAGCCAAGGCCGTGCTGTACGACTCGGCTGCGGCGACCGTCGAAACGTCATCGCAGCGGTTCGATTTCACCCTGGACGACCCGGCGGCCCGTGACGCCGACGCGGCGGCGGCTCAGGTTTTCGAGCTTGGCCGTCAGCGGCTGGCGGGCGGCACCGTCGACCTGGTGACGCTATGCAGCACGTGGCACGGTGTGACCCTTCAATCGAGTGAGGGTCGCAGTTTGACGCCGGTTTATTTGTGGTCGTACCTGGGGGCGGAGGCTGTGGAGGCCGAATTGCGCCAGGACGCCGATTTCGTCCGCTGGTTCTATGGACGCACCGGCTGCATGGTGTCGGCGATCTACCCGGCGCTGAAGCTGAAAATGATGGCCGAGCAGGGTGTCGACACATCGGCCGGCATCGTCATGGACGACGGAAGTGCGATGTTCCAACGCCTGACCGGGCAGTTCGCGACGACGGCGTCGCTGGCGTCAGGCTCGGGCCTGCTGAACACTCACAGCGTCGCCTGGGACGACGAGATACCCGGCGTCCTCGGGCTGGGGAAGCTGCAGACGCCGCAGATCGTGCCGTCCCGGACCACCGCGCCCCTGACGAAAGAGGCCGCGGGGTGGCTGGGTCTGCCGGCGGGCACGCCGGTCATGGCGCCGGGGCCCGATGGCGGCTTCAACCAGGTGGGCGACGGTGCCACCAAACCGGGCATCATGACGTTTTCGATGGGCACCAGCGGGGCGTTGCGGGTGGTGGCGTCTGCCCCCAAGATCAGCCAAAAAATGAGCACCTGGTGCTACCGCTCGCCGGACGGATGGCTGAGCGGTGCCGCCACGAACGGCTGCACCAACACCATCGACTGGGTTCGCGACACGGTGCTGGGCGGTGTCGGCTTTCAGGCGATCGAATCGCAGTTGCGGGCTGGCCCGGTGGACGTGCCGACGTTCCTGCCGTTCCATTTCGGTGAGCGGTGCCCCGGCTGGAACGCCCACCGTCGCGGCGGTTTCGTCGGCCTGGAGCCGCAGCATGACGGCCTGGCGCTCTATCAGGCCGTCGCCCAGGGTGTGCTGTTCAACCTGCGGCAATGCTTCATCGAACTGGTCGAACTGAACGGCCAGCCCGACCGCATCCGGCTGTCCGGCGGTGTGCTCTCGTCCCCGTTCTGGACGCAGATGGCGGCCGACATCATGGGCGCCGACTTGGACTTGTCCGCCCAGGCCAACCAGTCGAGCATCGGCGCGATCCGGCTGGGGTTGACGGCGTTCGGCCTGGAGGAAGAGGGGCCCGGGTTGTCGGGCGCACCAGTCGGCGTCGTCCACCCGGACTTGGGGCTCGCCGACTACTACAACGAGCGTTACGAGGCCTACCTGACGGCCTACGAGCAAACCAACCCATCCGAACCCAACTGAAAGAAGCCCCCCATGAAGGTGCTCGTCACCCCCACATCATTGACCGCATCGAGCACGCTGCCCGCCATGGACAAGTTGCGGGCGGCGGCAGACGAGATCGTTTACAACACCACCGGCGGCCCCCTGCACGCCGACGACTTGATACCGCTACTGGCCGACGTGGACGGTGTCGTCGCGGGTCTGGACGACTACACTGCCGAGGTCATCAACGCTGCCGGACCGAGGCTGAAGGTCATTTCGCGCTATGGCGTGGGCTCCGACCGGGTCGACGTCGGCGCCGCCGCCGCCCGGGGTATCGCCGTCGCGGTGACGCCAGGGGCCAACGCGGTGGCCGTCGCCGAACTGGCGCTGGGCCTGATGTTCGGGCTGGCCCGCGCCATTCCAGCCCTGGACCGGGAGGTCCGGGCGGGCGGTTGGCCACGCAGCCACGGCCTGGAGCTGACCGGCAAGACGCTGGGCATTGTGGGCGTCGGCGCCATCGGGCGGGAACTGGCAAAGCGGGCCGAAGGCATCGGCATGACGGTGCGGGGCTTCGATCCGGTGGTCGATGACGAGGCAATGAAGGCGGCTGGCATCGAGCCCGTGACCATGGCCGAACTGTTGGCGTCCTCCGACGTCATCAGCCTGCATGTGCCGCTGCTCGATTCGACCCGTCACCTCATTGACGCGGCGGCGCTGGCGGCGATGAAGAAGGGGGCACTGTTGGTCAACACGGCCCGCGGTGGCCTGATTGACGAGGATGCCGCCTACGACGCGCTGAAATCCGGCCAGTTGGGCGGGTTGGCGCTCGACGCCTACGAGGTGGAACCCCCGGCGGGGTCGCGGCTGTTCGAGTTTGATTCCGTCATTGCCACACCCCACACGGGTGCGCACACCGACGAGGCGACGGCGAAGATGGCCCAAATGGCGATCGACAACCTGCTGGCCGTGCTCAAGCCATAGCCGTCGGCCGGGCAATCAGGTCCACGCCGTCCGTGGCGGTCACGCTGGCCCAAACCATGTCGCCCACCGCCGGCGGCTCGACGCCGTCCGGCCACGTCAGGGCGGTGACGCCGTCAACCTCGGGGCCCTGATGGGCGGCCCGCCCGACCACGGGGTCGACCGACTCGACCAGCACTTGCACCACCTGCCCGATGCGCTGCGCGGCGCGGGCCTCGGTCAGCCAGGTGGCCAGGTCGAGGGTGGCGCTGAAACGGGCGGCGATGACGTCTTCGGGCAGGTGACCGTCCAGCTTGTGGGCCAGCGTGCCCTCCTCGTCGGAGTAGGCGAACACGCCGATGGCGTCGGCCTGGGCCGCCTCAAGAAAGGCGTGCAGGGTGGCGACGTCGTCGTCCGTCTCGCCGGGGAAGCCGACGATGAAGCTGGACCGGATACCGGCCTGCGGCGACAATCCCCGGATCTGTTGCAGCAAACCGAGAAACGATTCGGCCTCGCCGAAGCGCCGCATGCGGCGCAACAGCGGGCCCGAGGCGTGTTGGAAGCTCAAGTCAAAGTACGGCACGACGTTGCCGGTGGAGGCCATCGTCGCCAGCAAGCTGGGGCGAATCTCGGCCGGCTGAAGGTAGGACACCCGCACCCAGTCGAGCCCGTCCACCCCGGCGAGAGCCCCCAACAGGGCCTCCAGCGCCTGGGGTTGCCCCAAGTCCTTGCCATAGGAGGACGAGTTCTCGCTGACCAGCATGACCTCGCGCACGCCCTGGCTGACCAGCCAGCGCGCCTCGGCGACGATGTCATCGGCCGGACGTGATCGAAGCGGCCCCCGGATGGCGGGGATGGCGCAGAAAGCGCAGCGCCGGTCACAGCCGCTGGCAATCTTGAGCGGGGCATAGGGGCCCGTTTCCAGCCGTTGGCGGGGCCCCGCGTCCACGGCGGCTGATCCGCGGGTGCCCAACTGGGGACGGTCACCCGCCAACACTTCACGCAGGTGATCGCCGATGGCGGGGTAGGCGGCGAAACCCAAGACGGCGTCCACCTCGGGCAGTGCCTCCTCAAGTTCGGCCCCGTAGCGCTGCGCCAGGCAGCCGACGGCAACTACCTTGGCACCGGGCTGGCCCTCGCTGGAAGCAGCCAGCAGGGCGTCGATCGAGTCTTTCTTGGCCGGCTCGATGAACCCGCAGGTGTTGACGATGATCAAATCCGCCAACGCCGGGTCGCCCGTCACCTCGAAGCCATCGGCGGCTATCCGTCCCGCCAGGTGTTCGGAATCGGTCTCGTTGCGGGCGCACCCGAGAGTTGTGAAAAAGGCGCGAGGAGTTTTCCGTGGGGTCATATCGTCTCCCAGTATGGCACGTTGACGCGCTGGGGAATGTTTGGCGGGGCGGCGTGGTTAATGTGATCGTGATATCGCCTCTATTTCGAATTCACCTTGGCGCAGCGTTGCGCAGCGCCCGCGCCGCACAGGGCCGGACACTGAGCCAGGTGGCGCTGCGAGCCGGAATCAGTCTGGGGTATCTTTCCGAGGTTGAACGCGGCGTCAAGGAAGTTTCCTCCGAGATGCTGGCATCGATCTGCGACGCTCTTGGCGTCCCGCTGTCGCATGTGCTGACCGTCGCCGCCCGCGGTGCGTTGTCTTCCGAGATGACCGACAGCGTCCCCCTGCCGCTGGCCGCTTAAGTTAGCGGTGCGACCTGGTGAAACCCTGAGGCGTTGGCCGGAAACCGGCTGCTCTCAGCAGGTCCCTTCCCACCCAGCTGACGCAGGACTCATCATCGACGCGCGTCAATGGGCATGTCCCGAGACGGTGGTCATCGACGGCTTCGCCGATGGCCTGCAAACCGCGCAGCAGATCGTCGTTGGATGTTCCGGCGAAGGTCACCAATGTCTTGGCGCCGCGCTCCAGAAAGCAGACGGGACGCCCGCCCACCAGCACCACCACAGCCCCGGCCCGTCGTGACGGCGGGTGGTAGGCGTTGGCCGTGGGCCAGTTGACCGCCAGTCCGTACGGGTTGGCCGGGTCGACGGCGGCCAGCACCACAGCATCATCATGCGGGGCTAGACGCAGCCGGTCGACGGCGCCCGGCAAGGCGAACTGGGTTGCCCCAGCCCGTGCGATGTAGTAGCCGCGCGTCACCTGGCCCCGGGTCTCCAGGACGCCCAACACCTGGCGGGCCGTCGCGTAGTCGCTTGCTTCGGCTTGCCACACACCCCTGGTGGCAACACCATGCCGTCGCATGGCGGTGACGACGGTTTCGACGCGGTGGGCATTGTCGTCCGTCGCAGTCTCGGCCGCCAACCAGCGCCCGGCCAGTGCCGGCACGAAGGGTTGGACTTGTCGCCAGGTGCGCACCCGGCTGGGCGCGGGCGGGCGGCGCCGGACGGCCCGGCAGAAGTCGCGCACCGGAGCGAATGAGTCGGTGGTGACCAGCCCGGCCCACGCCAGACGCCACAGCGCGGCCTGCGTGGTGGGAACGTCGGCCCCCAAATCGGTCAGGCGCCACGCCCCGCCGCCCCGCAGTCGCGTCAAGAGGGCGGCGGCCGCCTCGTCGTCGTCCAACCACCCGGTCGGCGGGTCGGCCGGCAGCGCGCCAGCCGGCCAAAGGCACACCCAGGCGTCGTGCTCGCCCAGGGTGCGCCCGCCCGTCCAGCTCGCTTGGCCGGTGATCAGCGCCTCGTCCAGCAGGGAAGGCTGATAGCCCGCCACCCGCGGCGGCAGAATCTGGGTCTCCAGCAGGGACACTGGCAGCGGCCAACCGGCCAGTTGGTCGATCGTCCGAAGCAGGCCGTCCAAGCCGGGTTCTGGGTGGCGCAGGCCTTGCCAGTCGAGCATGAAGGACGCCAGATGGGCCGAGTCCACCGGTTTGGTGGCCTCACGGATCACTTCGGGGCGGGGTGGGGTGGCCACGCCCAGCAGCCCGTCCAGCAGTGCCGGGTCGATGTCGATGGCGGCGCTGCGGCGCTCGGCCAGCGGCTGGTCGGCGTCGTAGATGAACTCTGCCGCATAGCCGAACTGCAACGAGCGGGCGAAGGGTGATGGGCGGGGCGTCTCGATTTCGACAAGACTGACGCGCTCGGCCTCAATGTCGGCCAGCAGGGTTCGCAGGCTCGGCATGTCGAAGACGTCGTCGAGGCATTCGCGCATGGCCTCGGCGACGATGGGGAAGTCCTTGAAGCCAGACGCCACATCGAGCAACTGCCCGGCCCGCAGGCGCTGGGCCCAAAGCGGTGTGCGGGCGCCGGGGCGCCGCCGGGGCAGCAGCAGCGCCCGGGCGGCACACTCGCGGAAATGGGCGGCGAACAGTGACGAGCCCGTCAGTTCGGCGCGCACGATGTCGTCAACCGCCTTGGGGGCCACCAGCAGCAGGTCGGCCGTCGGCGGCGGGGCGTCGCTGGCAGACACCCGCCAGATGACGCCGTCATTTCGCAGCGACATTTTGAGGTCGGCGCCATATCGGCTGGTCAGGTTGGCGTGGACGGCCAGCATCCAGGGGCGCAGCACGGGCAGGCCGATCGGGGCGTGGATGCACACCCGCCAATCGCCGAGATCGTCGCGGAACCGCTCGAAGACGATGGTTTTGTCGCTCGGCAGCACGCCGGTGGTGCGCTTCTGGTCAGTGACGTATGCCACCAGATTGTCGATCGCCGACGCATCCAGGCCTTCGGCGGCCAGCCGTTTGGCGGCCTGCGCGGGGGCGTCGCCGACTAACTGCATGAAGGCGCCGATGGCTTGGCCCAACTCGGTCGGGCGCCCTATCGAATCGCCGTGCCAGAAGGGCAGACGTCCGGCGATGCCGGGCGCTGGAATCACCTGCACCTGGTGCGGTGTGATGGCCACAACCCGCCAAGAGCTGGACCCGAGAGTGATCACGTCGCCCAACCGCGTCTCGTTGACCATCTCTTCGTCCAACTCGCCGACCCGTCGGGCATCGTGACGCTGCTCGTCCCCGCCCACCAGGAAGACGCCGTACAGCCCCCGGTCGGGAATGGTGCCGCCGCTGACAGTCGCCAGTTGCCGGGCACCGGGCAGGGCGGCCAGGCGCCCGTCGTCGCCAATGACCAAGCGGGCCCGAAGGCCGGCGAAGCTCTCGCTGGGGTAGCGCCCGGCCAGCATCTGCAAAACGGCGTCGAACCCTGATCGGGGAAGGCCGGCGAAGGGTTGCGCACCCTTGACGATGTCGAACACCTCGTCGGGCGTGGGCCGGGCGTCCAGGCACATCGAGACCACCTGTTGGGCCAGCACGTCCAGCGGGTTGGTGAGGCTGGGGACGGCCTCGATCAGCCCGTCACCCATCCGCGCGGTGACCACGGCCGCCTCCACGAGATCCGGCCGTGACGTTGGGAAGACCACGCCGTGGGACGTCACGCCCACCTGGTGACCGGCCCGTCCGACGCGCTGCAGGCCGCTGGCCACGCTCGGTGGCGACCCGGTTTGGATGACCAGATCGACAAAGCCCATGTCGATGCCCAGCTCCAGCGACGAGGTTGCCACGACGCACCGCAGGCGTCCGCCCTTGAGGTCTTCCTCGACTTCGGCTCGGTGTTCCTTGCTGAGCGACCCGTGATGGGCGCGGGCAACGGTTTCGTCGCCGGCCAAGTGGTTGAGATTGGCGGTCAGGCGTTCGGCCACCATGCGTGAGTTGACAAAGCAGATGGTTGATCGGTGGGCCATCACCAGGTCGAAAATGGCCTCGTCGATGAAGGGCCAGATCGACCGGTTGGCCGATTCCGGCTGACGCGGTGGAGGCGGCAGGGCAGCCATGTCGTCCACCGGCACGCGGACGTCCAACGCCCATTCCTTGGGGGATTGGGGTTCGATGACGGTGACGGGGCCACCGCCCAGGAAGCGGGCGACGGTCTCGGCCGGGCGGACGGTGGCCGACAACCCGATGCGCCGCATGGCGGGGCGTCCGGCGGCCCGCTGCCTGGCATCAAGACGCTGCAGGCTGATGGCCAGATGCGCGCCCCGCTTGGTGCCGGCCAGCGAGTGGATTTCGTCGACGATGACGGTTTCGATGCCGGTGAGCGTCTCGGCCGCCTTCGACGACAGCATCAGGAACAGCGACTCCGGCGTGGTTATCAGGATGTCCGGCGGGTTGGTGACAAGACTTCGCCGCACCTTGGGCGGGGTGTCGCCGCTGCGCAGGCCGACTCGGATATCGGGCATGGCCAGCCCCATCGCGTCGGCCGCTTGCCTGATGCCGGCCAGTGGTTGGGCCAGGTTGCGCTCGATGTCGACGGCCAGCGCCTTCAAGGGCGAGACGTACAAAACGCTGGGCCGGCTGTCGGGCAGCGACCGGGCCAGATGGTCGATGCTCAGCAGGAAAGCGGCCAGCGTCTTGCCACTGCCGGTGGGGGCGATGACGAGGGCCCCGCCCGGTTGCGCCAGCGCCGTCCAGGTGGCGACCTGGGCGGGCGTGGGACCGGCGAAAGTGGCATCGAACCAGGCCAGTGTGGGCGCCCAGAAGTGACCCCGCCACCGGGTGTCCGCGCCTTCCATGTATCAATCATCGTCCGCGCCACCGACAGATTAAGCTTCTGGTGTGCGTGAGACAGAACTCTGGGCGCGGTTGACGGCCGCCCTCGGCCCCGCCTACGCGACGACATGGGCCGATCAAGTGGCTTTGCCGACGCTGGGTTCGCGCACCGTCTCGGAGGCACTGAAGGCCGGTTTGCCCTGCAAGACCATCTGGCGAGCCGCCTGGGAGTGGCTGGAACTGGCGCCCCACGACCGGTAGTTGGCGGCCGTTACAAATCTGTAACGAACCAAGGTCTTGATGCTGGGATTCTGCCAACTATTCTTGTGCCGCCAAAAGCCAAAGGGCGGTGGTGAAGACGTGGCAACTCCGGTTGCCACGGTGCACTTCCTAGACCAATCCCCCGGATAGGCGGTGCACCGGAAGGGGGCGGGGTGGTCACACATCCCGCCCCCTTCTTACATTTTTCGGCGTGTCCACAGTGTTCGAACACGTGTTCGTATATAGTTATCTACATGGGCGTTATCCACAGGCCGAAAGTTTTCTGCCGATTTGTCGGTGGGTTTCTCTAAAGTGTGTGCATAGCTCAAGGCTTCGCGAACCCGTCAAGGTGACGGGTCGCGGGAAATAGAAAGGTTTCAAGATGGCTGGGACGGATCGCGAGAAGGCGTTAGAAGCGGCACTTGCTCAGATCGACAAGCAGTTTGGCAAGGGCTCGGTCATGCGGCTGGGGGACCAGAGCATCCAGCCGATCGATGTCATACCGACGGGGTCGGTGGCGCTCGATGTGGCACTGGGCGTCGGCGGGCTGCCGCGCGGGCGGGTCGTCGAGATCTATGGCCCTGAATCATCGGGCAAGACGACGGTGGCGCTGCACGCCATCGCCAATGCCCAGAAGGCGGGCGGTATCTGTGCGTTCATCGACGCCGAGCATGCGCTCGACCCGGCCTACGCCAAGGCGCTGGGGGTCGATACTGACTCACTGCTGGTCAGCCAGCCCGACAACGGCGAGCAGGCGCTTGAGATCGCCGACACGCTGGTTCGCTCGGGCGCCTTGACGCTGGTCGTCATCGACTCGGTGGCCGCCTTGACGCCGCGGGCCGAGATCGAAGGCGAGATGGGTGACAACCATGTCGGCTTGCAAGCCCGGTTGATGAGCCAAGCGCTGCGCAAGATGACCGGCGCGCTCAAGCAGTCGAACACGACGGCCATTTTCATCAACCAGTTGCGCGAGAAGATCGG
>Ga0123354_10012335_pt1 | contig 13247 bp, 15 predicted proteins | sample TergutLab28metaG_2_FD_97872 | JGI IMG/M metagenome (GOLD analysis project Ga0123354, IMG submission 97872) | Labiotermes labralis P4 segment gut microbial communities from Petit-Saut dam, French Guiana - Lab288 P4 | ecosystem: Host-associated > Arthropoda: Insects > Digestive system > Gut ...
AACACATGCAGCAATGAAGCATACTCCTGCAGAGCGGCAGGAGTGGCGCTCACCCCTTTATCCACCGCGGCCAGGTTTGCCAAAGCCTGGGCTTCCCTGTCCTTCCCGCCAAAGCCGGCTTTACGGGCATTGGCCAGCAAACCCGGATCAAAAGGCAATGAAAAAAATTTGGCAAAAGACAGTATTGTTCTTGATAATTGATCAACCGGAAGCCCCAGCGATGTAAGTAAGGGCGCCCAGCCATCAGCTTTGAGCGCCGGACCGTTTTGCACTGTAGATCCGACTGATAAAACTTTTTGATTTCCGGTTTGCTGCGGAATTACAGCGGCGGAAGTTTTTTGAGGTACCGCTGCAGCGGTGTTTTGAGAAGCGGTATTTTTTTGAGAAATTGTAACAGCAGCGTTTTTTTGCGGCGGGTTGTCAGAAAAATCGGCCGGGAATTCTACCTTCACAACCCTTAATTCTGTACGGCTTCAGTCTTGCCTTCGGCCATTTGGGCTTTTGTGCTTTTCTTGATGATAAGCTCTTTAATTTTGGCGCCCTTACCGATCTTCTCGCGGATATAATACAATTTTGCCCGGCGAACCTTTCCGGGGCGGATTACTTCAACATCAACAATACGGGGAGAATGAAGCGGAAACACCCGTTCTACGCCAACGCCGTACGAATTTTTCCGTACAGTAAAGGTTTTACCGACCCGGGCATTCTTCATGGCAATAACAAGGCCCTCATACACCTGAACACGTTCGGTTTTGCCTTCAATAATCTTAAAATGGACTTTAACTGTATCGCCAACTTTAAAAGTATCCGGATTTGTTTTCATTTGTTCAGCTTCAATAGCCCTGATTTCATTCATCTTTCGTATCTCCTTCAGTCAATGCCGGGGAAATTTGTAACTCCCGGTCTATAATACTGATAATCTCTGTATTAAAAATTCCCGCTTCTCTGCCATGTCTGATTAATTCAGGCCTGTTCCGCAGGGTTTTTTCAATCTTCTTTTCCAAACGCCACTTCCGGATATTTTCATGATGCCCGGAAAGCAATACATCAGGAACATTAAGTGTATCAAAAATCTCGGGGCGTGTATACTGGGGATACTCCAATAATCCATCGGAAAAGCTTTCTTCTTCCAATGATTCGGGGGTAATAACCGCATCCACCAGCCGGTATGTAGCGTCAATTACTGCCAAAGCCGCAACCTCGCCGGAAGACAATACATAATCGCCGACGGAGATCTCTTCATCAATATACAAATCTATTATTCTCTGATCAATACCCTCATAGCGGCCGCATACCAGGATTAGTTCAGGCAGAGCGGCTAATTGTTGAGCCATCGTCTGAGTGAAGGGTTTGCCCGAGGGCGAGAGGTAAATTGTATGTGGGGAATGGGGAGTGGGGAGTAGGGAGTGGGTATCCTTTTTTTGTACGCAGACTGACTCCAATGCGGCGGCCAGGGGGGCGGGGAGCATGAGCATGCCGGGGCCGCCGCCGTAGGGAGCGTCATCGCAGGTTTTATGTTTATCCGCGGCAAAATCCCTGATATTTATCGCCTGATATTGAATGATATCCCGCTGAATTGCTTTTGCCATGATTGAATTTGAGAAATAGGCATTGATTATTTCAGGGAACAATGTTAAGACTGTGTATTTCATTCCAATATCCACCGATTATCAAAAGTTACTATACCTTTTTCAGGGTTGATTTCAGGAAAAAATTCTTTCCGGAAAGGTACAAGTCTGAGTTGGCCGTCCGGCATCTTAATTTCAACGAGATCGCCGGCGCCTCCCTCTATAATGTCAGTAATATGCCCCAGGATTTCACCGGTATCGTGCGCAATAACAACAAGCCCTTTCAGGTCTTCAAGATAAAACTCGCCGGCGGCAAGAGGGCTGGCGCTGTCCCGGTCTGCCAGGATTTCCATGCCGCCCAGGGTTTTTGCTTCTTCCGGTGTGGTAAAGCCCGCAAAGCGCAGTAATGCCGCAGGCGGCGCCGCCGCGCATTCCTCAATGATCAGCTTTTGCTCTTTTCCGCCGCGGCGCAGAGTTGCCTCGCGGAGTTTTAACAGATTATCAATATCGCCTGAAAAAGGCCGTACTTTTACAAAACCATCAAGTCCAAACGGCTGCCCTATCAGGCCAATAACAAACTGTTCGGTCAATTTCTGATTACCCGGGCAATACGCGCCACCGGTTTTCTATCTTCTCAAAACGCTGCGCCGGCAGGGAAATTATCCGCCCGTCTTCGCTGCTCATTTTTACAGTTCCGGTAATTACATTAACTTCCGCCACTCTCCATGAAGTATTTTCATGCTGTACATACGCGCCCTCCTGCGGGATGTGCCGCTGCTGTTCGCTGTAAAAACTGTTTTCGTACGACAGGCAGCAAAGCAAACGGCCGCAGGGGCCGGAAATTTTCATGGAATTCAGCGACAGGTTCTGATCTTTTGCCATTTTTATGGAGACGGGCTTAAGTTTATCGGAAACACAGTGGCAGCAGTACCCGCGGCCGCATACGCCAAGGCCGCCAACCACACGGGCCTCGTCCCGGACGCCGATTTGCCGGAGTTCAATACGGGTCTTAAAAACACTGACCAGATCTTTTACAAGTTCCCTGAAATCGACTCTGTTTTCCGCGGTAAACAGAAACAAAATTTTTGGCTCCTCCAGCAAATAATGAACCTGAACAAGTTTCATCTCCAGTCCGCGGTTTTCTATTTTTCCTTTGCAGATTTTAAATGCTTCCGCCTCGAGATTTTGATTATTCCTGACTTTTGCAAGATCATCAGAATCGGCAATCCGTTCTATACTGGCAATTTCAGACTCGGGGATCGCGCTGTTGTTTTTAACAGTACCGATAACCTGCGCCAAATCGCGGCCGTACCGGGTCGGCACTATGACCATTGAGCGCGGTTCCAGAGCATCGCCTTTAAAAACAGCCAGAAATGTTTCCTGTGAATAAAAAAGCCGCAGGCGGTACACCGGTGTATCCGGAGAAATATATTCCCCTCCATCGCCGGTAATTATATCATCAAGTTCCTGCTCGCCGGGGCTGTCTTCCAGTGTGCTTATATCATCATCATCTGTGTTTTTATAGTTATCCGGTGTAGCCATATAATTCCTTACTGCAGCAAGTCTATCAGAAGACCGTTGATCTCCTCAAGCCCGGCTATCAATTTAAGCTGACTGATTTGTCCGGTAAGAATACCGGCGGCGAAATTTTCCAGTTTTGCATCAATTACGTTTATTTTAATGTATGTTTTTGCGTCATCCCGGGCGGTTCCGGGCTGATTGACAGCCGCAGGACGCATAAACCGGGGGAGCCCTTTTTCATTTTCAACCGTAAAACTGTTTTTTACGACATAGTGCATAAAATTGCGTACCGCCTGTTTATAGCGGATTATCTCATCGGGGCATGGTTTGTCACGTAACGCAGAACCGGCGCTGTGAACCTCATCCATCAGCAGGGTTGCCGTTTCTTCCGATACGGGAAGATCCCGGACAGGCCCCAATTCATCGCCGGTTATCACCCGGAATTCATCAAAAATACGGGAAAATGTTTTTCCGCCGGTTCTTTGCGCCGGTTTGTTCCGCCGGCTCTTGCCGTCATCCTTTACCTGCGTATACGCCGATGGATTCATGAAGAGGGAAGTTACATCGGCATTATCAACTTTGGCCATTCAACTGATTCCGTGGGGTTTTGAAAAAACAGGTAGAGCGGCTTTCACACCCTGGGCGTCTTTATGTTCGGATAATGCCCGATCCCAATGCGCATCATCCGGACAGACCGAAACCCGGCCGTGTATCAGGCAGCCTTCGTCAGCCTGTATGCGGCGGGTGATAATATCGCCCAAAACCAGGGCTGTAGACAGGATTATCAGGGATTCACTGGCAATAACATTACCATACACAACACCGCCAATGGTGATTGCCGTCCCGGAAATGTTACTGCGCATACGCGCCTTTTCCCCGATGACAACCCTGCCCCTGGCGTTCACATTCCCGCGTATGCTGCCGTCGATGCGGGTAAATCCTCCGGTCTCGACATCGCCCTTCAGGCTTGTATTCGGTCCGATAATTGTATTGATGGAAAAATCGTTATCTTTTACCGCGGGCATGGGCGCCTCTCACATAACACACAGGTTCATCCGGGCGAATAAACCCTGTTACCGTCCCTGCTTTGCGATGCTGGAACGGATGTTTACGTATTTATACGGATCTACAACATCGGAACCAATGTGGACCTCGTAATGCAGATGGGGGCCGGTGGAAAGTCCGGTATTGCCGATATAGCCGATAACCTCGCCCTGCTGAACACGCTGCCCTATTCTGACTCTGGTAGACTGAAGATGCGCATAACGGGTATAGTAGCCGTGTTTATGCTTGATAATTATGTAATTTCCGAAATCATCGGAATAATCTATGGTTACTATCTGTCCGTCGGCTGTTGCTACAACCGGATCCCCGGCGCGGAAAGTTGAAATATCAATGCCTTTGTGGATGTAGTACATCCCGGAAAAAGGATTCTCATTCTGTCCAAAAAAGAAAGAGATGTGCCCGATACCGCCTTTGATCGGCCAGATACTGGGAATTTCAGTTAACAGGGCGCTTTGGGAATCCAGCATGGCGCCGATTTCCTGAATAGGTACTGTCGCGGATGCGAGATACGATGAAAGACGCCGTATGCTGTCCACTTCATACAGAAGGCCATCCGGTGTTTCCCTGATATCAAAAAATGAACTTAAATCGCCCGATGCCGACGGGTTGCTTGTATCTTTGTATTCTGTCCCCAGAGACGAAAGAGCGCCCGAAAGGGCTGCTTCGAAACGGCGGGCTTCTTTGAGCAGCACGGAAGTTTCATCGCGTAACTGATCCAGACTCGCCTGTACGTCTTTTAAACGGCTGTCCTTGCTTTTCAGGGTATTCTGAGCATAGCTATACGAAGCGCCGTACCAGAAAAATACCCCCAAAACACCCGCTACTACCAGAAAAAAGCAGCATATTGAAAGAACATTAATATGTAAATTGTAAACTTTTTTTTCTGAATGAGGTACAAAAACAACTGTATATCGGCGGGTGAGGAAATTTCCAATGGCTTTGAAGAAACCTGCTAAAACTCCGACTATAACTTTCGCGGTATTTTTAACTCTTTGAACCAAACTATTTTCTAAGCGTTTATAATCATGGATCGAGGCCAAGAATAGCTCCTGTTTTGGGAAACTTACACTATAATATCAAATATCGGCATGAGTTGTCAATTAAAATCCAAGAATTTCTGAAATCGTGCCGGGTTTTAAAAACATGGCGTTTAATCGGCCGCAGCGGGCGGCTTCTGCCAGCGCCTCTTGAAAAGACGCCCCATCCATAAAGGCGCCGGCAAGGCCGGCGGTAAAAGCATCGCCTGAACCGATGGGATTAACCGCAGCGGCGGCCTCAATGGGGTATTCCTCAAGATTTTTACCCTCAAAATACCAAATACTGCGGGATCCGCGGGTTAATACGATACGACAGCCGTATTGCGCATGAATTTGCCGGCATAAGGCGGCGATTTCTTCCCTGTTTTCGGGATTTATCCGGGATTTTCCCGCAGATGCAGGGAAAGTCGCGATAAATTCATCCAGATTGGGCTTGATGAGATCGGGTTTATAGGGGAGGCAGTCCAATAAATCCCTGCCGCGTATATCAAGAATGACAAAAAGCCCCTGTGCCTTGGCTTTTTGTACCATTTCGGAGAAAATATTGGCGGAAAAACCCGGCGCTTTGGTTCCGCTGATAATAAGTGATGAATATTCCGGTAATAATTTATAAAAAGTATCCAATAATTTGCTTTCAGCGCCCTGTTGTACCGCGTTTCCTTCTTCCACCAATTCGGTAGTCTGATTTTTTTCCCTGTCGATGACTGTATAGCAAAAACGTATGTCACTGCCGCTTTCTACCCATCTTACATTCAAGTTATCTGCGGCACAGAGTTCCAGAAAAACAGGCCGGAAACGCCCCCCTAACTGGGTAATGTGGATATTTTTCTTCCCCAATTGGGTTAAAACACGGCTTACATTGATACCCTTTCCGGAGACGTCAAAACGATATTCAGCGCTGCGATTAACCGCATCGGGAACCAGATGGGGAAAAACCAGGGTTTTTTGCAAAGTCGGGTTCAAGCAGACTGTTATACAGGCGGATTTGCTCATTGATAAGACTCAACTACCATTCACGGGGCTTAAATCCCGCAGGGACGGTTATTTTCATGGTATCACCGCTTTGCTCTATCAGATAAAACCCTTTTTTAATAATATACCTGCTCACGGCTTCGCCTATTATTGCGCCGGCAATCGCCCCGACATATATCCGTTTATCCTGTTTACGATCAGCTTCCCGGCGTAACACTTCCATCCGATGGATATGATCGTCAATATCATCTTCTCTTGGCTTTGCCTTAACCTCAACCGCGATAACAATATCACCGTTTTCAAGCATAAGATCTATCTGCGCGTCTGAAAAAGCGCCTTTGCTTCTCTTGATCTTTACATTATTGGAAATACGGTCAAAATCATACCCCAGATCATTGAATTTCTCCATGATGCTTGGAGCGACAAGATGCTCCGCAAGTTCTCCGAAACGATCGCTCAATTCTGCCATTTTTTTCCGGAATTCAATTAATTCGCGTTCGGATTCTTTTTTCTCTTTTTCCTCTTTGATTTCCCGTTCTTTTCGTTCTTTCTCCCGCTCAATCTCACGCTCTTTCCGCTCTATTGCCCACCTTTCATCCTGCATTTTCATGTTTTCTCTGTCTTCCATGATTGCTTTCCAGACATCATCAAAAGTAAGAGCTCGCGGGGAATCCTGTGTTGTTGTCTCCATATCCAACTCCTGTAGTAAGTATATCATGAGAACCTCTGAAATTGAAGTTATTAGAAGTTCTATATATTATAAGCATGAGCGTGTATGGCGCTTTAGTATTTTGGAAAAAAAATACAGAAATTTCAGCAAAAAAGTGATTCTAACCGGCTAACCGGCGAATATACGAAATATAGGGTACGGGAACATCTTTATACTGAAGTTTTAGATGTTCCCTATATTCAAAATTCAAAGCCGGACAACATAGGGGTTTAGGCCCCCGCAGCGGCTTTCGCACCTGCCTGTATAGCCTGCACATTCATGGGAATAAAGCGATGCTTGTCCGCAGAGAAAAATTTCTTAAGAATTTCTTCGATATGGGCAAGGGAAAAAGCGCCGGTGAGCTGGGCAAGCGCGCCCATGGCAACCATATTGGCAAAAAGGATGTTCCCTATGTGTTCAGCAAGTCCCGATGCTTCAATTTTTACGATCCTTAGATCACTGCGGCGCGGGGCTTCTTTTACCAATGTAGTATTTACCAGCATAAGGCCGCCTTTTTTCAGGGCTTCCTCGCATATGGGAAGGGAATCGCTGTTCATTACGATTGCGGAATCGGGCGTTGTCACCAGGGGGCTGGCTATTTCCTCATCGGACACAATAACGCTTGCCCTGGCAATACCGCCGCGTTTTTCCGCGCCGTAAAACGGGAAACAGGTAACATTTTTGCCTTCCTGCATACCGCAGTACACCCAAATCTGCCCCATTGAAACAATACCCTGTCCGCCAAAACCGGCGAATAACGATTTTTCTGTCATTTTGAAACCCTCCCGGCAGCGGCAGACGCCGCGGCGACACCGCCGTCCAGCGTGTTTTTGATTTCACCTAACGGAAACACCGGGAACATATTTTTTTCGAGCCATTCAACCGCCTCAACCGGCCCCATACCCCAGTTGGTGGGACAGGGCGAAAGAATCTCTACCATGGTGAAACCTTTCCCGGACATCTGAGCCTCAAACGCCTTTTTGATATACTGCCGGGTTTTGCGTACATTTGCCGCGTTGTTAACGGCGCCTCTGGCGATGTAGCGGGTACCTTCCAGGCTGGAAAGCAGTTCGCAGACACGAATGGGGTAGCCCATTCCAGCCAGCCCATTCTCGTCAGCATCTCTGCCGTACGGGGCGGTTGTCGCTTTTTGGCCCAGCAGCGTAGTAGGGGCCATCTGCCCGCCGGTCATGCCGTAGATTGCGTTATTCACAAATATCGTAGTGAATTTTTCGCCCCGGTTTGCGGCGTGGATCATCTCCGCTGTCCCGATGGCGGCCATATCGCCGTCGCCCTGGTAACAGATTACCAGATGATCGGGCAGTGCGCGCTTAATGCCTGTTGCGGCGGCGGGAGTCCGCCCGTGTGCGGGCTGTACCGTATCAACATCAAAATACAGATCCGCCCAAATGGCGCAGCCTACCGGGTTGGTAATAATTGTCTGTTCCCGTATGCCCAGCTCGTCAATAATTTCCGTGATAATCCGGTGAATTACACCGTGCCCGCAGCCCGCGCAATATTTGGTGGGAACTTTATATAAGCTGTCTGGATGACCGTATATCTCTTTCATAATTATTTCCCCAATATCCTTTTTGCTTCGGCAAAAACTTCTTCTTCAGTGGGAATTACCCCGCCCGAATGCCCGAGCTGATACACTTTTGTACCTGCGCCGGCGCCGGCCTGAAGCGCCTCAAATACCGAAAGTTTTACATCTTCCACCAGTTGCCCCAGGCTCATTTCGACAGTGAGAATAGGTTTCCCGTTTGCCGCGATTTTACCCAGCGCCTTGTACGGGAAAGGCCATAGCGTGACCGGCCGGAAAAGGCCCAGTTTAATTCCTTCTTTTTCGGCAAGCATTTTGGCGCCCTGGCACACGCGCGCGGAAGTCCCGTACGCGACCAGTATCAGATCCGCATCCGCGGTACAGCCGGAATCCTCGAACCGGGTCTCCTGCGCGGCAATTGTCTCATAACGGGCAAAGCGTTTGCGGGTAAAATCTTCCAGTTCCTCCGGAACCAGATGTATTGAAGTAATGTGACGCGCCTGCCTGCGTTTACCGGCGTCCGGTTCCCGTGATGCCATATGGCCGGCTGTCCAGTTCCGTTTCGGCAGATCCGCAAGGGGCCTTTCCGGGGGCAGCGCAACGGCTTCCATCATCTGCCCGAGCATACCGTCCGCCAACACGATAACCGGCATGCGGTATTTGTCCGCCAAATCAAAAGCCAGATAGGTAAGATCAGCGCATTCCTGCACGCTTTTTGGAGCTAATACAATGCAGTAGTAATCGCCATGGCCGCCGCCCCTGGTTGCCTGGAAATAATCGCTCTGCGCCGGGGCTATGGAACCCAGGCCGGGGCCGCCCCGGGCCACGTTAATAACCACAACCGGGACATCCGCGCCGGCGGCATAGGAAATGCCTTCCTGCTTCAGGCTGATGCCGGGGCTGGACGAGCTGGTCATTGCCCGCAACCCGGCGCATGAAGCGCCGTAGACCATATTAATCGACGCAACTTCGCTTTCCGCCTGAATGAAAATCCGGCCTTTATCCAGCATATGTTTGGCCATATATGCAATCAGTTCATTCTGCGGCGTTATGGGATACCCAAAATATGCGCCGCAGCCCGCCCTGATTGCCGCCTCGGCAATGGCATCGTTCCCTTTCATCAGAACTCTTTCGCTGTTCAAACCTGTCTCCTTATTTATCTTCCAGTTCATACACCCGGATGCATACATCCGGACATACCTGATAACAATTTCCGCAAGCTATACATTTTTCACCGTGTACGGATTTTGAAGGGTAAGACCCCGATGAATTGAGTTCTTTATCGATTTCAAGTACCTTCATCGGACAGGCGCGAACACACAAATAACATCCTTTGCACAGTTCCCTGTTAATTTCGACTTTTCCTTTCTTTGCCATTACCCACTCCCCCTCGCGCTGATTACTATATCTGATTAAAATTATATAAATTATACAAAAAACGTGAAACATATTCTAGGATTGGATTCCCGGAAACACCGGTAACGGGGGCGGGCGCAACCGGGAAAACATTTTGCGGGAACCCTCTGGAGCAGCATTTGTTGCCTAATACCGGCGAAGGGGGGGCGGGCGCAGACGGGAAATCATGTTGCGGGAACCCTCCGGAGCAGCGTTTGTTGACTAAAACCGGAAAAGGGGGCGGCGCCGGGCGGAAAAACAAGTTGCGGGAACCCGCTTGCGCAGCTGCAGTATGGCCTGTGATATACATCAAGCGTTTCGTTGCTTCAAAATTCTGCGTGTCCTCGCGTCTTTGGCGCCATACCGCATTTGTTCCGTCCGCCTCCCGACATTTTCTGCCCCATCTGCTCCAGCGGTGAGCCTAAAATGTTTTCCCGCCCGGCGCCGCCCCCTTTTCCGGAATTACTCAAAATATGAATAGGGTTATATTTTTTCACCAACGCCTGTCCCCCTTACCGGCATTACTCAGATATGAATAAGGCTGCAAAGAAATTGTTCAGCGATAAAACATTTCCATGGAATACCGGCGAAGGGGGCAGGCGGGACGCGCAAAAAAACAGAATATGCCCCCCACCAGTTTAATGCAACCAATGCCGGCAAGGGGACGCGGGACTGGGTGAGAAAATATCCGGTTTCCTCGCGCAGGCAGACCAGCGGCAAAATGTAACACCCATCGCTCCAGAAATATCCTGACCATATAAACATCTGGTTACCTGGGGACAATGATAAAGCCTGGTATTTAGATGGTCAGAGGGCTGCCGGAGTGAATTCCCCGGCCAAGTTTCTCACCCAGTCCCGCGCCCCCTTGCCGGTATTGCAGACAGTTGCAAGCTGCTGAGCCGGACTCACCAACCTGCTTTTGCGCGCCCTGCCTGCCCCTGCCGCCGGATTCGGGCGGCTATGGCTTGAATAATTCCTTAAAAAAAATTTAATCTGGAATTCCATGATACGGATAGCCATTATAATCAGTGAAGAGCAGGAACGGGAGGAGATATCGAAACTGCTGACCGGTCAGAAAGATTTTTATTTAGCCAGTATCGGGAAAAATGGATATGACGCAATAAAAGCATCTGACAATGAACGGCCGGATATTATCATCATGGATCTGAAGATGGATGACAGTAATGGTGTTGCCCTGTCGCCGGTTATCATCCGGAAATCACCAAAAACAAAACTTATCATGATTGGTTCACGTGATGAAGAGCCCTGGATTAAACATGCGCTCGTAGCGGGAATTTCCGGATTGATCTGCAAGCAATCTGATACGGGCGAATTACCCGAAGCTATCGACTCGGTGCTTCACGGAGGGATTTATTTAAGCAGTCAGATAAAAAAACAGGTGCATAACTTTCTTTGCGGGACGGTATCCGGATCAAACCGCGGTTCCGCGCAGCCTGTCCACCAATTGCGTATATCTGATACCGAACAAAATATTCTAAACCGTATTGCCAAAGGTTATTCCGATAAAGAAATTGCAGATGAATTGTGCATAGCGGCGGGAACGATCAGGAATTATCTGGGAGCGCTGAAACGTAAAACAGGACAGAAAAGCCGCAGCCAGTTGATTTTTTACTCACTGGTACACGGATTGATCGATTCCTCACTGGACAGCGGCAACCACAGGTAAAGACAATGTCTGTTTCCATTACGCCGATTATACTGTATAATTAAATTATGGCTGAAATAACAGACCTGTACCCTATTTTAAAAGCGTATTCAATAAAAATCAAATCACCCTACATACAAATCAACACATTCATTGAATATCTGAAGAAATACGCAATCCGAAAAGTTCAGGAAAAAGAAGAATGGGGCAAATGGCTGGAAAATACATCTGCCCGGTTTTGGGGTGAACTTTCAGTCCTGGTGGAAAGCGATATATGCGTACTGATTGAGGACAATTCCGGCGGCAGGGTTTTTATGCCATCGTATTTTATCACTATGCTGAAGGAATTATACGATGAATCGGATAAAATAGCAGAAACCCCATTCCCCGGCGAAGAATCCCTGGGTATGGCGATTCCCGAAAATCAGTACAAAACCCTGTACCTGATAAAAGACATGACAGCGTTTCTGGAACTGCCTGACGATACGGCAGACAACAGCAATACAAAGCCCGTGCAAGTAATTAAATTAATATTCCCGGAAGGCTCAGGCTCCGCCCTGCTTCCGGAGACAATGATACCCCGCCGGCTTCTGGAAATTACAATGTTAAAAGTCAGGAATTATCTGAGTTCCCACGATAACAAGGAATTCCTCCTGCATAAACTTATACCACAGTTTCCCGGTAAAGAAAAATATTTGCGGGAAGTATTGGATCAGGCGATAGTCCGTCCGGTAGAGTGCCTTAACTCATTGAAAAGTTCCGGGGATTTTACCTATGTTTTCTGGAATCACTTTTGCGGCATGGTAAAATCAGACATTCAAAAACGGAATGACCCCATGAACGAAGACAGGGTGATTATGCAGGCTGTACAGATAATTGAAATCTGCAACGGATACTACCGGGCACAGGCGGTAAAATTACGCGAAAAGGAAATCGCGTTCAGAAACCTGGAACTGTGCATGGGAAAACCTCCCGGTTATTATACAAAAGATGAAATAATAAAATTCGTCTCGGACAAGGGGATCCTGCTGCTGGAAATTTATTCCGCACAGGATCTTGAAGACTATATAAAAAAAGCCACGACAGAAGGGAGGAATAATCTGCTCCCCGAATGGCTGATGCTGAACAGTAAAAATGACACTCAGCAGTGGTATATACGAAAAGATAAATACCTGTCTGCCTGCGCACGGCAGCTTGTTATTACCCGCCCGCATATCAGAAAGGAAATTTCAAAACGCTGGATAAAAATGCTCCGCGAATATACCACTGTACCGGAAATGGAAAAAGACGCTGAATTTGAAAAATTGCTCAATACCCTGACTGCGTCGGCAAATCCTGTGCTGACTTCCATGCTGGGTGATCAAAAACTGCTGTGGACGTTTGAAGAAACAGAACATTCAAAAAATCCCGTTCCCGCATCATTGCAAATTTTTAAAATGGGTAAACTGCTTCCCATGAGTGAATTATACGCAATTCAGCGCAAAGATTTACTCACCGATGCGAAATATCATCTTCCTTTCTGGTATTCCTTCCCGATCATTTCCGCAATAGCAGGATTTTTTCACCGGCTGACAGGGAAGAAAAGAAAAAAAACAGCAAGCGAATCCATGCTGATTGAAGAAACGCCCGAAAGTAAAGTAAAAACAATCAAAGAGCTGCATAGCATTGCGGAAACAATACAATCAGCGCTGATACCCCCCGGCCGCTCCCTGGAAATGTATATGGATGAACTGGAAAACAAGTGGAATAAAATAATCGAAGCCGGATCACA
>Ga0123354_10012336_pt1 | contig 13247 bp, 13 predicted proteins | sample TergutLab28metaG_2_FD_97872 | JGI IMG/M metagenome (GOLD analysis project Ga0123354, IMG submission 97872) | Labiotermes labralis P4 segment gut microbial communities from Petit-Saut dam, French Guiana - Lab288 P4 | ecosystem: Host-associated > Arthropoda: Insects > Digestive system > Gut ...
CATGGTGTTGAGGAGAATATTTGGACCTAGGAGGGACAAGGTAACGGGGGAATGGAGGAGATTGCATAACGAGGAGCTAAATGATTTGTACTCCTCACCCAATATTGTGCGGGTGATAAAATCAAGAAGAATGAGATGGGTTGGGCATGTGGCGCGTATGGGTGAGGAGAGGGGGGTGTATAGGGTCTTGGTGGGGAAACCGGAGGGAAAGAGACCACTGGGGAGGCCAAGGCGTAGATGGGTTGATACTATTAGGATGGATCTCCAGGAGGTAGGATGTGGGTATATGGACTGAATTGGGCAGGCCCAGGATAGAGATAGGTGGCGGACGCTCGTGAGTGCAGTAATGAACCTTCGGCTTCCATGAAATGCGGGGAATTTCTTGACTAGCTGCAAACCAGTTAGCTTCTCAAGAAGGACTCTGCACCACGGAGTGAGTAAGTATTAGGTGGGGACACCTGGTGTGTGAAAAATTGAGTGACAGAATTCAGTGTTGCCACTTCCAGTGTTTTATACTGCAAGAATCCTATATTATTGACAACATCCTGCCATTCTTTTATGAAAACCCTTTGTTATGCAAGAATAATTGCAGACTATCAAAGGCAAAAGGAAGAGTGGAATGCATGTATGTGGCCTAGACCAAAGAATTTGCAATTTTTTTTTTTTTGAGAACAATTGGAAACTGCTGTTTAACCTCTTTCCATCATGAAGAGCACGTGGCTTTCTTCAGTTTTATGAAGAAAAGCCAGGAACTGTTCCATCCAGCAACCACTGGTTATCCAATCACAGAAACTGTACAGTTTCAATGTAAATTTTGTGACTCTGTGTAACGTGCTGGACTTTGGTGACTGCACGATGTGTCTCAGAGTATTCATTCATTCCATTGGCATGTGCAGAATGTGATGATTCCTTGCCGTTCTCAGGAGCTTCTTCCATTCCTCTCTGTTAGGTACTTTTTCCTGCCACCCTTCTCCACCAACTATTCTTCCATCCTGTCTCACCTCATCTTGCCATCTGTTTCTTGGCCTACCTCTCAGTCTTGTTCCTGAATTTATATATAATACCCTTTTGGGAATCCTGTTTTCTTCCATTCTCAAAGTATGTAATTTAATAATTTGTGAATAGATACAACTGCGCAGTAACCTGCTCATAATTCCTGCCAGTTCCCAAAATGGCTTTAGGCAGCTGTGGAAAGTGTTCAAGGTGACAAGCAAAACATACAGTTCCATAACAGAGTCAGTCAATCAGTCAGAAAATATAACAGAAACAGTACATGAGTAAATAATTAAACGTAATGGCTTGTGCCATTGCACTAGTACTCTGAAGAATGACGGCTTACTACTAGCTGATGAAACACACTTATTTTGTGCCTCCAACCAAGAATAATGTAACAATAACTTGCATGGCACAGTAAATGTGCAGTGAATTAAAACAAGAAACTTACCTTACTGATGACCATTCAGGGACTTCATTGTAGGCTCTTATTACCAGAACATAACTCTGAAATCCCAGGCCAATAATAAGTGTAGGAAGATGTATGAAATGAAGTAAAAGGAAACCTGTCTTCCCATATACGTTTGTCTCCCTTCTCCCCCCAGAACTACTCGTGAACCTTCACAAGCATCAAAGATTTGTTATGGTCTGTCTTGAATTGTGGGTTCTACATTTGACTTGCCAGAGTTGGTGAACGGTAGAGTATGCCACCTCTGTTGACTTGGGAGCACTCCATTAATGGTTGAGGACAGGTATGCAAGAATTCTTTACAAAAGAAATGGTTCTACATTTGCAGCGTCTGTGTGAGTAAGGCTTGTTTCATTGTGTCTTAATTTGGTTAGTGCTCAGTGTTTTCCATTGAAGAGACATACCAGCAGCAGTAATTACTACATAGTAAATTGTTCACCTTAGTAATCTCTGAGTCTCATTCACAAATATGGCACAGGTGAGTATCTTTGGAAAACCACTATATTAGGTGCAAAATTTGGTTCATATTACCCTGCAGATTTTGTTTGAAATATTTTTCATCTGTTAAACTTGCACAAAAACACAGGAACACGTGTAGGTCTTAATGGAAAGCATATGTAATTTTAGTGTGATCGTAATAATTTGGAGTGGGTCAGTGAATTTTGGACTCCCCCAGTATGAAATTTCAGGTATATTTATTAAGTGTTTTTCTTGTTGCATCCACACGCAAGTGGACTGGGGGATTATGACAGGGGGTAAGAACATGCCTGAAAAGGGGCTGGTTTGTAAGAACCTAAAGCCAGAATCAGAAAGGTAGAAATGTTACTGCAGAAACACTGGATTAAGTCTGGCAGAACTGAATTATCATCTCAACCCAAGTGGTGCTATATGAGGTGCAGATGTATGTTGAACTTGCATATTATCAAATCTCTTTAAGAGCTGACCAATCAGTATGTATGACTGAATATTCTTTCATCTTAACTTTACCCTTTGATGCCAGAACTAAATATTTGACGCTGGAATTATCCCCCCCACCCGCCACTTTAGTGGCCATTCGGCTATTTAAAGGGCTCACTGCATGACATATATATATATATGTCATTTGGCAGCTAAGGGTTAATACAAAGTGCTTTTTAAATTCTAGCATTTCTCTGTTCATCCTGCATGGTCATTGAGGTGTGAGGATGGCTAGCATCTAGCTCCAGATAGGGACCAGGAATGTGTTGTCATTGAACTGCATCAGCTTTAGGTTGTAAGAGTAAGAAGCTTAACTCTTCTACTGTCTGTAAGGAAGATGGTAAAGATAAAATTGCTGATATTCAGTGAGACATTGTGTCAGCTGCAAAACAGATGTGCAGGTGTTTTATAAACAAATATGAAATGTTCTGGGAAAGATATTATGTACGTCATAACTACATAAAACTTGGTACAAAATTCTTCAGTACTGTCTTCTAACTAGAAAATTGCTATTTTATATATTATACTATATACTACTATATAATATAATATGAGATCTGCACAACTGTCAACATTTGAAACATTTTCCCCTTTATTAAAGTACAATCATCTCATTAATCACATGGTATCAGTCCGAACATATGAAGTGTATCAGGGGTGTCCATAGAATGCACATAACCCAGCAACTAGGCTTATACAGCTCACAAAAGTTCTGTTGAATTTAATTATTTCTGCTAGTGAATAATGTGTTCTGGTGTTGAGGAGAATATTTGGACCTAGGAGGGACGAGGTAACAGGGGAATGGAGTAGACTGCATGATGAGGAGCTTAATGATCTGTACTCCTCACCCAGTATTGTGCAGGTGATAAAATTGAGAAGAATGAGATGGGCTGGGCATGTGGCACATATGGGTGAGGAGAGGGGGGTGTATAGGGTTTTGGTGGGGAAACCGGAGGGAAAGAGACCACTGGGGAAACCTAGGCGTAGATGGGTGGATAATATTAGGATGGATCCGCAGGAGATGGGATGTGGGTATATGGACTGGATTGGGCTGGCCCAGGATAGGGATGGTTGCCGGACACTTGTGAGTGTGGTAATGAACCTTCGGATTCCATGAAATGCAGGGAATTTCTTGACTAGCTGCAAACCAGTTAGCTTCTCAAGAAGGACTCTGCACCATGAAGTAAGTAATTAAGAGAATAACATATTCAGACATCACAGAGTTGCCCAATGAGGATTGAGACCAAGCACGGCTATCTTGGAACTCTAACCAGTACTCCGACTGGCTCATGTTCACCTGCAAGTATCTTTGTGTGGCTGTATAATTTGGGACAGTTGCATGTTGAGTCATGTCAGCACCTTGATGTGGAGACACAGATGGTCTGTGAATTGTTGGTTATTGTGAACCATCCAACACACCTGGCAGCCCGAAAAAAATGTTATTGTATAGAGTCTGTGCAACAGCTTCAGGACATTCATGCAAATTATATTTTACTAACAGACACTGATAATCTGGTACATACAGTTTGTCAGTACAGTGCAGTCACTGCTAGCTGAGGCTCTGAAGTACACAAAAATGGAGGAACAAAAGGACCAAAGATCTTTTTTACAGTAAATTTCCCCTGATTCTTATTGTTTGGTTCCACTATCCAAGAAGGGTGCCACCCCAGTTGCTCTCCTTCCTTCTGTATCCTATGCTACTTGTCTCCAATTAACAATTCCCTTCTTTCTTATATCATTCTTCACAATATCTTTCCATTTAGCCTTGGTGTTCCTTGCATCATCCATCCTGACTGATAAATGTTCAAACTTTATTCTTAACATCACTTCACAGGGTCCAGTGTCATGTTTCAATGTATTGCAGCATATGCACTTTAGTTTTTGTTCCAGTGTGCCATTTGCAAAGATGTAACAGTTGTAATAAGAAGGGTGTTATCATGGACACTGAAGCAATGAATGGGTTGATATGCAATGTGCATGTACGTTCAGTACACATACCAGGTATGCTCCTGAGTAATGCTGTAGACTTGTATTCTTGAGGCATTTGGTTTGAATCTTGATTGGGGGTTTTTGCCATTCTTGCTGGGAATGATAAAATCCCTACTCTAGCCAGAATTCAAACTGAGGTCACCTGCCCTTAGCTAATGCTTTACTGATGGGTATAGTTGAGATTTAGAAATTAAATCAATAAATATAAATGTGTTCAAAAGTCAAGTTCCAAAGCATGTTTTCCTTTGGACAACTCTGTGATGTATTGTTTCTTTACTCTCTGTGAAGAATAGGAATTATACAGCATGTTTCACGACTTGTGGACATTACCGCAGGAGGTGATATCTTAGGTCTTTTTGATCAAAAAAGTTCATATAAACATGTGTCCGATTTTGGACGGTTACGGAGTTACGGGCCATATTTAATTCCCGTACACGCCCTCGTGTGAGCCGCGTCTTACGGACCCCGCTGGCGGGTGATGTACTCAACTTGGTGGCTTATCGTTTGCGTTGCAAGCATTATTTTTAACACCCGACTCGTCCAGCCAGCTACAGACAGTCCAGTTTCCGTATCACGACACTTGCAAGGTATTTAAGGAATGCGAGGAAGGTGGGTGGATGGGTGGGTATTCCACTGGCGAGTGTATACTGCATGACTCAGCTACTACTACGTGTTCAAAAACCCTTATCACATTACAGTGGCTGTGCCAGCTCCTTATGTTCAGAGAAGTAAGGCGATAGTTTCGTAACGGCTTGTGCAATAGAGACGACAGTGTAGAGTGCTAGTTAGCCCTGTGCGTATGCTCGTCACAGTACGTCTGTTACGTTCACGATGCCATTTACATTTTCAGTTGCAGAGTATGCAGATATGATTTATGTGTACGGTTTTTGTGACGGTAATTCAGTTCAGGCCGTAGCTGAATATCAGCAAGGTTTTCCGAACCATAGAATACCAACCCGAAGAGTGTTTACTCGAGTTTACCAGACATTGCGAGATACCGGTACACTTCCCGGCGTTCGCATTGCAGCCGAGCGTGATGTTAATGAAGGAGGCATACAATACGTACATACATTTATTCATTCAATCATTCTCTGGGTCCATAAGTTCGCCAAAATGGCAGTATGATGTGGAATAGGTGATACACATACAAATATATTCATAATTACTACAGTGCAGAATATTTATACACATTTTATATGAAGTATTATGAATAATATATACATATAAAAAATTTGGCTACGGAGCAAAAGGAGTGTGTATTTTAAGTATCTTTTTAATAACACTTTACGTTGTGCCTTTTCATTTTAAGACTTGAGGTGCGTATGCTGGCAAAAATTTTAATGCCAGCATAGGATGTACTGTTGTGAGAACATGAATGGTTGGCATTCCGTCTGTGAAGAAGGTGTTTATTCCTTGTATTAATACTGTGTATAGATGAACTTGAGAATATTCTTCATTATTTACAGTGAAGTTCATTAATGACAATGTATATTGGCATGGAATAGGTAAAATCCATAATCTCTAAAATAGACTTCTACATGCCACGGAATTCACAAAAATGTATTTGGTCTTGTTAATATACAGTAAATATGCGCTGTGCTTTGTGGCTTTAAGTGGAAATTCCCATATGTTTACACGTGCTGATAGTGACATTAACTTGTAATTCATATGTATGATGCTCCAATCATGTTCCACGTGCTGATAGTGCTGTGTCGGTGGATGTCTGACCTGTTGACATTGGGTGTGCACGGCCTGTAATTTCGATTAGCAAAGTGGAATATAGCAACATACCGCAAAGGTTAGTTCCTGTTACCGTCTCATCATTATGAAACCATCTATTGTCAGCACAATCTGACAACTCATTTAACCCTTACAATTTTCAGAGGTACTTCACCCATATTACTGTAGGAGAAAACAAGAACGAAGGCAGCGGTGTGGCACCTCGGAATTTACTTGTTTTACTCGTACAAGGTCTGAACTATATCAGAAGGACCTAATTTATTTTTATGCTGCCTTGGAAATAACTAAAAGTGAGTCAGTTTAGTCGGGTTTCTTCTTCCATGGATGACATGGGCCATTTGGACCCACTGCAAGACAGAAATTGATAATTCCAATACATCCACACACTGCTCCAAGTTAATGTGTGACAATTTTGCCGGCTGCACATATTCACTCTACGCGGAAGAATCCCATTAATTTTTCTACATATGCAACAGATCAAATATTGTTTAGTAATTGTTTTATACAATAACATTTAACGCGTACCCTGGCGATGGCCAACTAGGTTTAATGTTTTGAAATGTTGTATTGTGAACGTTTTGACATTTGTGTGCATCTATTGATTAAATTATTGAATTACAATGCATTGGTCTCGTTGACCATTGGGTTTATAATGAACCATCTAGTCATTGGGTTTATCAAGTGAACAAATGATTCAGTTTTCCTAAAATGTTAATAATATGCATTAGTCTGTAATCGTTTGATTTTTCCGTTGTTCTTTGTTTACTATGTTGTACGTACGTACCACCTGCTGATATGTAGTGTCAAATGAGATCGGCTGGATATAATGCACAAAGAATTGAAAGAGACCTTTGGAGTGGGGGTGCTGGAAACACGATATAGCAAATAACACGTTTTAGAAAAGTGTATAGACTTGTATAATATGTTGCGTGAATAGAAAGTAGAAGCATTTGAAAAGAAGAAAGCGAATTGACTTTGGGTATGTGGTGTCCGAGGATCGTGTGTCCAGCTGTAGTAGTAGCTGTGGCGACTGAGGTGCCGAAGAAGAAGAAGAACAGGAGAAACAGTAAGAGCGATAAAAAACAAACGCAGGTAAACTTGACTGTTATTAGAACTCGTCGTTTTCTCCTTCCATTTCAGTTTTTGTGAAGTGTATCAGACTTTTTGAAGACTAACGATGCGAAATAAAATGTATTCTACGCTGTTTTTCGTAATAAGTTTCGTCTGTGGTGAATGTTGGCGTGCCAAAACAAAAACATATTGTTATGACAAAAATCGCCCAATTGAATCTTACAAAATTTACAACCGTAAGCTTGTGGTCGCGAATTTGCTACAAACTGTCCAACTGGACTGTCATTTCTGGTAAGAACTAGGTGTTTCCAGGCAATTGATATTTTTAAGTTATTTTGTTATGTTTATAACTTTCCTGCAACAACAAACCAGACGGTCTTGGAGGAACTTATGATGCCAGATTTTCTTTAATAGCAGGATCTTGATTAACAAGAGACTAATGTAATATGTAAATTGATAATTATGTAACTGGTGGTTTTTGAGTGTGTAAAGTTCTGTCTAAAAACTGATTGTCGTCTATGGTGCCGGCTTACGGGTGAGCGATGTTGGCGATAGTCCAGGGTGCAAGGGAAATTTCCTGTTATCTGCAATCGAATCTCAAGAATGTCATGTTTATAAATGAAGAATGTATATAGTTGCCAGAAGGATGAGCTGAGGATGTGTGTGTATATAAATAAAAGTAACAGAATATAATTAACAACCCTTCTCAATTTGGAGGTCAAAATCAATGGGTCACAAAGTATCTATTCAAACCAACTTTCTTATAGAAGGCTGTTCCACCATAAACACTCTGCTTCAATTTGGCAAAATTATGTTTAATGGCAAGCCCCTGACTATTGTATTGACAGTCACTATAGCTAAGGATATGTCAAGACAGAGACAAGTAATGTTTATTGTACAGGAACTGTACCAATTTGAAGTTCACAGCTTCTCAAGCTTTAAAGTAAAAGACAGTACTTATGGTTTAGTGCTTAATTGCATTTTATATTTCCAGCAATAAAAATGATAATAATAATAATAATCAGTAGTGCTAATGAAATAAAAAATTTGTGATAATGTGTAATTCTTTGGTACAGGGACTTCTTGAGCAGTTGGTACTTGGTCAGTAACTTCTTTCACTATGTATTGCCCATCATCCCTTTCTAGATTTGATGGTTCTAGCAATGTTTCATGAAAAACAAATTATGAAGCTGTTCATTGTGAACATTTCTTTGACTGTTTCTCTGTTTTTCACTGGAATACACTGGTTTAAAGCAGAGGACATTTGGCTATCCCCAGTGCAGTCACCTGCCCAGGTAAACCGCAAACTCCACAGTCACTATCTGAAGTCTTATTTTGAATTAAAAGGATGCATATGTACCATTTGAAACATTTATAAACATAGTATCTCATGACATTAGTCTATGAGCTGATTTTCCTGTCCAACAGCGAGGAAAGGGATGATACGCCATTGAAGTGGTGGTATTGGCAGTATATTTTGCTTGAGAGTTTTCCTGTGGAGTTACAAGCAAACTCCCGTATCTCTAATACGCCAGACTGTGATCTAGTACTGCACAATGTGACACCTGGTGGTGCTGGATTTTACTTCTGCCTCAAGTACACCTTCTTGCTTGATGGTAAGCCCAACTTTAGTCAGACACTTCATTATTCCCTTAATTGACTTGGCAGTTGAGTTATCTTCCAAAATCAAAGTAATGTTAGAGTCATTATTGATATGCAGTGATCATTCCAACATATGAAATCTGTATTTGCTTCTCTGTTTGATCGCAAATGATTACTGTTGAAGCCAGATGTGTAGAACTTGTGGACAGGCCATCAACAGATTTTCCTGTTAGAAGACACTTTTAGAAATACAAAAGATGTTAGACTGTGACATATCTACATCCTAGGCATAGTCATATGAAGGATCTGTGGGATGTAAATCAGTTCTCATCTTTTCTATACTATTCTGTTAAGTGATGGCTATCATGCTTATGTAAAAAATTCTTAGAAAAAATTTGGTGACAGTCTGCATACAGAAAATGGTGTAAATTTATTAACCAGTTATGTTGTCCCGCAATTATGAGCCCAACATGTGGATGCAGTGAAAGAGCAAATTGCTATCTTGTGAGTTAGATTCAGCCTCCTATGTTCAGTTTCACTGTTTGGCCATTTGACAGAATTCCAAGGCCATACAGTTCATCACTTGAAGAGGGTCTCAAAGAGTTAACCAAAATAAAAATTAAATTTTTTTGTATATAACTTTCTCTACTACCCTCATGATTAATCTTCCTCAATTTCAGTCTTTTTTCTTTCTGAGTCATAAGAGAAGCCTGGTGTTTTGCCTGCTGAGTGCTGTACCATCTGTCTTGTGCCATCTGGTATGGTATGACAGATATTACTGTAATAGAAAGTACAGACACAGAGCTCTCCTCAATAGTGTAGGAACTATGCACACAGCAACCTGACAGCCAGCATTACTACCTCATAATCTCATAAGTGACAGCCCACCTTATCTTGTTATTACAATAGGTGAATCAATTCAAACTCTGCTTACAGTGGTGGATAGAAGTGTGGAACCCATTGTAGGGACTCTGTCTGACTGGCTCTGGTACCATAACTCAACACTGCTGCCTCTCAACAAGAGGCTCCAGCATGAGGAGGATGGAGCACAGCTTTCTGTGTTCACAGATTGGGAGGCATGGGGACCATGTGTGGCCTGTAACAGGACCAAAGGAGATCACAATGGACTGGGCAGGTGTCAGCTCAAACCAAGTAGTCCAAGGGGACCATTTTACTAATGATATTCTCTAGGCACAAAGTCAGCTGCAGTGTGAATGTAATAATTGTGGTCAGTATGGAATATATAGTGTTATGTCGACATGTCCTAAATGATTTCAGTTCTGTGACATGTAAATTGTTACCTAAAACTGTCTTGTGACTCCAGTTATGTGATATGTAAAGCATTACCTCCGTAAGCTTTAAATAATTCCAGTGGCACAATGAGTAAAACATGATATGTAATTCTCCAAAATTATACCCATTCTGCAATATGTACGGTATTACCTCCACATTTCCTGAATGGTTGCAGTCCAACAATATGTAAAACTTGGCCACCTCATGTCCTGAATGATTCTGCTTTAGCAATGTGTGAGGTATGACTGTGTATTGTAAATGATCCCTTGTCAGCAATGTGTCCTGGAATTGGCACAATAAACACTCATACACAGTTATGAGGTATCAAGTGTATAATCACTTTTTTACAATAATCTGAGTATATAATCCTCATGTAAATAAGACAGGAGTGGATGGTTCCACACAAGTTGTGAAATAAATTTTATGCTAATATTAACATCCTGAGTTACAGTGTCATCAGTCTCACATCAGATGTTAATCTAGTACAACTTTCACACAAGTTACTGTTTCCATTCTTACAGTATAAGTTGATACGGACCCCTGGCATGCTACAAATTCAATCTGACACCAATCTCACATCACAGGTTCATGTGTCACTGCCCATCTGAGTGAATTCAGTCTGCTTTTATATGTAACATTGCAAATCTTGTGATACATCTTGGCAGCAGATTTTGTATAAACTATCACACATTTTAAACCATCTCATTGGTCACTGTTGGCTCAGTATTATTTTGCATGTTATTTTCAGCAGTTTTTAGTCATGCCAGACATGCATAATTAACTCAGAAATGGAGTCCATTACGTTGTGTTGCTGACCATCAGCTACATAACAAATGGAAACAATACAATGTAGTAGCAGTAAGAGGAGGAGGAGTATACTTTCATTTTTACATTTATTTTACCATTTACCTTTATTTGATTTAATTTTTTTTTACAGTTATTTTCTGTGTGCTAATTTCTCATTCCCACAGAACCATCTTTTACACAAAAAAAAACTATTCTTCGCTGTCAGTTTTCACAGTAAATGAACAATGTTTGGCGTTCTCCTTACATAAACATAAAGAACTTTGTATATCCGTTTTTCTTAAAATAATAAGAAATCCTTTTCACATATTTTGGAGGCTACACACTGCCTTTCTGTATCATTACAACTTTGTTTCATACTCTTAATTATTTAGTGGTGTTTCTGCCAAGTGAATGCACGTTCTTTATTCTCCAATTTCTCTTTCATGTACTTGCCTGCACTTCCACTCTCTTTGTAACATTGTCTAAAAGGCTCATCAATGTCTGTACATGTAATGTGCTGTCAGTATTTAGCTGTCCGTTATGTAACATTCTTTCTCCTGCCATTCAGATGTCTGTACATCTTGGTAGTCCTAATATTTTCTTACAAAATCAGACATGCAATTTATCGATTTCTTTCCATTTGTCATCCAGCCCTTGTAGTTCAACACCATATATGGCTCTTGATTTGCACAGTGTTTCATATTTATTCTTTAATGCATGGACCTTTATATTAGGACTTACAGGTAAACATTTATCATTAGCTACACATGCTTGGTAACTCTTTGTTCTAACTGATGCTATTTGCTTTTTTCAGCCTTCTGTATTTACCAAAATTTTTCTTAGATAATTCAATTAATCTGTAACTTATCTTTTGACCCTATGTACTCCATCTTGCAATTCTCTTCAATTTCCTATAATTTTTAAAACTGTTATTTTATTTTTTTTCAAATTACATTTCAGCTTCACTCTAACATACCTTTCTACCTGGTCATTTTTCTTCTGTAAGCCATTACCTGTACATAAACACACTGCTACATAGTCAGCAAAGTAAAAATCATACTGCTGTTGGAGTACAAGTATTGAGATCATTAATGTATTCCATAATATTATTCATATAAATAATACATAAATAAATAAGGGTTCAGGCAACATTGCTGTCCAACCTCAATTATTTGAGGACAAAAGTTCCTACATCAGTCTCTTCCCCTTTAACACAATATTTTAAATCTCCATGTTGAACTGAATTGCATTATACAACTCACCATATTCTCACTCATCCTTGCCCTTCTCACTTTAAACCTTAAGGCTCCTTGATCAGTTCAAATGCTTTGTCAAAATTCACCAAACATCAATAATTTCATCTCTCATTTATCTCAAATATTTTCCCACACTTTTTTAATTACACAAATTTTGTCAAACTTTCTAACTAATCCAGCTTCATATGGTGACAGCACCTTATGATTTATTAAACATTCTCTTAGTTCCCTGACCAATATCTATTAATATTTTTCCCCAAAACCGGTCATAATGAATTTGCCTTATAGTTCTTTGGATCCTGTCAGGTTCCCTCCCCCTTGTATTGAGTATAATTTTGCAGTTTTCCAGTTGGAAATTATTTATTTTTAATCTTATTCAAAACTCAGTGAACATTCTAATTCCCTCATCATTTGTGACCATCATTTTTCCAGGCCTGTGCCACTATATCATGAAATCCAGTTTCTTTATTATTATTTATACCTATGATGAATTCTTCAACCTCCTGTTCTGTAAACATCCAGTTCCTTCACATAATCACGGCCCCCTAGCTGAGCCTCCTGTAATGTGAATTCCATTTTCCACAAAGTTAAGAATGCACAAAAGTATCGTAGAACACAATACGCTCTTACCTCAGAAATGGGTTTCTCCACCTTGCTAAGTGGACAGGACAGGACAGTCATTAACCCTTTGGCGCCAGAATTAAATCCCCACCCCCACCCCATCCACTTTAATGGCCGTTTAGCCATTTAAAGGGCTCACTGCAGGATATCTATGTCCTTTGGTGGCTAAGGGTTAAGAGGCATTTGTCACAATTAATTACACAATGAATGTTGCAGAATTCCAGTAATGCTTTTGTCTCAAGGGCTGAGAAACAACAAGTGATGAAGAAGATGTTTGAGTTGTCATGTTATTGAATGACGTTGGCTAAACTGTATCCCAACATCAGTGCAGGTACACATATGGTACCAGAGTTCATACACGCTGAAGCATGTGTTGGAGATTGTGGGGTTTGTAATTTTTTCACTTCACACTACAAGAGGGACTGGCTAAGGAAAACCTAAGTCATAATTATAAAGTATGTGTGCTTTTCA
>Ga0123354_10012337_pt1 | contig 13247 bp, 7 predicted proteins | sample TergutLab28metaG_2_FD_97872 | JGI IMG/M metagenome (GOLD analysis project Ga0123354, IMG submission 97872) | Labiotermes labralis P4 segment gut microbial communities from Petit-Saut dam, French Guiana - Lab288 P4 | ecosystem: Host-associated > Arthropoda: Insects > Digestive system > Gut ...
AACACACATCGAACCAGAGCAATACAACCCATGAAATAACTCAACAAATAAGTCGCAAGCTCCTGAGGATGGATGTATTAACATCCGAAACATGTTGAGCATTAAGTAATGAAATAATAAAACAAGTGACAACAAGTTGGTCTCTCCTTATTCAACTACCCAGATGATGTACGGTCCAATAAACATATTCATAAAACAATGCAGTTGTTGTTAATGCTCCGTTCGTGATTAATTTATGTGATTCTTCTAATCATGAAATTAAAGCAGTGACCGCTGGACTATGAGAAACTTGAGGTTTTCACAGCGGTACTGATATGTCCGTCTTGTGGGATATGACGTCATATAGATTGAAGTGTATACGAACTGACATTTTGTGTGATCTTACTGGCTGCTCTGAAGGTGGACAGAACAAGCTACTTTTGAAAGTTGGTACTAACGTGTGAATTTACTTTGTGTCATGTCGGAAGAGATGGAAAATATTCAACTACTGAAAGGCGAGTCGATAGCTGAGAAGTTGACTGAGCTACACGATAAGAGACCGACTTATCGAGATTCATTTCCCAGTGGAGTCGGGGATTTTTCTTTGTACCAGATCGTCGAGGCTTGCTGCGCGACCAGATCAGCGTCCTACTTGTTGGGGACGCTTTCGTCGAAAGTACAGACACAGGGACGTGACTTTAGCCGCTTGCTAACATCCAGTGCCGAAATTCAGGAAGACTGGAACCATCCCCTACAAGATCAAGAATCTTGCTGGGCTTTTATGCGAGTCCTATACATTTACATCTATTGATATATTTATCCATATTCCGGATACCGAAGAATAGCCTGATGCTTTTCCCTTCATGCATTTATTCTGAACCGCCAAAGGCCAGGTAATTGAAGACAACTGATATAAAGAACATGGATATAATTAATGGTTTCATTTAAACAGCAATGTACCACCGTACTGTGACACGCAATTCCTCCCTATCCTGGTCACCACGCTTACCATTCCGAACTACTATTCCTGTTTCCCAGTCCCGTGTGTACTTGCAGAAGGGGCCTTGTCTTGGGTCTGACGGTTGGTCGCAGACTGTCACCTCGAAGGCACTGTTTCGATTTCAGTCTACTTCGTATGGGATTTGTTGTGGTCAAATTGACACTGGGACAGGTTTTGTTTTAGCATATACATTCCTCTATCAGTAGCATATGTAACGATTTGTCCAGTCTCACTTCCTCGTCTATCACTGACTGTGTCGACGTAACTTTAGGAACTAAAAGCGTTGTTAAACAACACACCTAAAAATAGAGTCTAGACGGTCAGAAAATTATAATTTTATTAAGATTTACTTTTCGACTCCATGTTAGAAGTACCTCACCGGCCCAGTGGTACTTTCCGAATGATGTAGCTATTGTTCCACAGTACCCCTGAACTTTAAATGATACCGATTTTCAATGACATTACTTTCTTTCCGTCTCTGTCTCTCTCTCTCTCTCTCTTTCTTCGTCTCACCATTTTTCTATCCGTCACATTTAACTCCAACATTCTTCTTTATATTGTATAATTCCGTTCATTATTCCTGCATGTTTCGCAGCCCATCTTTCAACATTCCTGCACTCCTTTTTGTACCTTTTCCTCTTCTTCCTATTCATAACTCCCTACCCATTCTTGATTACACCCGTCCACTCGTCTACGTGGCTGTCCTCTCATACTTGCACTTGGTTTTTTTTTTGGACACGTTTCTTCATTACATCTTTCCTGTCTTTCTCGGTACGTCACATTGACTAATTGATGTTCGTTCGTCAAGGCATTTTATTTCCCATGTCACTTCCATCTTGATCGCGAAGCTAAATGCGAACACATGTGGCAGACCCCCTCCCTTTTGCGCATGTCTGTCTGTTTGTGTGTGTGTGTGTGTGTGTGTGTGTGTGTGTGTGTGTGTGTGTGTGGCGGGGGGCTCTGTTAACAACGGTTCCAGAATAACGGCGGATGACACAGTGACACCACCAATTTTTCACAGGTGACAAAGTGATGTAGGTTGAATGACTTTCTAACAAGACCACGGACGTGTACATAAGGTTTCAGCTTCATATTACAGAAGCTGAGAGCCTGAAGGACTTCTCGTAACGTGGCCTCTATCTCTCAGGAACGACGAAACGGGAGGCCAAGAAAACGAAACATTTCACAATTATTAATTGCTTTTTGTTATATTCGTAAGAAAAAACAGAAATAATCATTTATTATATTTATTATTGTTGTTATAAAATTTTAAGTTACAACGAATTTTGCTGTGATGCTATTACTGTTATTATTAAGATATTTTCTTCTGAGTTAAGTAGACTCATTTGGCTGTGTTGTTGTTTAGTTGTTTTAGTAGTTGCGGAATGTCGCCTATTACGGGGAGGTTTCCTAATAAGGGGAAGTGCATTATTTCACACCAAGAGGTGCCGCGCTCTGATCTTAAGAACGTAAATCATTAAGCAAATGAGGTTATTAATTGTAATGACATTATAAACGGCCAGTAGGTTAAGCCTTCCGTACTGACTGGGTGTCTTTTTTTCGGTGCGCTGCGAAATTTTTGCTTAACCCTAAACTGTGACTCTCGAGCAGTTGAAGGTAAGCTAGTTTTGTCAATTAGTATGGTGCTCAGTTCTCTGTTAAGTGTAATCATAAAACCTAGCTTTGTTTCATGGGCACAATTTTAGGCCCTTCTCTTTTATTTACCCATTTTCTAGAGCGCCTGTTTTCGCCTATTACGGGGAAGTTTGAAGAGCCTAATATAGGGCTCCCCATATTAGGAAGTCAGTACCTTGTGAATTATTCCTTCTGGGTTATATAATATTACAGATGGCTCGAAGGTAAAACTGGGACTCCGAAAGGATGAAGCCAGCTATTGATGCATGAGGAACAAGGGAATGGGCAGCTACAAAGCGTCCAGTTTTTCTCTTACCACAAACAACTCTCCGGTGTTATGTTAAGGACCGACAGAAAAGCTCAAGTGAAACAATAAAAACGAAAGTGGGTAGGAAGCAAGTTCTTCCATGTGAAGTAGAAAATGATCTGGCTGAACACTTTTGTTTGACGGAAAGAAAGATTTTTGGCTTGACAATGGCAGACGTCATGCATCTCGCTTACCTACTTGCTGTAAGAAACGGAATTAAAAACCAAATTTTCAAGAGAAATGAAAAGACTAGACGGAAATGATTGAAAAAATTTCCTACATCGTCGTCATCAAGAAATTTCAGTTACATTCCCTGAAGATCTTCACTCTCAAGAGCGAGGGGTTTCACTCCTGAATCAGTAGCTCAATATTTTTAAATCTAAAAACCCACTTTGTACACCATGTAACATAATCCTGCAAAACTTTCAAATTTCAACGAAACCTGAATTGTTATTGTACAGCACAAACACACGAAAATGTTAGGATTGAAAGGCAAACGTCAGATATCTACTGTTCAATCCGCAGAACTGGGATCTCTTGTGACAGTCGTCAACTGCGTGAGTCCAGCTGCACAATTCATTCCTCCGTTACTCGTATTTTCAAGAAAATGTATGAAACTAGAACATATGAATGGCACACCGCCTGGATCAATCCACGTGTGTCATTCCTCGGAGTGGATAGAGAGCGAGATTGTCGCCCAGTGGTTTCTTCATTTCATCGTATATACAAAGCCGACAAAATAAAGTCCTGTTATCATTGTACAGGACGGGCACTATTCACGCACCTGGAGGTCATTACTTTAGCTCCAGAGAATCATGTTGACATCATTTGCCTCCCATTCACAACAGTCACAAAATGCAACGTTTGGATAAAGCTGTCGTGGGGACCCTGAAAATATTCTACTCCCAAGAAAATGAAATATAGCTCCGTTCAAACCTAGGGCGAGTCGTCACCGTCTACCAAATTGGCGAACAATTCGGCACTGCATACAAGTGAGCTGCAACAGGCGAGATAGCGGCTAATGCCTGCCGGGTGACAGGCCTCTTTCCTTGTGACAAGAACAGCTTCAGACCACACGATTTCCCTCTAGCCTCAGAGGACATAGCTGCTGCTCCTGCGAACCATCCTGCTTTGGTGAAGACCAGCAATCAGCCATCATTTAATTCTCATAATTTTTTGCCGTTCACTTCTGCTGAGGCTCTCCGAGCATCAGATATCAGCCTTGTGCCAAGCCTCAACCTACAACCAAATACTCGCGGTGGAACAGCAAAGAAAAGAACGAGTTCACCTTACAGAAAATTTGTTGGGGCAGCTCAGAAAAAAAAATCAAACAAGCTACTAAATCCAAAATCAATTGATTTGCGTCGAATGCTCTTCTTGGTCCTTCAAAAAGACGGAAGAGAAGGACTTGCCGGGATCCAACTCCGTCTCTCACTACATCAGATTCGAAAACTGACCTAGCTGTTCCTTTACCTGAAGAATCGACGGAAGAAGAGGAACAAGAAACTGACTGTGTGTTCTGTACTGGTCGTTTCTCTGAAGTCCACAATGGAGAAGAGTGGGTACGATGTGCGAAATATTTCAGATGGGCGCACACGGTTTGTGCTGGTATGGAGAAAGATTTTATTTGTGGGCCTGTTCAGGAATAAACACTATTTTGTTCTTAGTTTTTATCCTCTTTGTTCGCAATTTTTTTAAAATTCTGTAACTATTCTTTGTGCTTTCTGTGTAAATTATTCACCTCCCAAAATTAGGAACACGTGTGCGCCTAATTAGGGGATATGAAGCTTTTACTTCAAAGAATTTTACACACGTTTTTCTTTTCCTAATTTACGATGTATGTGTAACAATTGTGTCTTCATTAATCAAAATTTGTTTGTGTTTTGAAAAGTTTTACAACTTTTTCCTAAGTTTAATAGCAGTTTTTAAAAAACCCTCCCCATAATAGACGACTTTCCCCTTGTAGCTGTTGTTGCTGTTTGGGTGCTGAGTGAGCACTGCCATTTACCTCACGTTGTATCTGCTTTCTATTTGTTGGTTGCGTAATTGTGATGTATCTGTGTGTTTGTGTGTTTTTTAAATTGAGTGTCTGTTTAGTAACTGTCCTGACGCTGGCCAGTCTGCATTGTCAATAACTCAACTGAGTAGACCAGACCTGCCAATATATTAAAAAACATTACCTATTATTATGAGTAGACAGCGATGATCCTGCACCAAACTGCTTAAGAGCACTGCGCCAAAACACCGTGTTTACTTTACGTATTTCTGTGATGTGAGGACTGAATACCTTTAGCGTGTTGCACGGCGCAAGTTTCTCTAAGGAATTCACATATATTCACCACCATCTTCAGGGAGCTATTAGCTCCCTGAAGATGGTTTAAATATAAACCGAAACATGTCGGAGATTTTAACTATTTTAACAAATTAAAGTTTTATAGTGTCATTAAAAAGTGTACATGTGTTGGTGAATATATGTGAATTGTGACAATATGCACGGTGAAAAACTGAAAATATTCTCTAAGGAAATTTATTCCGATTTCATTCCGAAGTGACCTTAAATTCAACCGTGTAACTTCCCAGTATTTAGCGCAATTTCAAGCTTAAAATATTCTCCTGTGCATTCGAGCTGAGAGAGAAGAGACATTCTGCTGATTTATTTTCTGGATCCACCCTCTTCCGACTCTCGACCCTGGCACCAACCACCGTGACTGGTATTTTTCGTTGTTTTCCTCAGTTCCTTCAGATTAATTTGGTGGCGGTAGAGAGAACTGTGTTCTTCTGGGTTATTACGCAGAGAGTAGAGGTAATTTCTCCCCGACGTTTCGGGACAACTTATTGATCTCATCCTCATGGTTCAAGGAGGAAAGTGAACGTAACTTAAATTAGTGCGCAGGTGCTTCATTCTAAGCCCTTTTCCATTTATTCACCCTTTAAAACCGAACGGCTACTTACCACCAGGTTTAACATTAAAAATTCTACGTTCTTGTAAATATTGTACAGATTTTAAATACCCATTAATTCCGTGTGCTGCATTAACTTATTGATCTTATAAACGAGAGAGAATGTGTTTACTGCGCGGTGCGAGCGCGGATCTTTAAATATACAATGAAGTATCAGTCAAACACGACAAAACTTTATTATGCTTATTATTTTATTAGGGCAACATGTTTTGATTCTTATAGAATCATCCTCAGGCCCTCCTAAAAATACAGATCCTTACTTAGCAACTTTTAAAATGCTCTGTGGGATCCCACATTGCTAAGTAAGGATCTGTATTCTTAGAAAGGCCTGAGGATGATTCTATAAGAATCGAAACATGTTGCCCTAATACAATAATAAACATAAAGTTTTGTCGTTTTTGACTGATACTTCATTGTATATTTATATATGTGTTAAAAACTTCGGGATAGCAAACATTAAATTTGTAGCGGATCTTTAAATATAATTCAGTTTCACTTTAGTCTTTGAAGCATTAATCACCTTCTGTCTCACCTCCCCTAAGTTAGTTACAGCGTCACTCTGAACCTACAAATAATCAAATTGTCTCTCATCGTGGCCGTGTTTAGGATCATGATTCGGTCGAATCAACCGAAAGTCACGCAGTTTCTGTCCCTGTCCCGCTTCAGACGCGCTCCATCCTGCGTGACAGCGAGAAATGTCATACTCCTTCGTTGTACAGGGTGAAGGCATGTTGGCAGGTTGTCGTGAAAACAAAGGCACAGAAAAAGATATAGGTGTCTTTTAAACCGGAACGTGGAACAGAATTACAGCATCGTCCTGCGGAATCTCATACGTACTTTGAAAGTGTTCCAAGTTCAGACGTGATATTTGGGGAATATAAATTGTGTCTGTATTCCATTCACAACGAAGTGAAGAGGTGATTCACGTCAGTCAGTTTTGTTTTCAGTCTCCTCTATAAAAACCCCCTCAAATCAAACCATGGGTTGCAGGATTCGAGAAACCGCGTGTTCAAGCCTTTGACTGAAAATAAACAACCCGCACTAAATTGTGCCTGGGTTTTCCCCAGTTTCGCCAAATAAATGCTGTGACAGTGCCTCAACTTACGTCACAAACCCTTCTTTCTACGTTCCCTAGAATTCACTATAAATTAATAATAATAATAATAATAGCATTCGGCGCGGAATTTTTTGCCTTAAGGTTTACTATTAAATAATATAAGATCGAGATAAACAGAAATATAATTTTACCTCCTGTTTTGTATGGGTATGAAGCTTGGTCACTCATATTGAGGGAGGGTCATAGGCTAAGGGTGTTTGAGAATAGGGTATTGAGGAAAAAGTTTGGGCTTAAGAGGGACAAGGTAATTGGGGATTGGAGAAGACTACAAAATGAGGAACTTAATAATCCCTTCTTCTCACAAAATGTTATTTGGGTGATCAAATCAAGAATAATTAGATGGGCAGGACATGTGGCACGTATGGGAGACAGGAGAAGTGCATACAAGGGTTTGGTGGGGAAACCTGAGGGAAGGAGGCCACTTGCAAGACATAGGAGAAGGTGAAAGGATGATGTTAAGGTGAATCTTCAATAAGTGGGTGGGTGGCATGGACTGGATTGATCTGGCTCAGGATAGGGACAGGTGGCGGGCTGTTCTGAATGCAGTAATGAGTCTTCGGTTTCCATTAAATGCGGGGAATTTCTTGACTAGCTGAGGATCTATTGTCCTCTCAAGAAGGATTCTGCTTCATGGAGTTGGTTAGTTAGTTGATCATTTAGTTATTTAGTTAGTTGATTATTTGATCACTGGGTGCTACATATACAATCTTAGCTGCCGACATCATCCTTTAAATAAATCCCAAACAAATATCATCTATAGACTCCTAAATATAAAACAATTATAAATTTACTTCTTTTAATGTGGGTGTGACATCTGGCCTCTTTCACTAGGGATGGGTATTTTGGAACAGTTTATTCGAATATTTTTACACGTGAGAGAGAAAACAACAAGTAGATAACGAAAATCGCACAGTGAAGAATAACTTTAACAGTACTCAGTGAAGTGATATTAGAATACACAAGTCAAAGAGGCTGAGAGAAGAATGCATTCTTAGAAAAGCATTCTTTCTCGAAAAACTGCAGAGCAGTTGTTTCTTGCGTAACCCATATCTAGTTTTGGAGATAATATTACAATGAATTATAATGAAATAAGTATGAATATTAAATGATTATTAAATAAATGTGATGTGAGGTCATGGAGGGATTAAAACTGGCTCACGGTAAATTCCAGTAGAAGGAAGTTGTGAACACGGTGTTAGAACTTTCGGTCTGTTTACAGACGGAACAGCAAAGTGGCTGTCAGTTTCTTCACATAAATTAATGGCAGGATAGCTTCTAATGATTAGGACAACTTTGCTCATTTGTGGGTGTATTGGTCCTGGAAATCTTACACAAATTATCGCTGTGTTTTGGCATCTATGACTCGAGCAGAAGCTTTGAGGACGGGGAAGTAACAGCATATATATTATTGCTGCTCTATGCCCAGAGGTACGTTGCACAAATGTCACTGATACCAAGATGCGGAGGGTGTAGTAGGTTGGATTACCCATACTTCGGGAGAAAGTTTCTTTTAATTATTTACATCGATATCACCAAACATGTCTGTGTCGGAAATTGAACGGGTTACGGAGATAAGGAAGAAAGAAATATTTGATCTTCTTGCACTTCCATTTACTGTACCTGTTGAACACGATGCATCACCTGTACACTACGCAGGTCCGTCCTTGAGTCGATAGCCAAGCCAAGCCATACGCAGACCAGTTCAAGCTAGTAAAGTACTTGGAACCACAAGGACGGTTTTTATGAAGCAAATACGAGAATTTATAGCTTAAGTAATGTTTTTATGTCCCTCAGATGTTAAGTAGATGTTAACAACAGGTGTTAAATTTACATTAACTACAAATTCCTTCACGTTTTAATATTTATTTAATAATTAATAATTGTATAAAATTTCTCATTCTTTAAAAATATCTCGCCATTATCTCTGTAACCATTCACCTTCCTGTATGGTGTGTTTGGTTGTAGCGATGTAATTTAGCTTAATGAACGTTTATCCGAAATATGCCAGGCTCCTCCTAATGACACCCTCTATACAGCGTAACATTTTACAAGTTTTTCAGTGGTATTAATGCATTTGAAAATTGCTGACGTACTGTTGACACATGCCTTAGCATAAATATTAATTAAAGTGTCAAATTAATTATGCGTTACATGTTTTGCAGAGAACGTGTGCATATTAATACAGACTACATTCTGAAGTATGAACGGTTTGTTTTTGCAGCCGCATTTAAAATCAGAACTTTATTCAGAATAAGTCTGTTGTCTTTCAATTATCTTCATTACATATTCCTATTCTGTCAACAACACCACAACAGTTTTTAATTTTATATATCTGAACTGCGTAAATTTCACATTTGGGAACAAGTTTAACAAATCAAAATTCAATTCCGGAAGAAATTAAGAGCAGAGTGAGGTCAGGAATTGCTTGCAGTCATTCGGTGCAGAACCTTTTGTCTTCCAGGTTGCTATCCAAAAATGTAAAGATCAAGGTATATAGAACTATAATTTTGCTTCTTGTTTTGTATGGGTGTGAAACTTGGTCGCTGACATTGCAGGAGGAAAGGAAGCTGAGGGCGTTTGAGAACATGGTGTTGAGGAGAATATTTGAACCTAGGAGGGACGAGGTAACCGGGGAATGGAGGAGATTGCATAACGAGGAGCTAAATGATCTATACTCTTCACCCAATATTGTGCGGGTGATAAAATCGAGAAGAATGAGATGGGCTGGACATGTGGCGCGTATGGGTGAGGAGAGGGGGTGTATAGGGTCTTGGTGGGGAATCCGGAGGGAAAGAGACCACTGGGGAGACCTAGGCGTAGATGGGTGGATAATATTAGGATGGATCTCCAGGAGGGGGGTTGTGGGTATATGGACTGGATTGGGCTGGCCCAGGATAGGGACGGGTGGCGGATGCTTGTGAGTGCGGTAATGAACCTTCGGGTTCCGTGAAATGCGGGGAATTTCTTGACTAGCTGCAAACCAGTTAGCTGCTCAAGAAGGACTCTGCACCATGGAGTAAGTAAACAAACTTTGTCAATTTCATTTCATTTCGTGGGATCATTAATGATTTCATACTCAGAGCGACTAATGTAAAATTCCCGGACAGCCACCATACGGTATGCTGGAAACTCAAATTTGTTTTTCTTCATACATTTTTAGCAATTTCAAATTTTTTCATAGTTATATGTCTAGGCCCTTTCTGTTGCTAATGATCGCCGATTGGTATTTTTGTACTTAATGTGTCATTTTTGTTGGACGTTTTATATATTTTTGATTTGGTTTTGTTTTATTTTGGCTTCCACTAACTTCCGATAGCTGCTGAAAGACCGGCTGACATAGTAAAGGCAATCGTCGAGAAAAATTCTGTTCTGTAAAGAACTTTAAATATTTAGTGTCTTCCTCCTCTTTTACACTATTACAAGAAGACGAGCATTGTACCTGTAACATAAAATCGTGGTGCGTTCGCGTAACATTTATACATCCTCAACTGTCCCAACAACCTGATACCATTGCATTCGAAGACAGCGCTTTGATGGTGATTTCATGTCATGGGCAATAAAAGCTTAATGGGTCTTCGTGTAAAATGACCGGTAGTGTTGTCCGATTGCAACCAAGTTTCGACATTTACTGACAGTCTCCGACGTGAAATTTCATGAAGATTGTTTCACTGGGGCCTGAGCTGATACTTGTGGACAGACAGTCAGACAGACGGACGGAGGGATGGAGGGAGAGACGGATATGTCGAACGTCATAGACACTTTTCGCGAGTATGCGAACAGGCCTCTAAAGAGGACAATCAGATATAGTGCCTTTTAACAGGCGTTTATTCGTCTCTGTTAATAAAAATATTTTGTATTCGTTTCCTCTGTCCTTATTATTCTTGTTTCATTTTGAATAAACTATGTTTCGGTGTACTGAACCATCCTGTCAAAATATTTGCCGCATTTATGTGAAAAGTCCCCTAAGCACGGAATGATCAGCTCTAGCTTCTGCATGATGATATTCTTTTACGTGTGGTTCTTGCATGTAGGCCACTTAATTGTCTAGTTAGAACAGTCGTAAACTATCCCAGCTTCGCGCCATTTATGGTAACAACACGTACGTCATGTTTCTGTTTATGGCTGTTCCTTCGTGACGTAACACACACTGGCCGTAGTGTAATTAATCTCGCTATGTTAACTGTAAATAAAGTGGTAACTCCAGCTGAATTTACTATGGCCTATGTTCTTAACTGAATTTTATGCTTATGAAGAACAAACGAAGAAAATACGGTAACTAATCCTCTGTAGGCAATGTGTACAGGCTCTGCGCTATCTCAGACCATTTCATTGGTAATTTTGGACATAAAAATACATAGGTTCATGTAATAAATATGGGCCCGGTAGCTCAGTCGGTATAGCGACTGAGCTACCGGGCTGGACGGTCCGGGATCGAATCCCGGTGGGGACGAGATTTTCCGCCCGTCCAGACCGACCCTGGGGCCCACCCAGCCTCCTGTAAAATGAGTACTGGGTCTTTCCTGGGAGTAAAGTGCGGCCGGGGCGTGCTGCTGACCACTCACCACCTTCTAGTGCCACGGTCATGGAAGGGTAGAGTTATACCTCTACCCACCCTCTGGGCCACATCGGACCTGTAACGGGAAAATTTACCTCATGTAATAAATGTGGTGTAATGCATTTTGCTTTTCTCGAAAATATTTCTGTGAGTTTCGAAGTTCTATCAGCATTGTAGAATATTCAACAAGTACCTCTAAATGTTGCTGCACTGGGAATTTTTCGGGTGGTTACTAATATTTTAAAATATTATTCTGCCTCCAGTTTCTACTCTGAAGTTTGTGACTGGTTGTATATTTTTCAAAAAGGCCGGTAACCAAATAAAAGTCACACGGCGTCATAATCCAAACGACCACAATATCAATTTTCACTACCATAAAAACTCTATTCCATAATAATGAGCTCAGGATTTTTGAATTCTTCAAGACTATATTGCTGAAGATTCTAGGATTCTAGGATACATAGCTGTGTCTTTGGAATATAAAATCATCCCAGGTGACTTGAAACTTCCTCATAATATTTGACTATTCGTGACATTTTTCACCTTGATGGTGGCTTATCTGCAGCATTCTTCATCTAATGAACCCCATGAGTTCTGCACAGACTTAAACATATGGAACACGTGGTTACTTTATGTGCCACTCATTATAACCATTCGTAATTTCTATAGTCTAGCCATATGGTGACTTTATGTGTTCTATACGACGTTAATTGACTGGTTTTTAATCGAGACAGCAAGTGTTTACGTCGCGATACGAGCTGGGTCTTTAAATAAAATTCATATTAATATTAACCTCTAAATGGATGAAGAGTGACTTCCGTAATTTCTGTGTCCATAAGTCAGTCACGCAAATTATTTGATTGAACAAAAAAATTTGATTCGAACATTTCCATCGATTATGCGGCAGAATGAATTGAATTGAAGCCGACATCCTGTTTAGTTCGTCACAACCCATCCCGAAATTTGAACTCAGTAACCTTACATCAGTTCTAACTGCTTTCGCACTTCTGCTGAAAAAACACATATCTTTGAAATAGACAGCTGTCTATAAGATTTCCTTCTCTGAAGAAGTATCTACATATTGGTCACGTCCACTGCTTGTTAGATGGCAGAGATTTAAACAAAGTAAAACATAAAGCATGATCTGTGTCAGGGTTTCTGAAATCAGAGGTCATCGAGGTCTTGAAGCAAAGCGCTGTGTACATGAAAAGAAAGTCGTACTGTAAAAAAGAATTATAAAAATACACTTACACACACACATACACACACACACAAACATTCACTTCACAATGTACCTCGGTTCTTGACTGATTAAAATACTCTCTGCGTGACTTAATACATTTTGGTGATTTTTATGAAATGTCGAACCTTCCTATAGAAAAATTTTCTTACTTATGAAAGACTTTTGTCCTGCGAGTTCTAGAAGTCGAGACCTATAATACTGAAGCTAGGAGATGTGCTATCATAATTGAATCTGCTTGTAACCAAACACACCGCGAAGATAACGGTTTCAATGTGTCTGCACCCATATTTAAAAGTACACGAAAATATACGGAATACAATATCGTATCATTTATCTCAGTATTTAACCAACTTGATGCACAAAATTTGTTTCACAATAAGTTTTATTTCATGCCTCTACATGTTTCGAGCACATGTGCTCGAAACATGTAGAGGTATGAAATAAAACTTAT
>Ga0123354_10012338_pt1 | contig 13247 bp, 3 predicted proteins | sample TergutLab28metaG_2_FD_97872 | JGI IMG/M metagenome (GOLD analysis project Ga0123354, IMG submission 97872) | Labiotermes labralis P4 segment gut microbial communities from Petit-Saut dam, French Guiana - Lab288 P4 | ecosystem: Host-associated > Arthropoda: Insects > Digestive system > Gut ...
ACTGTCATACTGTCATACTGTCATACTGTCATACTGTCATACTGTCATACTGTCATACTGTCATACTGTCATACTGTCATACTGTCATACCGTCATACTGTCATACTGTCATACTGTCATACTGTCATACTGTCATTCTCATGCACACAAAAAATAAATACGCTATTTACAGTCTCAAACCTACAAAAAATTCAGACATTCACACGAGCATAACTACCATACCACCTTCGTACCCACACAAATATAAGTAGCATATCACATCACTTTCATACCCACAAAAGCATAAATATCATATCACATCAACCTCATACTCACAACTGCATAAAACTCCTACACGTGTGTAGTTGTCGTGCGTCAAGCAGCTCATAAATACTTCAATTCCTCATCCACGAACATTGTACAAGTCAGCAGGCACAAAGACAAGCTGGCAGACACACACACATTGTCTGTAGCAATGTAATATATGAAAACAAAGTCCCTTTTCCCCATGAGAATTAGCCCCCTTTTGAAATCGGCGGTTTCGTCCCTAGGGTATGTTGGACCCTCTTGAAGGGGCGTCGGCGAAAGAGGCGAAGGATCAGTGCCCTGGAACATGTATTGTCGATTACGACTTCTGGCATCTGTGTTTTGAAAAAGGAAATATGTTATTACGAGCCCTGAATGATGAACTTGAAACTGACTTATTCTGCATCCCTAAATCCAGCTAGAAATGCTCGACTGAGCCATAGGCCTTCTCTTCCGGTCCTTCAGAAATAGCCTAATGGTGGGACTTCATACTGCAAATCAACATCCCCCCTCCCTCTACACCTTATTCCCGTTAAAATTGCAAATATATACAAGAATGGAGCAGACATTGTAATAAATGCGTTTTACGCTGTTTATTTGGTTACGTCCTTTGACCCGTTCATTTAGGCATTACAAATAGAAACTGCTACATAATTAATCATAATATGTGAGATTTTGGATTCTTACAGCGACGCTGGTGAATATGCAAGTCTTTTGGCTTACGACGGCGTGTCGATTGTCACATCGTTACCGATGTTTAGGAACAGCTTGCTGCCTCCTCCTTCAGAGTCTAAGTGGTTGACCCTTTTTAGATTAATTTTACCATGAAAATGGAATCAGCAGGCTCCTCTGAAATGTGGTAAATGTTACCAACTGACAGGTGTCACATTCCAGACGACTACATCCCCTAATTCTACTAAATATATTTATTCTAGCCTACACCTTTATTTTAACAACTAAACGCACGTTCTTAATTAGTACAAACATTGAAAGAGCTTCCACAGCATGTTTCGTTACATGTGTACAATTTTCAGGGAGAGTACAACGCCAGTTTTTAAAAACCAAATGATGCTTCGAAGCTGTTATTTATATGTTCCTTGGTCTGTAGTAGCTTTGTTGTTGAGATCAGTAACACTCCGCTGTGGACTGACGCCGACGCACTATAAAAATATTTGTAATGTTGCACTCACCAAGCCACACGAGTGGCCGAAACATGTCGTCAAAATTCACCCGAGAACAGATCGCGAAGACCCAGGTAGGGAGCAGATGTGTAGGTCTACTTCTTCTTTAACCTAGGCTCCGTATGGAGGTGGGTAGTCAACGCGACGACCAGTTACCCATTGAATAGGAGGCTGGGTGGGCCCCAGGCTCGTTCTGGATAGGTGTGTAAAATATCGCCTCCACCAGGATTCGATCCCTAAACCTTCCAACCCCTATCGAATCGCTGTACCGACTGAGCTAACGCGGCCCACAAACATGTCGGTAGTCACCACATAATAAAATTGCATTCATAAAACCAACGTGTATTTTTTTAATGAACTTATGTATGTCAAAGTTAATTGCGCGAAAAAATTACTTAAAAATATACATATTTTTTCTATGGTGCGAAAGCCTGTGCTGGCCCAGAACCTTCTCACTGTTGAGGCATCAAGATTACACTCAGAGAGAGTAAAATGTGTAGGACTCCACTGGACGAGTGATCGGCCCTTCGCAGAGACCTCTACCTGAAAAAAACACAACACTCTCAAGAGGCAGGCATCACGCTCCCGGCGGGATTTGAAACCGCAATCCAGGCAGGCGAGCAACCCCAGACCAACGCCTTAGATCGCGCGTCTACCTGCATCGGTCAAAATAGACGTAGTCAAGGAAAAATCCCAATTTCAGGAAAAAGTGACGTAGGCTAGTGTTGCAACAAGGTACTGGCATATATGCATGTGTGTGTATGTGCTTGTGTGTGTGTGTGGGCGCCCGCGCGCGTGTGCATGTATGTGTGCAATATTATATACATACGTCCATATAGTTTTATAACCCTTACATTTATTGAAATATGCGTTTTGTTTCGTGCAAATGTATCTATTACATTTATTAAGGGCGAATAATTGCTGTAATTTACTTCATACTCTTTTCATTCTTCCCATTATACAACAGTATAAATAAAAAAAAACTACACAAAATTATAGTAGGCTCTACTGTGGACAGGATTCATCCGGCTGAGGATAGAGACTGGACTCGTATACATGATGTGAAAAATCTTCTAATTCCATAAATGACGTCTAAACGAGCTGAGTCACTAATAGATTCTCACGAAAGTCTCTGAACAATTGAGGGGGTCAGTTACACATCAAAGCCTCATCCTGCAATTTACAACATTTTCTTATTAGTTTTACCCGAAGGTAATGGCATTTATTAGAATATAAATTATTTCATCCCGGAAATGTTTGCTCCAAAACGTTTTGGCACGATATTCCGACACCTCTTGTAAGTACGCACAAGAGACCAGGAAAGGCAGCTGACACAGGAATTGTCCCTTCAGAGAGCTGCACTTCATATTTCGGCTCTTCCCGTCAACCTGACAGCATGAGTTCCTTTATTCATTGGCAGAGGTGCAGTTTGTACAGCACGTGCTGTGATCTACATATTGAATGTGACCAGACGTCACTCAAGACAGCAGACAGCAGACAACATACCACCCACAGTATCACTTGCTGAAGCAAAGTAGCTGTATAACAATCCTGGATGTGACTTCATAATAAGAATTTAAAATACGTCCGTTTCTCAGTGCCATGGGAATTCAAACATTGTAGGCGCAAATAATATTCCTATGTATAATAAAGACAACATTAAATAGTAACTGCAGATGTGTGGTAGGGGAGTGTGTATTGGATTTATTTTTATCAGAGTGGGTATTAGTGTTGGATTCCAGTACGCATTCTAAATAAGATATGTGTTCTGTCAAATAAGGAGAATTTCCGGAATAATTAAAAATAATTTGCATCGCAAGGAAAATTTATTTTTACGGAGTTTTTTTTTCCGTGGCGCAAAAAACCCAGAACGGGCCAAGCCCACCTCATTGTTGAAGTTTCTCGAACACACACACACACACACACACACACAATCACACGGCAGGACTCGTCTGAACGAGTGCACAGCTCACACAGATACAACTACCTGCACAACACACAACAAACACAAGAGACCAACATCCATAACCTTAGAGGGATTCGAAACCTCGATCCTAGCAATCTAGCAGCTGAAGACATACGCCTTAGACCGTCCGGTCACCGGGATCGGCATTCTACGGAGATAGTTAATACGAATAATACATAATGCTGGCCACGAGGGTTGGATTATTTTCTGTGAAATAACGCGTAAGAACATAGAACTGAAAATTATAAGACGCGAAATTATCAGTTACCAACTACTGCTAGTTCGACAAGGAAATAAACAGACGCTAAGTATCAGTAGTTCACCCAGTCTATGAGTAAGTCACTAAGTGGTGGCGGTCCTGAAGGTCTTGCTTTTGATTGTTTTCGAAGCCCGGTCGTTCTGTTTACTTTATTTCCTCATTCTGTTTAAGCAAGTACCGGCCACAACACTTCTGTCCCCATCCTGGCGACACTGTAAGTCACAATATGACGTATATATCCTTCATCGATCCTACAACCTCTGTTGACCAGCACGAGGGATTGCTGATAAGTCCTTAGCCCGACCAGGAAGGAAACAAGCTACAGAGACCAAACTAGAGGTCTATTCAACGTACTCGCCACGAACCTCAATACACTCCTTATCCCGTTGCTCTAACTTTTGCAAGCCACTTTAAAAAAAAACAGAAGCTTGTCCGTCCCACCAGGTCTCTGCGGCAGCAATGACCTCCGCGTCGGACGAAAAATGGCAACCTTTCAATTGATTTTTCAGTCCATGGAACAGGTGGTAGTCCGACGGGGCCAGATTGGGAGAATAGGGTGGGTGATCAAGACATTTGAAGCCCAGGTAGACCAGTTTCTTCTGGGTTGAAAACGCCCGGTGAGCTGGGGCATTGCCGTGCAAGAACAAGACTTTCTTGGTGACCTTCCCGCCGCGTTTTCCCTGCAAAATGTCCTTCAATTGCACCAGCAGAGATGAGTAATACTCCGCGTTGATAGTTTGGCCCTTTTGAAGATAATCAATGAGGAGGATGCCGTCCTGATCCCAAAAAATCAAGGCGAGAACTTTTCTAGAGGATTTTTGCATTCGGAATTTTTTGAGGCGGGGTGAGCCGCTATGCCGCCACTCCATTGATTGTTGATTTGTCCCCGGGTCATAGCGATATAACCAGGTTTCGTTCCTGGTCACCAATCGCGACAGGAAATCATTTGGATCGCGCCGAAAAAAATCCAAAATTTGCTCAGACGACTGGCACCGCTGACGTTTTTGATCTGCGTTCAGGCATATCGGGACCCACTTGGCGGAGAGCTTCCGCATGTCCAAATCTTCATGAATGTTGGAACCAACCCGCTCACGTGAGATGCTCAGTTGCTCAACTATAGATTTAGCCGAAATTCGGCAGTCTCCCAAGATTAGCTCGTGAATTTGATCAATAATCTCAGGGGTGATCACTGTTTTGGATTATCCATGACGAGGCGCAACACAGGTGGAAAAATCACCGCGTTTAAACTGGGTCACCCAGTTTTTGACGGTGGCATACAATGGTGCATGCTCCCCAAACGTTTCTATCAGAATGGTGTGTATTTCCTTCGGTGCCTTGCCTTGCAACAAAAAATAACTTGATAACCGCTCGCGTCACCATGTTGTTGAAATCGCGCGCTTCGCCTGACATGCTTCCTTTCAGACTCTGTAACAAGAAAAGACTTGCAATTCGGCAAATGAACAGACCCCTCTTTACAACGACACTATCGATTCCGTCCTACGACATCGGGAAGTAGGTCGGGCTAAGGACTTATCAGCACCCCTTAGTAAGGTGTACTAAATCGAAAAACGAATTAGACGAAAGACAATGTATTTGTTAGTGTTCCAGACCGAGCAATGGATCCGATTTCAACATCCTTCGCCTTTTCCCAAAAGTCTTACATGTTGCATGGTCGATGTGCAAAAATGTCAGGTAGATTATGCGACGGTATGCATTCTCAAGACCTTAGCATATTCGTTAACTAGTCCAATAGAACGTACAGCGAGGGCACGGATTAAATTTTCAAGCACACTTCTCAAACTTAGGTCGTTACTACTCAGTTTTAGAATTCCACTCCCTAACTTCTGCCGCAACGAGCCTCTTGGCATTTCTCACAGTTCTGCCACTTTTGGTAGAAATCATTGGCGTTTGTTTACTGCCTCATCAGACTAAATTAAAAAAAGCCAGGCTAAAATTAATTTTGTGAAAAATTGAAGTTAAATATCGTGTCCATGCAAGGACGTGTCCCTTGATAACTATGTAAATACCCTGAAGTGAACACAAAGGAAGCGCGAGTTGCAACCTGACGCCCAATCCAAAACTGTCATCGCGTTTTCAAAAAAAGTCTTTCTTTCTGCCTTTCTTTATTAGTCTTACCTCTTCTACCTACCCATCGTAGGTGTAGATGTTCTTGTTGCTCCTGGTCACACTCAATGACACACACACCCACACACACACACACACAGTGTGATTCCTCTGAACGTAGGATCGGCCCGTCGAAGAGACTTCAAAGAATGTATTCCTTAAATATTTAGGCTAGACCATAAAATGAAGAACAGCACAGCAAAGCAGAAGATAAATTTCACGGAGTACATTGCTGGTCATTCTTCCTACAGAGAGAATTGTAAACATAATTTTTTTTATTGGGGAATAGAAGGTAGATCGCACAATGGGGTTGGCATTATCGAAAAAACCCTGTAAGGAATTAAAAAAAAAAGCACAATTGAATTTATATTGTAAATTATGAACATTAAAAACGCAAATTTTGTCGTCACTCGTCCACCAAAATACGACGCCAAGAAAACGAAAATCCAAATTAAGTCTAATTTGCGTGTTTAAAAACTTAATTACATCATACAATATTACTGATTTGAAATTTATATGAAATCTTTCGTCGTAATCATTCCAACCTGTTACCGCTCTTCTCTGTGACTTACGTTACTCTGTTGAACTCAGATATTTTCAACCACTGCAATCAACTGCAGATCACTGTTGAACTTGAATATAATTCTAGTTGTGCTTTACGGAACAATAAACCATATGCATAACTAACTAAACACCTAATTAAAAAATCCAAAGGGCAACTTCTATTTTTAAAAATGAATCCAAGAAAACGAAGCAAGTAATTTCTGCATTTTATCGTACCCGAAGATACGTTACCGTGTTCAAAACAGCTGCACTAGTACTTGTGTTCAAAACACCTGCACTAGAATTTGTGTTCAAAACAGCTGCACTAGTAATTGTGTTCAAAACAGCTGCACTAGTACTTGTATTCAAACAGCTGCACTAGTACTTGTATTCAAAACAGCTGCACTAGTACTTGTATTCAAAACAACTGCACTAGTGCTTGTATTCAAAACAGCTGCACTAGTACTTGTGTTCAAAACAGCTGCACTAGTACTTGTATTCAAAAGAGCTGCACTAGTACTTGTGTTCAAAACAGCTGCACTAGTACTTGTATTCAAAACAGCTGCACAAGTACTTGTGTTCAAAACAGCTGCACTAGTACTTGTGTTCAAAACAGCTGCACTGGTACTTGTATTCAAAACAGCTGCATTAGTACTAGTATTCAAAACAGCTGCCCTAGTACTTGTGTTCAAAACAGCTGCACTAGTACTTGTGTTCAAAACAGGTGCACTAGCACTTCTCCTGAACCATACGAGTCCAGCCTACAAACTCACATCTTTTATCTCTACGGCCTATTTTAAAATTTTCTTCACATCTAAAACTAGGACATCCAGGTGATTTCGATCGCTCAGATTGCCCCACCAAAAGCCCTGTATGATAAGTATTTCCTCTGTCTCCTCTGCGTGCCACATGTACCGCCTATCTCATCGTCCGCATTATCACAATCACAAGTGTATTGTTACGAAATAACAGTTATACATTCATCACGTACATATTTACTGGAATTCACGTTCGAATTTATAAGACAGCAAGTAACATTAAGTTTTGTAACTTCATCTGGAAGTAGAGGCTCTGTAGCAGGATGTAGCTCTTCGTATTTCAAAGTTTTCAAAGATTTCTGTTTGCTCGCTCGTATTTTGGATCCTGCAGCCCGCATTAAAAAAAAAACTTGAAAATCATCTCAGACCAGCAACACGCGGTCTTCGCACATGAGTTGCACAGTACACTGGAGTTGAAGCCTGAATTTTCGAACAATGATTTTGAACTCTGGCAAATTTGTCATTTCTGAATAAATGTCATTTAAACATTACATTAACATTAAAATAATTGTTTATTGCCATTCACAAAGCTTTTTACATGTAAATTCAAAGAGCTGTGCCTCGGCATCCTTTCAGACTTAGACATGACTTTATATGATTTTTTTCCCACAATAACCCTATATTATCACCTCCCAAAATGCTGATTTTTCCTGCTGAATCACCATCTATAACGTCGGTGGTAGATGCGAGTAAGGGTCATCGAATAAATGGTGCTGACAGTAGAAAACAGAAGAACTTGGAGAAATAAACTATCGCAGTTCCACTTTGTCAACCACAAATCCCACATCGATCGAGCCAGGACGTCCGTGATGAGACGCCGGTGCCTAACAGCCAGAGCACGAGTAGGAATTAGTGGGGATAAAAGTCACCACCAGACCATTCACGGAAAGGTCGACATGCCTCTCTGTTGTCAGAAATAAAAGAGTTGAAATTATATGACTGTTTCTTACAAAGGCAGTTTCCGTAGAAAAATATTCAGTTCCATTTGCCTTTGAGGGCCGACAGGTTTTGAAGTATTTCCGTAGTTAAAAAGAAATCCTCTAGGCTTTGAAAATAAAAAATATGCATGGGCCCTAAAACATTTGTTCAGGATGCTTATTCCACTCGAGCGCCACCTGTTACATTGTATTTGCCCGCACATCACAGCAGGGATGTGCCACGAGCACTGAAGCAGTGGTAACACACGGACAGGCTGACCAGTCAGTCTTAGCCCGGTGAAGTGTTCCGCTGGAAGCAACACACGCCGGATTATTTAAAGCAGGCTCAGACGAGCAACATGGGGTAGGAGGAAGTGAACGTCATAAGCTACAAGACCACCAAAAATATGCGTCTGAATACAGCAGAACTTGCCACTAACCTAACAAACATAATGCTACTAGTCATACTCTGAGGCCATCCTGGCGACCGTGCAGGCATTGGCCTGCAGACGCTTGATTGCTGGGATTGCGGGTTTGAATCTCACTGAGGACATGGATGTTCGTCAATTGTTTTTGTTGTGTTGTGTAGGTAGCGGACCCTGAAAAACCCTGGTCTATCGTTCAGATGAGTCCTACCGGGTGTGTGTGTGTGTGTTTGTGTGTGTTCGTTTGTCTAATTGTGTGTGATCTAGAAACCTAAAAATGAGACGGCCTAGGCCTGAGTTTGGCTGTAGCGCCACAGGGAAAAAAAACCTACTTTGTTGTTGCAGGGATAAACCCCCCGCCCCCGCCAACCCCTTCCCCCAATCGACTTTCTAAACATCTGGAAAGATAATGTTCTGACAAACTTTAATTTGCTGATAAAAGCAAAAATTCAGCACACCGATATGTGACTTTAAATATGTGACTTTAAATCCAAACAGTCACATTAATTTTCACCAGACTACACGGCCTCACATACCAGTTAACTGTATTTTTTGTTTTGTTCTTCTGTATTAATAAATTATAGTACCAGAAATTAATTCTGATAAACAATTACATCACTCAACGGCATGTCGATTTATCGTTTATCTGCAAAGAGATTTGAGTTATTGGCCAATTATCAGTGCTAGCCAAAATGTAATGCAACGTGTTCCGGCGTTTATCTGTCGCACAATTACAACGAACGTTACTTTGCCCGACTAAAATGTTGGTAGAAATTGAAATAATCTGCAATAAATACACGCAACTTCCGGAACCGAACTACACATAGCTTTCTCTCACAAAAACAACGACCTGGTACTTATTCAAGTGCGATCAACAGGAGAATCAAAATGTTCAGGTGAAATCTCACGTCAAAGCTGTCAGTAAAGTGTGTAAAATGTTAAAAAAAAAAAAATAAAACAGATTTTTTCCCCTGGGGGGAGTTGTTTTTGAAACGACCTATATAATTAATGTGAAAAAAAAAAAAAATTCGGCTGTTAAATTAAAAAAAAAAAAAAAAAAATTGACGGATGTAAAGCTAAAACAGAACATCAAATTGAACAAAGTTGGAAATGGAATTGTTGACAGGTGCGTAGGGTATCCGAAGACATCCGTAGTCATATACACGAAGGCTTCAGGACAGGTGTGGGGAAATATAAGAAGCAATTAGACGTTAAATAATAATAATAATATAATATTTATTTACTGCAATTGGGTTGTTACCCGGTGGCAGTGGTTATTTTACATGTAAATTTTGGTGAGTAAATTCACACACCTTCGGTTTTAATACAAACCGAATTCTAAATCTCCGATTTTAAATAATTCTGCTAGACAGTATCACAAATACAGTTTAACACGTCGAAAACTGACTTTCAAATAAATTAATATAAGAATGTAGTTTAGTCACAACAGTGTTTTTGGAAAACTTGTGCTTTGATACCATTAACTTGCATAAAATATACAAAATTCTGATTAAAATGATATTTCAGTATACATGTCAAAACGTAGACTATGGCCTTTTGCTTTAAATTAACCTTACTCCTATTCCAAAATTCATTTCCTGTACCTCACAGCAAAGACAATGCCTCTCGACCGTGAATAACAGATACTTACGGACAGTTTGTAAAATATGTTGAAACAATAATACGAGAAATATAAATAAGTTATATGGGTAAAATGCACATTTTCTCATCCTAAATCATTTGGTACACCAGTGTGACTAAATCAACTCAGCAACAATTAAGCCTTCGATGTTTTAGATACGATTATTCCAATAACACGTGAAATTCAAATCTGTTTCGACTTAATAATGCGCGCTACGTCTGTCTTCTCTTGCTAATGCATTACAGTTTTCGCATTAATGTTCTGAACGACTCCAGTAGAGTCTTTCTTTGTCAATAAGAGAAGCAGATAAAGTTGCCAGTAATTTGTAATGATTTCACCATGGCCTGGATGGACAATGACTTGCCTCTACTTTCTACGGCCACGCTAATCAATTCAGTTCTCCCACAGTTCAATGGTGAGGCGTACTCTAGTATTTTCAAGGGTCTGGGAGATAAAGTTGTCACAATTAACAAGACGTCCTTACAGTAACAAATTGACAAATCCTATGTATCCCCCAGCACATAACACAGCCTAAATCCTCCAAACAGAAGCGCACAAAATATCCCCACAAATATGCCTATCCACAGATGAATTATATTTACCAGGCACTGAGCAGTACAGATTTAAAGAATCGGTATCTCACAGATTATAATTAATTCTTCCGGCCGCACTATGGCTCTGGAGTCGACTCAGCCTCTAACAGAACTGCGTAAAGGTAAAGGTAAAGCAGTCCCGTTACAGGCCTGGAGTGGCCCACAGGGTTCCAGGAAGTTAAGGTACCCAGATTACATGAAACGGCACAGGATGGTGGTAAGGTTGTCAGCCCTACGCACCGGCCGCCTTTACCCCCCAGGAAATGCTCCTGGTACTCATTTCTGTTAAGAGGCTGAGTCGACCCCAGGGCCATAGTGCGATCGGAAGGTTTATGTCAATGAAAAATTCCAATCACACCATCTGGAATCGAACCAGCGACCTTCCGATTTGTAGCACAGCACAAAAGAAATGAGTACCAGAAATATTTCATGGGAGTAAAGGCGGCCGGTGCGTACGGCTGACAACCTTACCGCCCTTATGTGCCAACTGTCTAGAAATTCTGGGAGCCTTAAACTCCTGGAGCCCTAAGAGCCTGTCCAAGCGTGTAATGGGATACTTTGGCCTTTATCTCAGATACTACATATATGCAACATCTAGTAAACCCTCTAAACATAGGCTAGGGTTTCATGCTTTACTATGGAAGGACTGATTGCAAAGCACAGCTCACGTTTCACAACAAACTTGCAACAGCTCTGTAATTTGAAAGCAATTAATTATATAATGGTTTTCCAAGGAGTCCATCTCACAAACCCCGTCTGTCGGATGGTCTATGCTGAATGCGGTAGACGGTGTATACTTTGCCCACTGATGCGCTCTTCTTTACGTGCCCTTATGGACAGACTGTAATTTGCACTGAGGAACACTGTAATGCGGCACTTGCAACATGTCGTACAGACAGAAACAGAGAGATAAAGAGTTTTGTTGAACGACGTTGTCAATCGCTAAAATTATATCGCGTGGGTGACTGATGAAAGAAATGTGAGTATGGAGCACTGCTGGGAAGTACGGAGACGGGAAAACCGACGTACTTGGAGAAAGACCTGTCTCAGTACTAATTTGGCCACCAAGAGTCCCGTAGCGTTCTGGAAACAGAGGCGAGAAAATTGGGAGGAATAAGCCAGAGATAAAATCGTCTCTGCTTAATTATACAACCCACCATAAAAACCCTACAGGCAATGGAGTTAAGGTATGTAACTCCATGCATTCTCAATATGGACAGTACACGGAGTCGAGTTATGACATTGACGCTCCGACCGCTTTATGTTTGGGAAAAAACCCGTAATACCTCTTGGACATGAGGCTGATTGTCGTTATGAAACTGACGGCGAAGTTAGCAATCCTGCTGCTTATACGAATCCGTTGACAATCCAGTTGTTTATCGCTGTAGAAACCTTAGATTGCCACAGAGTCTAAACACCTGTTTCCTTTAGTGAAAAAAAAACATTATCGATTACATGGAGACAGACTGAAGTCAATAGGGAAGAATGGGTCTGTGTAATTAAGGAGGCCTAGGTTCTCAGAAGGCCGTACAGCCAAGGGGTAGGTAAGTAAGCAAGTAAGTAAGTAAATAAGTAAGTAAGGGGACAAACTGAGAAAGCAAATTTTACGTCGTCCATACATAAGCCACGGTTTCATATGGGGGAGTGGAAGTATACCATTGTTTACTTAAACTCGATACTAAATGGAGAATTGTTAGCTTCAAATTCCAGACACTTTATCATCAGAATAAAAAGCCAGCGTCATATACTAAATAGGAGGTTGGTCAGTCCCCAGATCGGGTATAGATGTTTTGGAGAAGACATATATAAATTGCTCTTGCTGGGAATCGAACTATGAGTTCTCAAAATTCCAGCTCATATAGTAGTCTTCACAAAAGGTAATTGTGCATGGTAAGCAAATACGCGAGAGCATCGTGCTACACTCACAGCATCGATTTGTCTCCTTTTTTTGTAGGAGGAAAATGTGACGTCTTGCTGAATGCAAAGAAGGCTTAGAATTGAATCGATTTTCGTAGAACGCCATTAAATAAATGCGATGTTTTTAACATTTCAGTTGCCCCAGTCTCATTTTTGCTTGGAGCAAATCTATTTTATAAATCGTTTACTGTATTTGACAGCAGAATAATTTTTAGCTCCCAACAAACATCATGTAGCCTTTTGTTCATGTAGGTATGGCAAAAACAGCAGAAACAGAATACAAAATAAATACCAGTAGTTGCGAGAAATCATTAACCTTACACTTTGTTGCACATTTCTTACATTAAAAATGCGTGTGTACATGTGTCTTTGTACATACGGATGTATATGTGTGTATGTGTATGTGTAAGCTATGTGTCTATGTGTAACTTATATGTATGTACAAGTATATGCATTATTATTTGAATAAAGGTTGACCAACTAGATGACACTTGCTTTATTATATATTGCTCAACATGTTTCAGACGTTAATACGTCCATCTTCAGGAGCTAGCGAGTACTTGTTGTGTTGTGTAGG
>Ga0123354_10012340_pt1 | contig 13245 bp, 7 predicted proteins | sample TergutLab28metaG_2_FD_97872 | JGI IMG/M metagenome (GOLD analysis project Ga0123354, IMG submission 97872) | Labiotermes labralis P4 segment gut microbial communities from Petit-Saut dam, French Guiana - Lab288 P4 | ecosystem: Host-associated > Arthropoda: Insects > Digestive system > Gut ...
ATCCAGACCCGAAAACAGTGGTGAAGGAACAAACAGTCTATTGATATATGAGGGTGATGTCATACACCATTTCAAAGCTACATAGCTCAGGTACGTGACGATAGCAATAACATTCGTTTCCTGCTTCATTTCACTGTTAGAGGGACGCATAAAACCGTCTGTGAAATTAGGGACTGCAAAAAGAAAACCCAAACTTCGGGAGCAGAGAAAAAATGAAGAAATAATTTATAGTAACTGTCTCCCACACCATAAGAGAGCCAGCTCCTTCCAGAACAAGCACGATGCGGCCCGATTACATTTGCTCCCTATGTTGTCGAGATATAGACGAATGAGTGAGAGCTTGCAGCATGATGAGCAGTGCTCGTCACTCCATGACTGCAAAAAGAAAAACCCAAAATTCGAGAGCAGAGAGAAAAATAAAGAAATAATTTCTAGCAACTGTCTCCCAAACCATAAGAGAGCCAGCTCCTTCACAAACAAGCATGAAGCAGCCCAGTTACATTTGCTCCCAATGTTGTCAAGATATAGACGAATGAGTGAGAGCATGCACCATGACCAGCAGTGCTCGTCACTCCACGACAGGTGATGTTTTCGTTATGATGAGCGGTGCTCGTCACTCCACGCCCAAGGGTTAATTGTTAATACAGCTATCATACAGTGCTTCTTGACAGTGCTGTTACTCCTCTTTAACCGGTTTGTGTGTGTGTGTGTAAAGCAAGCTTGAAAGGGTTTTGTACAAATGTATTCATCACTGTAATGGAGGCTTTTAAGAATTATTTACATATTGATGTTTAATTTACATTTTAAAATTGTTAATGATTTTATAGTGTTTACAGACTAATATATGTACATATTTATAATGTGGAGAGTGGTGTTCGTGCTAGAGACTCAACTCTTCTTGGATGTTATGCCATGTGAACTGGTAAATAGTTACTGATATTTCAAAGCATGATAGTGTCTTCATCTTCAGTGTCAAGCGGTCCAAGAATAAAGTTTTGTCTTCAGGAATCTTTACTGTGACTTATGTATCCAAAGACATGCTACTTGTGAGCATAATATTGACAATCTAAATTATTATGCCCTTGTTCATGTTAGATTTATAGTGACCAAAGAATTATATGAGTCTTATGCTTGTTATACCATTGCATATTATTGCGTAGATTTAACTAGGCAGTTCTTTTGGATGTCACAATGCAAGAAGTGGTACCTTGTTTGGTACTGGTCAGTAAGCTACCTATGTGGAAGAGTTCAATATGGGTAATCACTCAGAAGTATGAGTTTTCTCACAGCCGTGACCATGTAGATGATTCTTTTCTGGGATTTGACATAATTTAGCCTAGAAGAAATGCACTGACTTTTCAGAGAAATTAGATGAGCAGGCCGTGAACGAAAAGGATGTTGTGAATTTAGGTACAGGATGGGCCACTGTGTTCTATAGAAAGTGATGTTGCTGTAATTTGTGCCTTGATCGTGTTCAGTTGCTGTTTGAAGCACTGGCTGTCTTAGTTGGAACATGACTGCCTGCATTGGAGGATAAGGATGAGGCTATTGGGACGGTTGGGGAAGCATGTTTGTTGTTGCATCTGTGCTACTGAATGGAAGTTGTAGAGTGTGTTGCCAGGCATATTCAAACTTAATTAGAAGGGCAGGATTAATTGATGTTTATTGAAAAGCTTGTAGCTATTTGATGTTTGTATCAATGAAGGTGGTCACAGACTGAACAGATGGCACAGTCCACTGTGTGTGAATGTTCTGATGTAGCATTCTACCATTGTTCTAGCAATATTAAATGTGTTGCAGGTTTTCTGAGTCTTTGCTAATGCCACCATAACATATGCAGCATCACTTTGCAGAATAAAGTGAACCATCCTGTTTATCACCTTATAAATCTGAAATATTACCTTTAAACTGCTTTGTTCATTTTTCTAGCTGGGTTCTCAAATAACTGAAGCTAAAACTGGATTAGACTCAGCTTTGGCATTGTCAAGGAATTTGCAGAGAGAAATTCCAGCTTTGAATGAATGGATTGACAGAGTGGAAGCTCAGCTAGATGCATTTGACACCACAGAACCATTAAATACAAACCTGGATTTACAAATTAGATATCTGAAGGTATGTTTTATTATTTTCATGTGAGTTCTGGTTAATGTTTGTGGCTTGGAAAATTTTGCTTAATTCTTCTCTGTTGACAGAAAACAATAAAGGAAGATATTCCAAAGTGGAGCCTTGTGAAAGAGGATATAAAGTCATCATATAAAACATTTTCTGCCCTCTGTGATCCTGTTTATTTGGAAGTATTGAAAGAAAGAGTGAATGACACCATCAAGAAGTGTGAGAGACTGGATGCGAGGTTGAGGAACATGGAAGTAAGTGTACTGTATCAAATAAAAAGCCAAATGTTGAATGAAAGTAGAAGTAGGTTATTGGTAGTGAGCTGTAAGTTCTTGTTTCTTAGTTATTTCTTCCATGTTAATAAGGAAAGTGTGACTACATCTAAGAGCAAGCTTGAGGACGTCAACTCTTCAGTCGCAGAAATAAATCAGTGGTTGAATGAGGTCGAGGACAACATGAATAAACTGGATGCTGTGGCTAGAGATCAGATTTCAGAGAAACACACTGCAGAGTGCAAGGTGAGTACACAGTGAATAAAATGTTGTAGAACCCACTGACATGTACACCTTTGTAATTTTGATCAGAGTTGAATGTTGCTTAAAAAGGCATTGTATGGAACATGAACTGAGGATGCATGTGTATGGGAGAGACGAGAGATGCCTACACAGTATTTTGGGAAAATGTGAAGGAAAGAGACTGTGTAACACTTAGCTGTAGGTGGGAGGATAGTATGAATCTTGAAGAAATGGGGTGGTAGGTGGTGAACTGAAGTCATCTGGCCAAGATTGTGGGCATGTAGGTTCCTAGGTTCCATTGAGCACAGTGATGAGACTTTGGTTTCTATAGAAGGTGGGGAATTTCTTTACTAGCTGAGGAACTCTGAGCTTCTCAGTAAGAGCCCTTCTTTGTGCTGCTTTTTGGAGTTGTTAGTTTATCTGCATTGTTCATTAACTCTGTAACAACTGATTTGTGTTTGAAATAATTTAACGTCAAGATCACCACAGGAACAAAACTAGATAATATGTATGAAAATTCTTTGTCCTTCAAATTATAGCACATGTTACCATGCCATGTGTCAGACTCATTCTTCATAACCAGTAGAATGCTTGTTTAGGTATTGCAGAGTGCTATGTGTGCACGTAAGAGTGATGTGGCAGCACTGAGAGAGGCAGCTGTGGAACTAATGGCTGCTCATGGACATCAGCAAGAACTGAGAACGATTATAGAACCTCAACTAATCCAGCTGAATTACCGTTGGGGAGACCTTTTACATAGGATTCACGTAAGTAATAAGAGTCTTGTACCTAAACAAGCTGTCTGTAAGTAAGAATGTTGATGTGAGTACATAATCCCAGACAAGTTGTATTACTGAGGAAATAATTTGATGAGTCGTCTGTGATGGTGATTGCTGCTAGAAACAAGTGGAAGCAGAGCTGGTGTACACAGTAGATCTTTCTGATCGCGTGTGTGATTTTTAGTATTCTTTTTCTTATACATCTTATACCATCAGTAAGCATACCTCCCATTTAACTGGTTTATTTGAAAGTTTCTTCAGCTGCTTTACATTTCAAATTTGTGACCTGTTTCGTCTAGGATAATTATACCATTAGAAATATAATTTTATTTGCTTGCAAAGGATATTACAAATGTTTTTTTATTTTAATGGATATGGTGTTATCTGTTTCACAGTTCTGATTTTAAATATTTTTTACCCACTTAATATTGTCTGCCATGAAATACACTGATACTGTTACTAATTGTTCTTATGTGTGTTGCTTTCGTGCAAGTATCATTTGTTTCATAATGTTTCTAAAAGTAATACCTGTAAACAGTGTGTAATTACAGTTACGCTTACTTAAGGTGACATTGCTTTAAAGCTTTCCCACTCAAGATGTCAGAATAGCTTGGTATCAACATTTTTCTTCATGATTAACTTATACATTACCATTGTAATACATTTCTCATTTAAAAGGTTTGAACATCTAAGAGGCATGAAAAACTCGTGATGCAACAAATCTTTCACCCATTCTGTATGTTTTCACACGAAAATCTTAAATTCTTTCTCATTTATTCAGTATGTTACCAATGAACACTAACAAAATAATGCTCACAGTTCATAAAGATTAATTACCAAAGGCTTTCCATCATGGATGAAAGGTACTCCTTGTTAATCTCTGGAAATATGTGGCATGAAATGAAGTTATATGTTGTCTACTGGGGTGGGTTACTGTGTAACCTTCCCCTGGATGAAATATGACTGCAAGAGGGGTCTCATATGGATTCTTACACACAAACATTGCTACATGTTCCTGCTGCTTTGAAGTGATATATCATCACTCTCCTTCCAAAACTAGCTTCTCTCCCCTAATTCCTAAAGCTAGATATTGTACTTATCTACTACAATTTTTAAGTAAAAAATAAATAAATCTCATATTAGATATGTTCAGGTTTTGAACCCAAACTGCTGATTACACTTCTCATAAGTATGCAGCATCGATCAGGAAAATATGTTGACCTGACCCGTTTAGTGCAAGTGTTATATGTGTTTTTGCTGAGCTTAGACATTAATTCTGGTGTCTATCATACCAAGTGGCCAGCTTCTTATTCTGTATTCTGTATGTAATACAGTTTCCAACTGTTTAAATTTAGTATAAGATTTCAGATTTTCACAGTGGTGTGTATGTTGTCTGAGGTGCAACTCCTTGGTGTCTGATGGGTACATTGCAACCTTTCAAAGGAACATGATGCCCCCACCTTCAGGGTTGAAGTGTTTGGAACCTACTTTTCTGAATTTCCTTCTTCCATCTCTTGGGTCCCTAAAGGAAGGGTTGTTCTCATAACTCAATGTTCCTCCTGTAACAACACTGTTGTGGGCCCTTACAAAAGCCATTTTTTGACTCTCCACTTGCTGGTTTGCAGTGGTGCTGGAAGTGGCCATCTTCGTAATCACAATTATGGTGGATTGGACTGGCATCTGTCTAGCTCCATCCCTTTTTTCCCAGTGACAGTTTTCAGTGCACTCTGCGTGCGTGATCTGACCACATTCACACTTGTAACTCCATGCAGAGCTGTGGTATTTGCATATAAGACTGCATATTGTCATTACCCAGAGTGCTGTAATCTGAGCTGTTGAGATGACAGACATGTCCTTATGTGCTGAACACAACAGATGCTTCTTGTGGCTGCTTACACTGTATCAGAACTGTGTGCAAGAAGTGGATCTGAAATTGCTTTACTTCAGTTACAGCTTACATATTTTCTTTTGTGTGATGTGATAAACTCTTTTTCTTAATGGTAAACCTTGTTTTTGTTTCTTTCAAATATTTTTGTACAAAACACAGTGAAGTTTTGTTTAAACAGATTTAAGCTAACTGTGAAAGTTTGTCAGAAAAACATATGTTATGATATGTAACGATATGAATGATGTAGTATATTATAACGTGTGTAGCATTTCTTGAACAGGTACTGTATTTGTATGGCATAGGTACAGGTCTGTATGTTTGTGTTCTGGCATGTAGAATAAACATATTTGTATTAAATTACAAGTTCTTACTAAAACGTAGCCAAACATAATTTTAGTCAGAACTGGGCAACATAGATAGTAACTTATGTGAAGGGGTAATATTGCTTCTTAGGTAGCTTTTATATTGAGAAGATTGAAAAGTATGTTTTATGTATGCATTTGAGTTTAATAGGATCAGTATTTTATGATATATACAGTACATTTACATAACGTTTATTTTGTGCAGCATTGTGTGTAACTTACAGTGTGGCCATAATTTTGAATTGTGGTATTCAAGCTTTGCTGTTTTGTAACAGTTGTTGCTGGAAACATAATATAATTAAAAATAAGCTTGGAGGTTTTATGTGTGTGGTTGCTTAAGGTCAGTGTGAGGTCTGTGTTCTACTCCACATGTCTCAGCAATATTCCGATTGCCACGCTTGAGTGAGAATGCGAAGTCACAGACTCAGCAGTGTCTCTGACTTCTGGATTTAAATGTCTCATGTTGTCAGTAGCCACACTTCATATCAGTTCTTGTTCATCTCACAGGTAGATATCCAAGAGACAAAGGTACAAAGACTGAGGTGTCGAACTGTCTCAGACTGTTCTTTTAACCATCATGGAAAGTACACACGTAGTTGTTTATGAGCATGCTTGGCAGTCTCTTATGGACCAATTGAAAGAAGAATACATTTGATCCTCTAACTAACATGTGTGTTTGGTTTCTTGTGTCTCCAGACATGGTCTCTGTGACAATTCAAGCTCTCACTCACCTAAGCTAAGTGTGGAATCTGTTGCTTAGATGCGGACATCCACAGAGTTGTTTCTGTTATTGTTACTCACATGGTAGCCATGAGATTCGTGGTTCGAAGATGGGCTCTGCACTTTACCATGGGCCCCAAACCCTAGGGCGGCCTTGTATTCTTCACATTCCCAGGGTTTTTTCTTTGGCTGAAGTGAAGATTTTAAACTGTGAACAGAAAATTCTGCATGCATACACGCCCATACACACACACACACACACACACACATATATTAACTGGGGATAAACTTGGAACTCAGAATGTGAGACCAGTGCCATATCCCAAAACCAGTGTCCGCATAATGTCATTTCTCAGTGGGATGTGGTGAGCATAAGAACCAGAATGAAGTAGTGCAAAGTGAATGGGACTTGTATCAAATGCAAATAAGGATAAAGGTAAAGCCTTGAAGTTTTTTTGTCTTATTCGTCTTTTTATCCCTAACTGTTATGAAGTAGTGAGTTTGATTACTTTACTATAATTATGGACACACCCTATTAAATTGGATTTCACTATACATATATGACATGCATGTATTTGTGATATGCTGTGCATGTTATAATCCCGCTTTTTAACCAGTCTGGTTTTTCTTAAACTGAAGGATCAGTAGTTTCAGTGGGATCCTGTCTTTAATCACTGTGAAACTGCAGAACAAATTTAGATTTGCTGAGTAATAATGGTATATGATGGAATCTTAAAGTATGGTTGTCATGAAAACCCTGTTTTTCTGGAATATGACACTGAGCAGTTTGGTTGATAGGTACCAGTGTTTTGGTGGGATCAGCTCCTTCTATCTTCTCGGTACCCTGGAGGTGTTTCAGTCTAGAGGACTCTAATCAGAATACCACTGTGAGAATCTCAAATCCTAAGATTGCATAACGTTGTTGAACTGCTGTGAAATGTCTCTGTATATTAGGCTGTGTCCTGCATGCCAGCATCCAGAATGCATGTGATTCCTTGCACACACTCACTTGCCCATACAAACAATTAAGTACAGAGGGTTTTCCTGTGTTGTAGCGTGTAGCATGTGTGTGTTTAAAATGGATGCTATGGTAGGAGGCAGCAACGAAGCTTGTGTGGCTGCTGCTGCCTGCTCACTAGATTGGGTGGCAGAGAAGAGAAATACTGGACATGTTGGTGCCAAGTATGCGCTGACAGTAGTTCTTGTTTCTGAAGCTTTTAAGTGTACAGTGTTTGCTTTGCCTCTTCATACCACTTAAATTTTAAGTCATAATTCCCTGGCAGAAACAGATTGTGGTACTGACCAGCAGCTTCCACACAGGACCCCAACAAGAAATGTGTGCAAGTGCTTGTATGCTGGATGCTGGCACACAGGACACAGCCTTAGATATATCCTTATTGATGTCTGCCAAGTGAACATTTTACACATATGTAACAGAACAGACTGTAATATTGTACTGGATGGAAAGTGACACTGTCTTACATGTGCTTTGTACCATAACTTTTTTTGTGTGATTTCTTTAATTGTGACATGTTCCTGTGCTTAGTCCCTTCCATCCTAATCCTGGTTCAGCACTGTTTTCAAAGGCTTTGTCTGCACAGGAGCTGGAAACTCTGATGATTATTTTAACAAAATAATGGTACAGTGTTACATCATATTATGCACTTGTGAAGTTTTGTGAGTCTGATTGTTTTGTGAGTTTGAACATAATGGCTGCTGGTAATGACATCATCTCTTTAACACAGCACCTGTGTGTATTGTGAAAACTGGTTCAGTGTGCGTCTTCTCCGAGTTTGTAGTGTTTGCCTATGATGTATTTGTTTAGTATCTAGTATGCAGCAATATGTATGTGTTTCTGTGTCTGTGCACCAGAACTAAAGAATCTTGCTTGTTGACTGGTGAACTGGTTGCTTGTGGTTTTTGCACAGTGTTGATAACATTTCTGGCCGCTGGCTGTTACATGGGGGGGTCTGGGTGTGTTGCAGTCTGCCATGGTGCAGGTGACTGAAGCATATGTGATGTGAATTAACTGCATTGTAAAGTCATCATTATATCTTATGTGACAGACGGGTTGATAATAATAACCTGGAATTGGTCTCTCTCCCCTGATCTCCATGCAAGTTTGTCTTTAGTCATTAATTTGTTAACACTGCTTGTAGTATTAAAAAATGACAGGTTCATATTGAGGAATAGATCATATATGGCCTTGTTCGCTGCAGAGTTGGACATGAACTGAACATGTGTAACACATAGAATCAACTGTTGTCTTGAATACTCTTTGCTTGTAAGACTCTTGACCTGGTAACTGGAATGGCTGTTATGAATTTAAAGCACTGCACGGTTGGTGATGGAAAATGAACACAATCTTCATCTTACTCTGCATGCCATGTTGCATACACAGACTTTTCATCAGCATCATGGTAATTCATGGGGTCATAATTCCAACTCATTAGAATATCATTTCATTACACATAACTTTATTAGATAGTAAACCTGTGAACTGGCCAAAAGTATTTTGTATTCTATAAAGGTGTGATAATCATAAAAGGCCTAGCTTTTTAAAATAAAAATTCTTTCTTGTGAGAAAATTAAGGTTCATGTATTGTGAGTAATATAAAAGTGGCATGAACCTTATTTTTGCAGGTTTGGGCTCAGAAAGTTACTGTTTTGACCAAGAGTCCTTCTGTTACTGCTAGTGACATTGCTTTAGCAACTGACATGCAAACTACACCCTCAGCTGGAGATTCCAGGGGGAGAGAGCCACAAGAAATTTCATTTCTAGTTGCGGAAGAAAAAGGTCATATACATGTGACAGAACCACAAGAGCATGTTGCACCAAAATTGCTTTTGGTTGCACAGAATGAACATGATACTCTTCCACTTGAAGAAGGTTTAACGACTATGTTTAGTGGACATGAAATGATAGAACAAGAATGTATGGGCTATCTGAATCCTGTATTCGAAGATCTGTTAGACCTTGATGAAGTTGCAGAAATCCAGAATGGAAAAGCAACTGGACCTGTGGTAGAAGGCGTACCAGAAAGACCTGAGGAGAAAATGGAATTTGAACCACCATTAGAAGCAGAAAGACAGAATCGAGGAATTAAGAGTTGTGATGTCACAGAGGTTAGAAAAAGTGAGAGTGTTGTACCAGATGTGTTACAGACAACAGAATGGCCAAGCAGAGTCAAAAAACAGGAAGAAGCTGAGGAACATAGAAGAGTGGGCAGTGTAACTGAAACAGAAGCGTTTGTAGAGCAGGACTGTGGGGATGGTGTGAAAACTTTAGAATCTTCTGCACAGGCTGCAAAAGATGCTGATGACATGGACACATTTTGCTTGGCAAAGGACAGTATTCTGTTTTCTCAAGTGTCATCTAACACTCTTGTGGCCAGTATTGCAGAGGGAGAGCATGTTGTCTCCCATCAAGAAGCAGATCGTTGCCAAGTAGTGGAGGTAAAAGCAATAGAAATTGTAAAGTCAGTAGTCACCCCCATGGAATCCATTGAACATGTGGTCTATCCCAGCAGAATTGTGGAAACAACAGTGCAGTTTGGCCCCCAGTCTGTTGAAATGGTGGAAATTGTTGAGGAAACCGAAACAGAACCTGAAGAATCAGCACCGGAGACTGATACTGAATTAGCTGTTAAATCAGCTACAGTTCAAGGGGACAGAAGGAAGAGACCATCAACATTAAAATTGCATGATGTTGAGGCGGGTGCCGAACAGCATGAAGAGGAGGGCTTTGATACTGTTATCTCTAACAAAAAGATAGCCAGGTTGTCACCAAAGAAAGATGGACCACCACCATCTCAACAGTTATCAGATGAAGAAATTATCAGGGTGAGTGCGGTTGCTAGTAGTGATCAAACAGCTTGTCTCCACGTAACTCAGCTTCTAACTGAATCAGTTGAAAAACTGAGCAAGTCCCCTCCTAAGGTGTCCATTCCTGGCTACTGCGTTGAAATGCATGCACCCCCAACTCCACCACCAACTCCAGCCATGTGCCCAAGTGATATCCAGCCTTCACTCTGTCTTCAGATGACAGACAGAGTCAACAAAACCGAGGAGACAACATTAACTGCATGGCGTGATTTTGAGTGCACAAGTCTAGACACCACTAACAGACAGAACTCACATGCTGACAACTGTGTGGAAATGGTGGGTAAAACTGCACAGTTTGCAGTCACAGATGATACACACAGATCTGAACGTAGCACATCTCGTGATATAAAGGAAGTAATTCTTAAAAAAGAAATTGAAGTGTCTAAAACCTACAAGATAATTGGTAACTTTAGTGACCCTGATCCTTCTTGTAACGCTGCTGCAGTAGAGTTAAGAGACACCTCTCCAGTGCTGGATGATGACTTCAACAGTTTCTATGGCAGTGACAAAGAGACTGATGATGTTGTAGAGTTTTCTGATGATGGTGAACCTGCTCTTGAATTGAATGACAGTTCAAGCTCAGATGATGAGAGTCCATCTCTTGGTCATCTGGTTATGCAACACTTTGACAAGGTGGGTGCAGTGAAGGGAAATATGCGATCAGAGCGTGTCTCAAATTGTTTATTATAGAGAATGGCATAAGTGAAGTAAACATATTCAATTAATTCATTACAGATCATAAAATCTTAAGTTCTAACTTTAAGGTGCTTTTTCATATTCCATATGTATTTTAATATTATGTAATATTGGAATTGGGTTCAAATAAAAGCATTTCATGTTTAAGTGTTCAATATTTTTTAGGCGATACTTTCTTCACGAAAGGAAGCTTATGTCAGCAAACACAGAGAAAAGCCTCATCCTGCTACATCGCAGAGGGCAGTTACAACAAGCAGTGAGGGATCCACATCACCGGTCCATCCAACGTTAACAGCTGTAAGTCCACCACAGCCGACTCCACGAACCTCGAAAGGACAGAAGGAGACAGTTTCTTCTCCTCTTACCCAGGAGATATCATCATTTGAGGAAGCAGCACATCAGATGCTCAGGAGAATGGAAGTGATGCTGGTGACAGTGAAGGGAGTGAGCAGTGAGAAGGATCCAGGAAGGAGGTTGGAGGTGCGACAGTCTACTCTGAGTGTTCATGTCTTGAATTCCTTTCTGCTGCTTCAAGTGATCCTGACCTACAGAGATTACTGACATTCCAAGTTACAAATGTCACTCCATTGTCTGTTGCCCACACTGCTGCTTCCAGTGAACCTGACCTACAGAGATTACTGACATTCCAAGTTCCAAATGTCATTCCATTTTCGGTTGCCCACACTGCTGCTTCCAGTGAACCTGACCTACAGAGATTACAGACATTCCAAGTTCCAAATGTCATTCCATTTTCAGTTGCCCACACTGATGCTTCCAGTGAACCTGACCTACAGAGATTGCTGACATTCCAAGTTCCAAATGTCATTCCATTTTTGGTTGCCCACACTGCTGCTTCCATTGAACCTGACCTACAGAAGTTATTGACATTCTGAGTTCCTAATGTCATTCTATTGTCTGTTGCCCACGCCATCCCAAAGAATGTTCCCCGAATTCAGGCCCTGTGTACCTTTTTTTAACATGTTAGTATGTTATGATGAGGTTGGTTAGTTTTCCACCAAACCGTTATTTGAAGGACCACCTATATTATCTGTACAAGACTGCTTGAGCATTACATTTGCCGTTAATGTTCACATGTGTAAGCCAGCTTCTCAATCCATAACCTCAGCTTCCTCATGCTCTGTGACAAAGGATGAACTGAACTTGGAAATTACAGGTAGATACATCAGATTTGGTTAGGAACTTATGATAAACATATGTCCAGTGAAGATTACTGTTGCCAGGGATGTGATGCTAAGTAGTTTTAGAGATCGGTATTGATGTTTCATAGGAAGCTGCTGCCTTAATGTTTACTTCCATCCTAAAGATGGAGGTAGCAGGTTCCTTGAAAATGGTGATGCCTGTCTACCAGACCACATTCATCCTTTGTATTCAGTGCTATTAAAACCTGAAATATCACATACCTACAAATATCAACTGAAAGTGGTATTGATGACCTGAATTTGTGTGATGTACAACTTGTAGTTCCTGCTAGATGGAAGCATTTGAGGGAAACTGGGCATCATGAGGTCTTTGCAGAACATCTTGTTAACTTTTTAGTATAATGGTACAAATTATTCTTTGGTTTTGTAGGTTGTGGAACGTGAGTTAAGTTTCCTAGCTCCAGATGTTGCAACACTCATTAGTCAAGGGGATGGTTTAATTCTGACTGTCCATGCTACTGATCCAGTTCGAGCAGAAAGGCTGAAGGAATTGTCACAGGATAAACTGAGGACTAAGTGGCAGGAAGTGAAGGCAGTGTGTGAGGTGAGTCAGCACTATAAATACAGGTTGCTGAGCTCTGTTATCTTGACTTTTATGACAGAGAATATAAACTGTGGCAAGGATTTAAAGACCATTATGTATACCATGCTTTCTTGATGAGGAACTTGGGTGTCTTTTATTCAAGTAATACAAAATTTCATACATTATTTTTATAGGTAATGTTTCATGGAACCCACAAAGAAATGTATGGTTTATTCATTGTATGGGTATTTATCTGTCATATATGTTGACTAGCCATTTAAATTTTACTCATCATTTTTTTGAAAATCAAAGAAAGAAACAAAATGAAACGGTATATTGATGGCAGACAGCCGCTTCAAGCCAGTCATATAATACAGAAAAGCTAGATCTACACCATGCATGACAGCTTCTTCTTCTTCTTCTTCTTCTTCTTCTTCTTCTTCTTCTTCTTCTTCTTCTTCTTCTTCTTCTTCTTCTTCTTCTTCTTCTCCTCCTCCTCCTTCTTCTTCTCCTCCTCCTTCTCCTCCTCCTCCTCCTCCTCCTCC
>Ga0123354_10012341_pt1 | contig 13244 bp, 9 predicted proteins | sample TergutLab28metaG_2_FD_97872 | JGI IMG/M metagenome (GOLD analysis project Ga0123354, IMG submission 97872) | Labiotermes labralis P4 segment gut microbial communities from Petit-Saut dam, French Guiana - Lab288 P4 | ecosystem: Host-associated > Arthropoda: Insects > Digestive system > Gut ...
AAAAAATCTTTAAGTTAAAACAAAAGCTTAAGATTTCACACATATAGGGGGGATGTATGTTGTTGTCTTCTTACTGGATTTTTGTTTTTTTTTTTGTGGGGGGGGGGGGGCTTTAAATGATGCTCTATATTGTGGCGTACAAGGTACAGTATCTATAGTTGTCTATATCACTTGGTTGTAAACTAATAAGATACATACTCATTCCCAAATTTTATTGCAATTGGAACGTTTTGTCAGATGATTATGCCAGCCAGAGAGAGCGTCTTACGGAACAGCTTACACGTGGAGTTCTTGAATGTCTGGTGTGCTGTGATAGAGTCCGACAACATGATCCTGTGTGGAGTTGTACCAACTGTTACCATGTGTTGCATTTGAGATGTATTAAGAAATGGGCTAAATCTTCAAAGGCAGGTAGGCATGTATTTATAATTATCCTTTCCACCTTATATTTTATGTTGATTGTTTTGTTTTAACTTCGAAGCACATTATGCACTGTTAGTTTTCACTAGCCTGTAGTAGTGAATTATACAGAATACATAGTTGTCAAAGATGACTGATTGGTGGATGTCCTGTAGGATGATGTATCAGCTTCTTGTTTACTTGTTAGGTAAGGTTATGGGTGTGGTGTGCGTAGATAATATCACTATATCGGACATCATACTGTTGCCACCTGTCCTCTCTAAAACTTAAAAATTAAATTAATTTGTTACATGTTTGCTATTTGAAGGTCATGCTTTTATAGATTGTTAATGGAATTATGTAAGGATTTTTAATGTAGATTACCTTGTTGTAGTCAGAAGTGCAATTTGTTTCTACATTCAGTAGTAGTATGTATGAATGCAAATCATAAGGTTATTATGTTGCTGTTTTGTCAGTAACACACTGAAAGAACAGTGATTAACAAATGTCAACAGATGTTTCGGATGTCATGTAAGAGAGAGAGAGAGGTGGTTGCTTTGTGTCTGTTGTGGGTAAAGTGCTGTTTTGTGTACATATGTCCATGGTGGTCACTGTATGGAGAAGTGGCTGATAATCAGGTTATTACATGAGTGTTCTGAAACATCTTATAGGTGAAGCTATCTTGTAGGACATCCTTTTCTGGAACCTGGTCATGTTCATCAAAATGCAGTCACTTAGAATACCCAGTTAATTCTGTAATTTACCAGCTGCTTTAGTAATCAGGTCAGTTGTATTCACTGATCCATTTTCAGCTTCCAAAAATAAAAACTCTCTTTTCAGAATCTCATTAGCATGTTTTTCCATCCAACAGTTTGTTTACTCCCAGTTTTATCTGCAGACATCATGCTGATTTTCGTGGTATTTGAGACCATCTCAACGAACGTGATGGCAGAGTGGACTGTAGCATTGGAAATAATATTGCTGCTGTTCAGCAGAGGGTCTTGAAATTTTGTTTGGTGATAGATCTTTGGGAAGTGTACAGTGTATAAACATTTAGGTCATGTTTAATGGCATGGAAAATATTAATGTTATAGTACAGAAAGTATTTTGATGTGATAACAGCTGGTGAATCATCAAAGCTGTTTAAGAATATTGTTTGGATGCTGCAGTGAGTAATGTTACATGTACAAGTCCTGATCCTTTGAAGTGCTAAATTTTATTGAACTAAGCATGAGTTCTTTTGGTAGTTGTTGGTTATAATTTAATAGACCTCCATGGAGCAAAGTTCTTGAGAAGCTAACAGCTTGTCAAGAACTTCCCTTTATTTTGTGGAAACTGAAAGTTCGTTACCTCATTTATAAGGGGCCACCACCTGTCTGTATCCTGAGCCAGATCAATCCATTCCATGCCCCTCATCCCCAGTTCTTGAAGGTCCATTTTAATATTATCCTCACATCTGTGCCTGGGTCTTCCAAGTGGTCTCCTTCCCTAAGGTTTCCCCATCAAAATTCTGTATGCACCTCTCCTCTCCCCAATACATGCTGTATTCCCCACCCATATTATTCTTCTTAATATGATTACCTGAATAATATTTGGTGAGGACTGTAATTTAATAGTGATGATGGAAACATTAATCAGAACTTGAGTTATGTGTTTGCAGTTGCATGTCAGTTTCTAATTTGTCTTTATTTTTCAATTTCTGATCCTAGAATCAGGTTGGCGATGCCCAGCATGTCAAAATGTAACATGCAAAATTCCGCATGAGTACCGTTGTTTCTGTGGAAAAGTCTGCGATCCAGAATGGAATCGAATGGATGTAGCACACACATGTGGACAGGTGTGTGGACGTTCTCTGGCAGATCGGCACCCAGACTGTACTCATCGTTGCACTTTGCTGTGTCATCCTGGTCCCTGCCCTTCTTGTGCAGCCCAAGTGAACAGGTATGGTGTTCATAGAAATGTGATTCCATCAGCTCATAAGAAAGTATAATCTTTACAAAAAGGAACGTTGGTTTTAGCAATTAATGGTCTCATGATAACCCTTTGGATGCATGTAATTCTATACCAGCCAGCCACCTCCATTTGGGGGGGGGGGGGTGGTCTGTAGGACATCTAAAGGGGTTGATAAAATTTTGTATTTTAGTAGAAAAACAGTTTTCTTGGATCTGCCAAAATTCACGACATAATACATACTTACCATAATGGGTAAATGTCCAATTAAAAATAATTGGTGATCTTCAGTCATGTAGTTCACAGTCCCCTTTTTTTGGTCCCAGCCACATCAAGTTAATGAGGTTTCATTGCATTCATTCTACATACACAGTTGTACTGCATATTTCATCCCCTTCTGTGTTTACGATATTGCAGGAGCTGTGGGTGTGGGAAAAAAATACAAGTTGTTAAGTGTGGCTCAGATCAGCCTCTGCTCTGTGGTGCTGAGTGTGGAAAAAAACTCAACTGCAGTGTTCATCATTGTATCAATAAGTGTCACACCGGGAATTGTTCTGAATGTCAGGAGACAGTGGTACAAGGTAAGGAACAGTATAGGAAATATTATTACAAAGGCATATGAAGTATGAATTTGATAAATCTATGTAACTTAAGGTAAGATATTTTAATGCTTTCCCTCAGGAAGGCAATATTAAAAAATTGATACAATAACCAAATTAGCATCATCAATGAACAGGAAGATGTGAAGTTCATAGGAAAGTTCACCGTATAAACTTAATTCGGGGTTTTTAGATTCCTGGAAACAAACATAAAATTTGACATTTCATGACAGGTTGGTTTATTCTGTGGGAAATAAACTGACTGATATTAATTTTTTGTGAAGGAACTCCAATAAAAATTTAAACTTCAGTCAAGATCAGAGTAAAAAAAGAAAATCTTGCTTTTTGGCTCATAATTCAGTATGCAAATTGTTTAAAATTACAGTGAATCACATACATGGCACATGAGTAGCAGTTGGTACACATCAAACATTCTAGTCACCACTGCCATTTAAGCATTTATCTCACCATGGCACTAAGGCTTGTACCAAGGTATAGGAGGAATCAAATGTCTGACCAGCATGTGACAGCCTTAGTCATGTTGGCATCTTCAACCAATCATTTGCCAGCCTTGCACTTCATAAGGGTTCAGAAGAGGTTGAGAGCAGTGGGCCTAACACTGCCAACCAGACTTGTGGCTGGGAGGTTATGAACTGCCTGTATACAGTCCTGGTCACAAGAGGCAAATCACATATAAACATATTCCTTTCTGCAGTCCCGTTTTCATTGTATTTTATTGTTTTCTGCAGTCTTGTTTTTATTGTATTTTATTCTCATTACTTTCTTGCTGCATTATGTAATTTTTGACTGGATGAAAAATTTTGTCAGTAGAATAGTGCTAGCATAGTTGATTTTTCATGCCATGTGTATGAAACAAATGTCGAGCATAAAGACAAGATTGTCAGCTTTCACTGCATACTGAATGCAAAATATGTTTAAAATTGGCACTGTTAATGATTGTGGAGTACACTGTATGGTGACATGACTTGTGGGCCAGGTGTACTAGCAATGAGGGCTAAGTAACTGCCAATGTGCATTAGGCGTATGGTTGTCAGGTTTGTGTATTTAAATATGTTGCCTTTTTACACCTCTGAGTGGTGCGACTGTAGGTGACTGGGATTGTAGACAAACTGAATAAACATTGATAACATGAGGGGTGATGCCCTTGGAAAATAGAGAATTTAATTCTAGAAAGGTATGTTATGGTTGTAGTGTTAATATGAAAGTAATGATGCCCACAAAAGAGAGTTGCCTGGAAGTTTTATTCTATGTTATTTTTGTGATAAAAGTTGGAATAATGTTCAAGTACAGTAAATGAGTATATTGCTGCAATCCCAGAACCGTAGTATGTGCTGTTGTTTTGCAGAATGCTATTGCAGAAAAGTGGTGCGTGACGTTTCGTGTACCCAGGAGTCTTCAGCTTCAAAATACTTTTCCTGTGATGGAGTGTGTGAAAAAAAATTGTCCTGTGGGAACCATGTTTGCAGTCTGAAGTGTCACCCCGGACCCTGCCCTGACTGTGAGCTTGCTCCAGACAAGGTGACACACTGCCCCTGTGGGAAGGAGTCTTTGACAGATAAACAGATGCGATCAAGCTGTTTAGATGCTATCCCTACTTGTAAACAGAAATGTAACAAAAAATTGTCCTGTGGACAGCCAAGTAAGTATGATCAGTAATCGTTGTTTACTCTAGGTAGCTGATAAATCACAGTAGAATTAAACCTATATGAATATAGGGTATTTTTTCCTGCCTGACTGGAAAGCACTGCCCTGACACTCCAGTGAGCTGTTACTAGACTTTCTAATGGTTATTGTCACTGTGATCATTTGTCTAGCTCCTGTTTTCAACTGTTAAACCTTCCTGAGACACAGTGTACGATGAAACAGTGTCAGGCGGAGTGTTTGGCCAGCACTTATTGGTCAAACAGGAAAGAAATCACCCTATACTTACACATGCAGATATTCTTACTTTTGTGATGAGAGATAAAAAAAATTTTGAAAATCAGGTAGAGTGGGCATCAGAAATGTTTTGCTTCCACATAGGATGCAAGATTCATTTTTTGTACTGCTTGTCCTAAACACTCGTCAGCCAGACATTATGTAATGACAAGAAATCTAAGGTAGACAGAGAAATTAGATGTTTTTACTTGCCAGTGACGTTGAACTTGATGTCATTGGGTGTGGTTTGTGCCGCAAGTGAGTTCAGTGAGATTGGCAGAACTCTGCATCTGACTCTTAAACGCCAAGTGGGAAATTAGTTGCCGTTCAGATTTCATGAAGTCCCCACTAGCAACCAGCTGACCATTTTTTTACCCCAGCTTATTATGACTTCGACTGCACAAGCCATTTGAAGAAGAAGGTACTTTACGTTCTCAGTAACTGATGATTGGCAGGATGGAGTGAAAGATGAGGGTGTTTAATTGGCACAGATGACAGTAGCTCAGCCTGACAGCCATAGCTGAGTAGTTGCCTCTCCACCTTTTACTTGAGGACAGCAACAGATTCAGTTTTGAAAACTCTGTTTACTTTTTTGTATTTTTGAGACACAAGCAATGGACAATGTACAGAAGCTACATAGTCATACAACTAATATGCTGACATCATCGTCAGACCCCTGTAGCTCTCTTAATTTGTCTGTTTGCTAGAGGTTGCATGACTGCAATCGTTTGTATGTTTCTTGTCTTTCCCATTTATCATGTACCTGTTTTTTTTCTCCCTCCTTCCCTTCCACCTCAAGAGTCGCAGACTGGTTTCCACCTTGCACTGTCTTGTGGCATAAATGAAAACTAAAAGTTGCTAATGTAGACACATTCTTGCTGTACACAGTTCACAAATCTGGTTGCAGTGTGGCAGAAATAAATAATGTCATGTTTCGCATTCAAAGTCTGAAAGCATGTTGTCTTCTTCATATTCAGAAGTCACTTACTTTATGTACTACACTGCATGCATATGTGCAGCTAAATGATGCTTTTAACTTGTGCTGAATTGGTTCCAGGTAATCCACATTTGTGTCGGATGGATTGTCACAGTAGGTCATGCCCTGCTTGCCCTCAGACTACAATGGTTAAATGCAGATGTGGCAACATGGATCGTGAAATAGCCTGTCAAGATCTTACCACAAGGGCTGATGATGCTAGGTGTGAGAAGAAATGCACGAAGGTATGAATTCATAATAAGCTGCATGTGCTGTCTGCATGCAATAGTGTTTTCATTCCTTTGGTGTTTACTGTTCATGCCCTCTGTTCATTTACCAGTTTCTCAAGTGTATCGATGATGATGCTGTCAACTCTGTGTATTTTACCAAAATATCACATATTTAACTTCTTGTGGTAAATGTTTAACCCAGTGTCATGAAGAAGAAGAAGAAACACTAGTGCTTGCAGTGTGTTTACAAAATTCTGATAATGATAATGCAAATTTTTAGGGATGTATCATAAGATGTATGTGGAGGGGGATTTCTTGATGGAATACAGTATTGTGTAGTAAATTTAGGTGTTTTGTGAAAAAGAGAGAATGAGTATGTAGAATTTGTGAAACATTTATTTGTACATGTTCTGTGTTCTCTTTATTTACCAGAATGGCATGTTACTGTTGTAGAAACGGTCATGTGGAAAGCACAAGTGCAACCAGCTTTGTTGTATTGATCAGGATCATGTGTGTCCTCTTCCTTGCAACCATCAGTTAAGCTGTGGACAACATCGTTGTGAGGAGACTTGTCATCGTGGTCACTGTCCACCTTGTTGGAGAACAAGTGAGTAATAGCACTGTAATAATCACGTGTAATAAAACGCTATATGTTGAAGCTGTTGGTTTGGTATCAAAGTTATCTTTAGCTTGAGTTGAATAAAGACCACACTTATCCGACTGACATGTACCGACACCTCTGTTGCACGTGCAACCTGAGTAAGTTATTCAAACCAGAACACTGTCTGCATACTTGTGAGTCACCCAGCTGAAATTGTGATCAGGTTACTGGCTGTCATCGCTTACATTGGCTGTGATATTGACAGGTGTGTCCAGGTAAATGAAGTAGAACATTCATGCATGACGTGGCTGCCACCTACAATTCTTATGTACTTGTCCTTCATTATCATTTTTTAACATTATTTAGCACTTTGTAAACTTTCCATTTGGAACATCATCAGTAAATATTCTAAGAATCACATGGTTTCTTGCTTGTTAAAAACCTTCATTTCTCTCAGCGGTGTATAATCAACATGGCCTAAGTAATATTCCGTACAGGCTTTCCAACTAGAATTCAGTCCATACTGTATTTAGTGTCTGGCCCATGTGTGCTACATTCCTTCCTTCTCATCTTCCACTATTTGATCTCCCAACAGGTGTTTGGGGAAGAGTGTGGATTATGAAGCATTAAGTCATCCTAGGTCCTTCCAGATAGTTCAGCGAAGTCTCATGACATCCAAGATTTTTCACTGAGGCATTAGCTCCCACCCAAGCCCAAAGTGTATAAAACCAGCCCTCTTTGCCTTATATAACTGTGTACTCAGTGTGATAATTTTAGTCCTCCTTCTGATGTATTTTAATATGCATTTTTTATTGTATTGCTGTAATACCTGGTTTTCTCTGTTACAGTTTTGTTGAGAACTTGGCAAGTTACAGGGATTTCACTGTTACAGGTTTTGAAGAGTTGTACTGTGAATGTGGGTCAAGTGTGTTGTATCCACCCATACGTTGTGGCACAAGGCGTCCTGAATGCTCAAAGCCTTGCTCACGACCTCATTCTTGTGAACATCCAACTCTTCATAATTGCCATAGCCAGCCTGTTTGTCCACCATGCACAGTACTTACACAGAAATACTGCTATGGTAAACATGAGGTAAGGTGTTACCAGGTTTGTAAGTATTCGTTTGTGGACCTGATCATTGTTGGCTCAACTCGGGTTTCATATTTCCTGTGGCCGACCATCCCTCCATCTATTTAACAATACATATGATAGAAGTGATCTCTGTATGCAGCTGTCCACTCGTCCAACCTGTACCTAGTCGCTTTGTCAACTGAGTTATTCCAGCATGCACCTTTACCTGCACTTAAAATAATTGGACATGCGAAAGATAAATACTGAGCACTCACCAATAATTTGTGTACATGTTCTAGACTGGTAGGGTGTACTGTTTTCATAGTTCATTATTTTTCACATTCACAGCTGCGGAAGAATGTGCCATGTCATCAGAAGGAGCTTTCATGTGGACTTCCATGTAATATGAACCTGCCTTGTGGTCGTCATCGTTGTATCTTACCTTGCCATAAGGGACGTTGCTTGAAGGAGGGCCAGTCTTGCACACAACCATGCACTGTACCTCGAAGCCTGTGTGGTCATAACTGTGCAGCCCCTTGTCATGATGGGGCATGTCCAGATACACTCTGCAAGGAAATGGTGTGTGGTGTGTCAAGCACAGTCCATTGTAGTTACAGATTAACTTTGTACACTGTACACTATTTTTTATTAAGACTTCTTTCTTAAATATCCAATGATGGTTACTGTTGCAGATATTGGACTTGTTATGGAAATTTAAAACATTAATGTTCTTAATTGGTTTGTGTGCTTTAAGTTAATGTTCTTTAATGATTACATTTCATGATTCCATATTCTTTCATCACATTTCTTGATTCATTGCCAAAAGGTTTTTGATTCCATTCTTCTGCTTGACTTATTTCAACATTATTCAAAGTTTTTGTCAGTTTGTTTAGGAAAAGATAATGCTATTTTTGAGATCGGTCTGTGCATAATGTGACAGGACTAACAATTTTTATGTTATCTCCACTAGCCTAATGATGGTAAGAGTGTGAAATTTCATATGCTGTGTAGACAACATATTTATTGTTGGCATAGGTGCCAAATTAATAGTGTAATCAGTATGGGGACTGGCCTGCACTCTGATTGGGGACTAATCATTTGATTCCTGGCAGAGGCAAGTTTCTTTTTTCTGATACAACCAGACTAGCCCTGGAACCCATCCAGCCTCCTAGTTAGTGGGTACCAGTGTATGAGGCTGGCAGATGACCTCCATCTAGTGCCAAGTTTAAGATTGATTGGCACTGTGCTTCCATTCTGTCGTCTGTCTACAAGGCTATGTTAATACTTATAAGTACCAAATTACGACATTTAGTTTAGTTGCTGATTAATGAATTGTGATGTCACAAAGGAACTTCATGACTTTCACACTCTACCAAATAATGTGTTATTAGGGGAACAAATTGTCCATGAGAAATAGGGTGAGCTGACTCGGGCTGAATTATCTGGCTGAGGATAGGGATCAGTGTGCTGTTCAAAGTTGATGATGATCATATTCCATACAGGAAGGGATTGTCTTAACCTAAGTGTTCATTAGTTTATTAAGAAGGACTCTGCTTTGGCACTAGTTGCTCCTCTTTCAGGTACAGAATGTTGTATAAAAGTTTCCTTTATTACCATATTTTGAAGTCATAAAAGTTGGTAAATTCTTCTTTTTCCCATCATATGGTCATTCGACAGCCATTCTAATTTTGTTTGTTACAACTTGTAGGTGAAGGTAACGTGTGAATGTGGACATCGATCAATGAGTCGAGCATGCTCAGATAATGCAAAGGAGTACCAGCGTATTGCAACTTCACTCCTTGCTTCCAAAATGGCTGATATGCAACTTGGTCATTCTGTAGACATTGGAGACCTCCTGGGCAACCCTTCAGCTAGAAAGATGAGCTTGAAGACGTAAGTGTTCAGTCACTAAAATCAGTGAGATCTCAGGTTCTCACAATATTGACTGTGGAGATTATTGGGTTCTGGGAAGTTCTGCTTTGTAATTTGGAAGATATGTAGCAGCGTTGCAGAGGAACCTTCTGCATCCAAGATCCAGAAGGTTCCTGTGCAATGCTGCAAAAAAAAAAAAGTGTCGGTATACATGAGGCATGCTCTGTTCTCTCTTCTGTGTACCTTGATGATTTGGCGATGCAGGCCTTGGTTTGTCTCTATACGGTTTGGTTCAGAGCTATCTGGTTCAGCACTGCATCTGCAAATTTAAGACAACCTCACATATTTAAGCTCCAAATTTAAGGAGAGAACTGCATCCTGCATTTGAATATGGTATTTAGGACCTGTCAAAGAGAAAGTAATTGGAGTCTGGAGAAACATAGCAAATGAGAAACGTCACTGTTCTGTTTTTCACTCAATGTTATTTGGGTGATTAAGTAAAGGAGGATGAGATGAACAAGGCATGTAGCACACATGGGAAAGAGAAGAAATATATATCAAGTTTCAGGTGGAAAACTTGAAGGGAAGAGGCCAGTTAGAATACTGAGGTGTAGGTTGAAGAGTAATATTAAAAATTCATTTTGAACAGTGTAGGGTGGAAGAGTGTGGACTTCATTCATGTTACCCGTGATAGGGATCAGTGCCAGGCACTTGTAAACCCTGCAGTAAACATCCAGCATCCATTTTTTTAGTTACTGGTTGTGTGCTAGCATTAAATCAGAGATGAGTCAGCTCTTATTTGTAATTCAGAAAACTGTTTCACTTTTTCTGTTACTTTTCAGTCTTAATTGTTCATTGTCCCACTAAGTGAGTTATTCATCTCTTTATAATTTTTGCTGTTAACTTTAAGCACCCACTACATGAAGTAATGCTGTATATAACTATCAAACCCAAGCATCAGAAAGCAGAAAATCCTACTTCTGAGAGTTTCTTATAAGAAAGTACCCTGATCTTAAGAAAAATTTTAACTTACAACGTTCTGGAACTCTTAGCGGTGCATGAGGTAATCAAACTGGGATTTCTGGATGGGAGGGTTCAGGCATAGGTGTCTTTGTCTGGACCTCAGTAGAACTGGTCAGAATTTATGTGGCGTTGTTAATTATAAATTCAAAAGTACCAGATTTAAAACATTCAGCTGCCATATGTAGGAACCATCAGTGTGTCATGTTACATTTTGTATTTCAAAGACTAAATCTTATTTTCTGAAAGAAACCACTTTTGCCATTGATAGTGATTACTTAATGTGTATTGTTATGTCCTCAGTAATTATGGTACCATCCTTATGAAGCTACTTCAAAGGAAACAAAATAAAGCAATTAATGCCACATTTATTACAGAATTAAAATATTTGGGTTTTTGTGTGTTAATATAAACTGATAATTTTGTACAACTCCTGTGGTATTTCTGGTTAGAAGTACAGAAGTTTACATGTTCCACCCAATTTTATTTTTGAACTTGACCTGTACATCTGTTTGACTTCCATTATTGATATATTCATTTGTGTGGAGATTATCTTTGAAAAGGTGCTGTTAATACACTGTTGTTTCTAACAAGTGATCTGGAGAGTTGGTTTTGGATTATCCAATTATTTCAATTCTATTTTGTTAGGCATTGGTCAATGGAAAGGTATGGCTTCCCTCTCTGGGGGAAGTTAAAATAATTGTATAAAAAATGAAAAGTATACTTCACTGTGTTCTTTCCTTGGTTAGGGTATTAATCATGGAGTGCATTCACGTTTCTTCATCACAGTCCTCCCTATAGTGACATGCATTATTACTCAGTTTATTGTGCACAGCGTTGTACTAATACAGATTGACTGTCAACTGATTCTTTAATGAATATTCTATGTCATGACCATCAGATTTTTATACATTTTATTTCAGATTGGACTGTACTGATGAATGCCGCATGATTGAACGAAATCGTCGACTTGCTATTGGTTTGCAGATCCGTAATCCAGACTTAAGTTCTAAACTGACACCTCGCTACTCTGAATTCATGCGTCAGTGGGCTAAGAAAGATCCCCATTTCTGTAATATGGTCCATGAGAAACTTACAGAATTGGTGCAGCTTGCAAAACAGGTATTATGATGTTTTATATGTAATTGAAATCTTGTCTTCTCCATTTCTTGTCTGTCCCATCTGCCTTGTGGTTGTAGAGAACCATATACGGAGCAGTGCATAAAGTGATCCATGTGTTATTTACATGGTCACTCGCATTTGGCGGGACTTTGGATCGGCGCTACCGCTTCAAACACGTCTCACTCAAACAAAGCTAGTTCTACCACTGTCAAACGAGCATGGCTCACAAGTAAAGGATCAAGGTCGATGGCAGTGTTGCCATAATAAGCAGAAAAAAATTACCTATCGGCCTACATCTTTACTTTCTGGACACGCCTCGTGAAAAGACCTGGAGATTGAGGTCAGCAGGATGTGGTGAGGACAAAAATTGTGCTAGTTATAAATGGAGAATTAGGAGCAATTAAGAAGGGATTAGATCAGAACCCTTACTTGCTCCCAGGTCACTGTTGGCCTTAGTGCTACAGAAGATCACACTAATGAGCACTGCACACGTGAATCATAAATTGCTGGGGTAAATTGCTTTGATATGTTGTTGAGATTCTGGACTTACAAAAAGACCGCCACCCAATAACTGATAGGTGATAATGAATTTAAAATAATAATAATCTGATTTTTTTGTGAGACTGCTGATGTCTTGCATTGCATAACAGTGCATGTTATACCAGTAAAATATTCTCAGCCATACTAAGTTTGGGTGTGAGAAATCACACTTCATCATTTCATCACTTTTGTTCTTGTTACAGTCAAAGCAGAAGAGTCGTAGCTATTCATTCGACTCGATGAATAGGGACAAGCGGCACTTTGTTCATGAATACTGTGAACATTTTGGCTGTGAATCAGTTGCATATGATCAGGAGCCAAAGCGCAATGTGGTAGCTACAGCTGCTAGAGACAAGGTAACAGTCATAAGTAATTCATCATGAAAATTTGTTGATCTGAGCAGGAGACTGAATATTTTTTTATGTTTCTTTTGTAGGCCTGGTTACCTAGTATGAGTCTTTTAGAGGTGATACAAAGGGAAAGTGGCCAAAGGAAAATTCCGAAACCTGTTATAAGTTCAACTCATACACCATCACAGAGGTATGAAATGTAAAGTAGTCTTGTAACTGTGCAGTAAACACTTCTTTCAGAGAGGTTTCCATAAATCATATAAGCAAAAGTTAATGTAAAGTATATTTGTCTCAGTGTTTCATTTTTTGCACGTATGGATAGAGTGATACAGTTTATTTTGATTCTGATGCATTTCTGTGTTTGCTGATCATATTTGCATCGCAGTTTATACACACACACACACATGTGTGTGTGTGTATATATATATGTATATATATATATATATATACAGAGTGTCCCAGGAGGAAAGGACCTAACTTTGGGAGAGTGTTCCTTAGGTCAAACTATACCGATATAACCCAAAACACCTATATCCAAAGTTCAATGGTTACGGAGATATTGGCCAGAGAAAAGTG
>Ga0123354_10012343_pt1 | contig 13244 bp, 6 predicted proteins | sample TergutLab28metaG_2_FD_97872 | JGI IMG/M metagenome (GOLD analysis project Ga0123354, IMG submission 97872) | Labiotermes labralis P4 segment gut microbial communities from Petit-Saut dam, French Guiana - Lab288 P4 | ecosystem: Host-associated > Arthropoda: Insects > Digestive system > Gut ...
CGGCGAAGTAGATGAGATCTTCGCTCTTCTGCGATATTACGCAGCGTACAGCGGTTATTCCTTTCCGACGTTTCGGGACAACCTATCGGTTCCATCTTCTGACCCTTGAAGATGGGACCGATAGGTTGTCCTGAAACGTCGGTGTGTAATTGCCACTATATGCTGCGTAATATCGCAAAAGAGCGCAGATCTCAGGGTTTGTACGTTTCGAGAAAAGACAAACCTTCTGCCTCTGCGGGGTTCGAATCCACGATCTCCCAGCCCATAGCGTAATCAATATACTAATTACGCTACAATGGCTCAATAAGCAGTGCGCTCTTTGAAAGGACAGATTATTTTTCTAAAAAAGGTCTTGTTCCTTTATGAAGGTAAGCTGAAGATACAGGCTACAAGTAAGAAATCACCGAAACAAATGTAACGGACTAAAAACCATTGATTGCGGACGGGCCGTTTTTGGGCGGTACAATCAGATTACGGGTTTCTGCAGCCTAAAACTCTTAACAGAGAGGTCAGTTTCCTTGAAATACGGCACGAAATTCATGTTATTTACCTGAGATTCAAGCCCATATTTGCATAACAAATGAAGCGAACATCCAGTCTGTACCCTACAATTTCATGAAATACTATTTTAAGCACAAATCGCGTGAAATGAACTTATAACAGGCGACGTCTGCGTCCGTCGGTCAGCGTATTTCATAACTCGCGACTTCATACTTCACAAATTTCAAGTGTCATAAATATTTATTGGACGGTCTAGAAAGTCTCTCAATGTGGCGAATATCGATCGACAGCAAATCTAAGCCAGCGCTAAGTTTACTGCTGTGCTGAACTTCACCACAGAACTTAGAAGCCAAACCGGGCTGCCAGATAAAGACAGCGACTTAGACGAAGCCACTACGAACGAGTTTTTCTCTGTCGTGTGCAAAAGCGCGTGAAAATGACTTGGGGACCGAAACCGACAGAGAAAAATGCGCTTTATTCCTCTGAGCTACACCCTAAACCAATTCACATTCACGACCCTGGTGAACTGACGGCAAGCACACGTGTAGACATGCAGACAGCGAGAAAAAGCGAAGGAGCGTGAAAAGAGAGAAGAGAGCGCCACGTGACGGTCCGGTAAATTTAACAGTTCTGTTACGGCCGCTTTATACGCACGTACGTCACAGAGTTATGTGGGGTTTCGTATCAATTCAATTACTGGTAAATGGGGCAAATTCTATCATTAATAATCTGCATAACTTCGTATTCAATTCCACACGTCATTATTAAACTACCTCAATTTAAAGTTGTACATTGTCACATCCGGAACAACTCAGAGAAGCGAATCCGCAAAATCAGTTGTCGAATGGTCACAGAGCGTGCGCGCAACCACTAGAATCGATATTGCTGCAGTCTTGTACCTAAAACTATAACATGCTGATTAAAAAAAATATATAGGAGTGTCCTACGTTGCTGTTTCTGAAACTTTACTGAGCACACAACCAATAATGTCAGAATGGCCGAGGCGCCAGACTCAAGTGCAGTACTTGGCTGCTCTATTGGTAGCGTTGAATTGTGGTCCTCTCTGAGGGCGTGGGTTCGAATGAAAATGTTTCCACAGCATCAGGTGGGTAATGATGAAGGATGACAAACGGTGAAGAGTGAAAGACAGTACAAATGCGGCCAGTCCGCTTGATCATGGGAGGTTGAAAAGGGTGTAAACTGGAATGTAAAATCATAGGGCAATAAATGTGACAGTTATAGTAAAAAAATCCCACTTCTGACAACTTTTCTTTTATATGACAGTACATGTCCTGGCTCTAAATCTCCGAAAACTCCTTTGCTACGAACATTAACAGAAGCACCTATATTTCAAAACCCGAAATTATCAGCATTCCTTCATTTCAGTATTCAACAAGATGACATCACTGTCGACCCTGACTAACTAACAAACTCCATGAAGCACAGTCATTGAGCAGCTACGAGGTCCTCAGTTAGTCAAGAATTTCCTTTCATTTTAAGGGAACCGAAGGTTCATTACAGCGTACATAAAAGCACACCATCTCTCCTTATCGCGAGCCAGACCAATCCAGTCTAGGTCCCCTTTCTATTTCTTGAAGATACATTTTAATATTGTCCTCCAATCTAAGCCTAGACATTCCAAGTGGTCTCTTTCCCTCGCTGCCCACCAAAACCCTGTACGCACCGCACCGCTCCCCCATACGCGTCAGAAGCCCAGCCCATCTCATCCTCATTGATTTGATCACCCGAATAATATTTATTGCGGAGTGTAGATCATGAAGCTCGTCATTATGCAATCTTCTCCAGCCACATGTTACTCGTCCCCGTTACACCCAGATACCTTCTTCAGCATCCTGTTCTCATACACATTCAGCCTATGTTCCTCTTTCAGTGTGAGTGACCAAGTTTCACACTCATTTAAACAACACGAAAAATCATAGTTCTGTATATTTTAATTTATATTTTTGGCAAGCAAAAGAAAACAAAAGATTCTGGACCGATCACTACAGACTCAAGACTACAGTAATATTGTGATTATATATATATATATATATATATATATATATATATATATATATACACACATGTGGGACGGGTAGCTCAGTTGGTATAGCGACTGACTAAGGGCTGGACGGTCCGGGATCGAATCCCGGTGGGGACCAGATTTTCCGCCCGTCCAGACCGGCCCTGGGGCCCACCCAGCCCCTGGGGTAAAGTACAGCCGGGGCATGCTGCTGACCACTCACCCCCTTCTAGTGCCGCAGTCATGGAAGAGTAGAGCTATACCTCTACCCACCCTCTGGGCCACACCGGGCCTGTAACGGTATCACTTTACCTTTACCGTTATTTATTTATTTATTTGCTAGACTATTTCGAACGCTTTTCGGTCCGCAACAGACCACAACTTCAGAAATTACAGAAGGCTTGAACATGTATGCAGTACAATCTTCGTCACAAGGAACACACTCCAAGTGCCTGATGTTCACGCTCTGCTGACTGTCATTACACAGTACTTCAAGTTGCGTAATATGGCAGCAGGACCATCGAGCCCGTTGCCCTTGACTTCCTCAACCTGCCATAATCTACGTGGTAGGATAAGCTTGATAAGGTAAGCAGTTTGCCTTAACGAAACGAGATACACTTGTCAGTTCAACAAGTTATCCACTGTCTACGTATTACATATAGGCTATCTACACGATCACCCTTCGTAACTTTGTTGTCCCGACGCGCTCAGTCTGGTAGGTGATCCTCCTTCGAGAAACGGGTGTGCTTCACCGAATCACATATAGTTTTAATTATTTCTTTTTTTTTACTTGTTGTTTTATTTACTCAATTTATTGTTGATAAAATGAAAAAAAGGAGTGTTGTTTCAAGTTAAACAACTAAATAATATTTTATTAAAATAACACAGTCACTTGTACTCCCACCTACACCACACTCGAACGCGACTCACTTCCTTACTGGACTGGATTGCTAGCGCCCATTATCAGCTCCTAACCTTTTCGGCGTTCAAATCTCTCCCCTCCTACCTGTCTTCAACCATTCTGAATATGCGTTGACAGATTAACTTACAACGCGTGCCGTGAACCGTCCCTAACTGACGCCAGCAATCCTAAGAAACAAATACATCAAAAATGTTCGGCTACAGCTATTTATGATGACCTTAAAACAGGCGTGAAATCCGGACTCATCCTTACTCTCCAGCACTAAGCTGTCATTTGGCAATGGTTTACAATACAATGATAACTACAGTGATTCCTCGCGCATTTCTATGCATTCTGCCTCCTTCTTTACAGTTTTCCTGATACTCATGCTTTCCGCAACACAGTGCACTTGTCATATTCCTTATGTTTAGCCTACACGTGTAACACTGACGGTCCACGTTTATAAAACGCAGTAGAAGTCTCAATTTACTTTGGGCATGTTGCTTCCAGACGTCGTTTGTTTCGGTCATTCAAAAAGGACTTGTCCTTCTACTCCTATACATGATGGTTTCCTTCGATGTTACTTAATGTTTCTTAATTTAGTTATTTATGTTCTGAATTTCCCCACCCCCATCTAGCGCCTAGGTTAAAGAAACAGTAGAGCTGTATATCTACTTCCCTTCTGGGCCTTCGTGACCTGTTCTAGGGTCAATTTTACGTTTACTTTTACTCTACTTCCTTCTTCATTTCTGAAATTGTTTCATAAATAAGAGATACGGCAAATATATAATTCAATAGTATACAGTTTAGTTTACGGGCTACTGCACTGACTCCTGCAATCGTAACTCGGCTTGAAGTTCATCATTCACCATCTAGCGCTGAGGTTAAGAATGAGCGGAGTTGTACCTCTATTCACCGAAAGCCTTCGTGACATGTACAGGAACAAGGATATATTATTAGTATTATTATTATTATTACATCATCATCATTATCATCACCATCATTATCCGGGGTATAGTAGTCGGTTTAGTGACTTGCTTTGTGCTGGAAGATACTGGTTCGGAATCCCAGTAGGGCAAGAAATTTTTCTTCTTCGAGACGCCAAAATAGAGACTGGGGGGGGGGGGCACTCAGGCTCCAATTCAATAGGTACCGGGAGTTCTTTCTCTAGAAATAAAGCAGGCCAGGGCGCGAAGCTGACCACTCACTCCCAACTAGTACCGTGGTTCAGAATGAGTGGAGATATACTGTTACACCTCGCATATTCCTGCATGGCATATACAAGGGTATTATTTTTATTATCATTATTATTAATTACAGACGATTTCAATGTTAAATTTGTCGGACATAGCCTCAAATTTTACGCCGTGGTGACGTTGTGTTTATTGCTGGCTTATGACAAATATAATTCTATACTGAAGAAGAAGAAGAAGAATTACCTGCTTTCTTGTCGACATCACAGTATAAGGTAAAGGTCATCCCTGACATGCCTATGCAGGCACAGAAGGGAGGTAGAGTAATAGCTCCAACCCACTCTCAGCCTCGGCGCCAGAAAGGGGTGGAGTACATAAAATTATATAGTATGAGGAATATGCGAGGGGCGGTACGAAAGTAAAGTCTCCTATTTCTTTCTTACTAATCATAGCTACTACTATAATGAAATTTACACATATCACGGGCACATCCTTCACAAAGTAGAGGTTATTTTCCCACAAAGTATCCTTCATTAACAACACACTTTTCCACCTTTGCATAAGACGCTGTCGCGTAAAACTTTTTGCTAAAGAGTCGCACATCTTTACGAACGCTGTGTTTCATTTCTTCGTCGTCTGCAGAACGGAGTCCTCGGAATGTGTCCTTCAGGGCCCAAAAGGATGGAAGCAGAATGGTGCTAATTCGAGACTGTAGGGATGACGAGGGAGAACAGTCCACTCCATTGTTGCAGTTGCCTTTCTTGTGCACAGACCGGTGTGCGGCCTGGCGTTGTCATGCAGGACGACTTGATCTGTCTTCCTTTTTGGCAGAACCCTTCGAATTCGTTGTTTTAACTACTTGAATGTCTGTACGTATCGTACGCACGCCCCCAACATCCGCCATTTTGCATTGGTATTTGTTGAAAGCACGTGACTGACTGGAGCACCGATGATCCGGCTGGTGCTGCAGTGTCGCTGGTCGGTGGGTGAGGCAAGCAAATGTACGTACCCGGCGCCAGACACTTTCGTACCGACTTCAGAATGTAGCATACAGTATATAAAACTTTAAATAAGAAATAACACTTGAATTTAAAAAAAAAGAAATTTAGTTATATGACGAAAATTTGGAACCTAACACAAAACTCCACCTGAACACTTAAGCATCATTTGAACAGCTGTAGCTACCGGGTGCATTCGCAGGGCATCGGAGTAAATTTGTGTAGTTTGTAATCATTCCGTGATTGGAAACAAGAAACAGAAAACACACATTTTTGTGTATTTCGATTTGTAGGTATGTTTGATATTTATGTCCAATCCAGTATCCAAGACAGCCTTAGTTGTCCCAAGCAAACCAAGCGCTGAATACAGAATCAGTCGATATGCTGTTCTTTTTTTTACATTCCACAAAACATGTACTTTCACAGAAGCAGCGTACTACCACACGTCACTTCATGACACTAAACACAGTGACTCTAAGCCTGTAACTAGTCATCCCTCGCTCTTCGCGTGCTCCTATTTCGCGCTTTTGCATATTCGCGGTGCCGCCCCAAGAATGAAAATTACAAAATTCCCTACACTCTACTGAGCATTTTAAAAGATTCTAGAAGCTTCATGTAGAGGTGTTGCAGCTGGTCAACGATGACCGTCTGACGTGCCCTTTCCATCCCACACCTTTCCGCTCATCCAACTGGCTGCACCTTCCACAAAGAACAAAGTGCGTAATAAGTAAATTAAAAAGAAACTTTTCATCTCTCATTTTAATTCTTTTGTGGTTAAATTACTAAAAGGGATTTAAACAGAAAAAATAAACTTTAATGTAAATTATTATATCACTAAAAACAGTAAAACATATTTTTTATGGGGGTGGTGTCAATTATTCGCAGATTTTCATTTTTCGCCTGGGATCTTGTGGACCTAATCCCACGATGATTCATCCACAGATTTATTATCTTGCAACTTAAAAAAGACAGTGGGTTGTTGTCTTCTAATGGTGCAACATTCGAAACCACGTTACATGAAAATCGGTCAAGTGATTAAAAGAATGAAACGGAGTGTAAAAGATACAACAAATCATACACATAGCATAACGATTTCGTAAACATACTTTCTCTTATAAAGAAGACAAAGTAGGCTATCAGATTCAATCTCATGTACTGAAATATTACGTATAGTGTATTGTGTACCTAAGTATGTCGTGATGTGAATTTCAAGTATCTCTCGTCCCGACATCCTGCTGGTCCTTTACAATGCTCCATGATGCAGTGCAGTGCTGTTTGTTTCCAGGAGACACGATGGACTCCTCAGACTGTCTCACTGCAAATACATAAAAACGGAGTTTCAGAACTTTCCAAATGAATAAAATATAGAGGAAAGACAGTCGACAGACGTTACATCGTCACGTCTGTGTTTCCGTACATCTCAGGGTGTATACGACTGCGAAATAAGGCGAATAGCCATCTCGACAGCCCTTTGCATTTATCCGGGTACAGAAACCCGAAGAAAGAAAAAGGACAGAACGACATAAAGGAAGAGAGGAAAAAATAAACTAACCAACAAACAAATGAAGAAAAAGAGGCAAAATAAAAAAGGAAGACACGCGCATTGTAATAAACCTCTAATTCGACCCTCGACACCAAAACCTGTATCTCCCTCTTACTCCAAAATTGGGCTGGGATATCGCAGTCGGTATAGCGACTCGCTACGAACTAGGCGGTCCGGGAATCGATTCTCGTTGGAGCAGAGATTTCCTGCGCCAGTACAGATCGGTCCTGGGGCCCACCCATCCTCCTGTAAAATGGGTTCAGCGTCTCTTTCCCGGGGGTAAAGCGGCCGGGGTGTGGCTTTGACCATCCACCCCCATCTAGCGCCGAAGTACAAGCTAGATTAGAGCTATACAACTATTCCCCTTGGGCCTTCATGGCCTGGTGTAGGGTAAACTTGACCTTACCTTCCCCAAAGAAATGTGTTACCAGACGAGTTCATCATTTTAGTGTACATTGCCCATATGTATTTTTAACGTCTTTAAGATCTTGTACATCCTTTGACAATTCTTAAAATATTCATTTCCGCTCTTTGAATTTCACTAAGTTTTTATGCTCAAACAGAGTTTCACTTACACGTGCAAGTGTCGGTACAGATAGTACATTCTAAAAATTTTAGAAGCAGAGGTATTGAAATTAGAAAAATCGGTTTCTACATGTACTAAATAATCTAGTATTTTGAACAGGCAACATTTCAAAAACTTGATTTGGTGGTGGTGCTCGGGTCATTTACTCAGTTAGGTCCGACATAAAGAGCTAATCCAGCGACTGAGAACGGCTCTTTCCAGTCAAGCCAAATCGGCAGGCGCAGTACGTCTCCATCCTTTCGCCTGAGTAAGGAAACGGATCCAGTTTCCGCAACACCGGAATGCCAGATGACGGACGAAGTTCAGAAATCAGGTAATCTTTAGTGTAGACCGTGAAGAAGATTATTTACAGCAACTACAAAAGTCCTTTAAAAAGGAAAAGCAGTCCCGTTACAGGCCTGGAGTGGCCCAGAGAGTTCCAGGAAGTTAATGTTCCCAGATTTCATGACAACGGCACAGGATGGTGGTAAGGCTGTCAGCCCTAAGCACCGACCGCCTTTACCCCCAGGAAGTGCTCCTGGTACTCATTTCTGTTAGTGGCTGAGTCGACGCCAGGGCCATAGTGCGATCGGAAGGATTATGTCAATGAAAAATTTCAGTGATACCATCGAACCAGCGAGCTTCCGATTTGTAGCACAGCACCTTAACCACTGTGCTACCGCGGTCCCCCCCCCACAAAAGTCTCTTTAAAAAAATAATGCAAACATAATAGACCCAGGTAAGAAACTATCAGGAAATGGGAGAAAAAGAGCATGGTTTCTTTAAGATAACTGTTACAGTTCTGCACGCTGGCTTATGACAAACGAGAAACTTGTTGCGATAAGCCTCATTTTATTCCCAGTAAACGGAGCAATTAACGGTTGCAGCATCGCTGCACGAACCTGCATGATCAAGATAATACGTTAACAGTGCTTTCCCAGTCGCCCCTTCGCGATAAATTTACTGCAAACAACAGCCACATTCTACGTGACAGTGAACCGGTTTGTGTTGGCGTCTCTCGATCTATTCTACTTGAAATACTATGTTACAAATTATTATCCAACTACCAAAAAATAAAAAGTTAGATGTAATTCCCATCGAGTCTCAGTGTTAGCTGAACCTTTGGACTGTGACGATGCATCTCCCTGTTCAAGTGCTGTAAGCAAGTTTGAGAGGAATTATACAGCGGGTGTGAAACTGTGATCGACATAGCGTGTGATCAGGCAAGTTAATAATTTTTACACCAATTTCAAGTATATTTTTCATGTAGTTTCAAAACCTGTTTGTAGGAACTGGAAATGTTCAACTTACGCTAAACTTTGTGACACAAGCTGCTGTGTATCTGAAAAAAAAAAACCATACGACTCCTATCTCGTAATGCTGATACGTAGTTATATCATCAAGAAGCTGTAGTAACAACTATAAATTTATCGTACATAAAATGGTGTCGCTGCTGTGATTACCGCACTATGTCGTTTCAATGTGCACTGCGATACAGTGTTTCAAGCTCAATATTTGGACCCAGTCCAATGTCCTACTTTATTTCAAATAAAACCGCCACTTCACAAATGGGTTCTATTATCCTCGATCAGGGTATGAGTGTAGCTTTCCACCAGTAGACGTAAATAGAACCTTTTTACGAAATGTTGTGGTTTTATTACTTGGAAAGAAGAAGGAAAAATTCCGAACAAATAACTTGAAAAGTCATCCTACAGCATTGCCAAATAATTTTCCTGTGACACTTAAGCAGGGATTATTAACGCATCACACGACTATGAGCCGATCCCAGAGGCCGCGCGGTCTAAGGCGTGGGTCTGGGGCCGCTCGCTTGCTGGGATTGTGGGTTTAAATCCCGCCGGGAGCATGGATGTTTGTTTCTTGTGAGTGTTGTATGTTGTCAGGTAGAGGTCTCTGCGTCGGTCTGATCACTCATAAAGAGGAGTCCTTGGCGCCCCTAAGGTTGTTGCGCCATGGTAAAAAAAAACACGACTATGAAGCCTATAATTATCAATAATGAATTTACAAATGCATTTAACCCTTATCCTGCTAACGTGAAGAATATGGTGAGCTCCTAATAATGCCAGCAGATGGCAGATGGGATTTAATTTGGCGTTTAAAGGGTTACAATAATAATATAAACAGCCAACTACATGCAACAATAATAATTTTATTAACAATTTCAATCAGCTCAACATGTTTCGGGCGATAATTTCGCCCATCCTCAGGAGCACTAGACTGTGTTTACAGCTTGTGGTATAAAACACAGGCGATGCTGTCTGCCGGTGATCAGGATGGGGTGGAAATGTGTTCCACCTTCTGAGGATGGGCGTAATTATCGCCTGAAACATGTTGAGCTGATTGAAATTGTTAATAAAATTATCATTGTTGCATCTGGTTGGCTGTTTATATTATTATATCATTGATGCACGGTTACACAAACATCGCACTTACAAATTTCTGAGCTGAAAAGTCTGAGAATAAACTTCAGTAAAATTACACGATAATCTTCTACAACTACAGTTTCGACTCTGTGCTTTGGCCATGGTTTCTTTAAAAAATAAATAAGAACTTTTCGATCAGACAACAAAATTGCCGAATTATGGAATTTCAAATTATAATACCAACGAACCTGTTGTACTGTGCCAAATAAAATATACGACGTGTTTCGAGCAAAATTCAAAGCGCGCTCTCCTGTCACATGAAGTTATATTCCACACATCAATTATTATTATTTTTGTTGTGTACAACTTATTACCCTAACACATATTTTGTGCAGGAAGCTTTAAACTTTCCAGACACAGCGTCGAAGTGTCGTCATTTCCATGTTTGTAACTGTTCACTTACAACGTTTTTACAGTTGGTTTTACATGCCTGACTCCAGCTGTTCATTAAATGTAGCCTGAAACAGAGAGCTAAAGAAAATCTACACTCCACATTTGCACATCTGTAACGGAATCCGCCATTTTTAAATTCTTTTATTGGAGTCGTCCTTGATGGTGACCATGCTAAGGCCGAAACATGTAGGAGGCACATTGAAAAGCGACAAATAATTGTTTGTTATTAACCGTGCAAATGCTGGATTAAATGCTGTATACTAGTATATTGCACGGAACATGGAAAACATTCAATATCTAGGATTTACGGCCATGCCCCATTTCACAACCAAGTAATGGTCGTTACTGGAGTCGCGCCCGCTATTTTTTATTGGCGACTACTAGAAACTGAAAAAACGGAGTTGGGTGTCTTACAGTGAAACGATATTCGAAAAAAGTTGTGTGAAAATGGCTGACGTTGTTAAAAATTTAAAGTGAGGTCAATATACGCTCAAGCAGGCAGCGTATTCGTTTCGAAAGCCTACAGCTTTCTGTTTTATAATGGAAATTATCTAAAAGAGGTCACAAAGCAACAAACACTCTTTTGTCTCAACGTCTTTTTTGTACTCTGTAATTGCTGATAACATTCATATTTGGGTGTGACGTTGAGTTCCTATTTGCACATTAAGCAATCAGCTTTTAAAGATTTGGAAAGTCTCTTCAAAACAAAAATCTACGTACACATATTCGTACAGATAAAGGTGAAGCAATTCCTATACACGTCTGGACAGGCCTTGAGGGTTCCGGAAGATTGAGACTCCCTGATTTTAAGACAGCCAGCACATGAAGGTGATAAGGCTGTCAGGCCTACGCACCGGCCACCTTTTACCCCCAGAAAATATTCCTGGTGCTCGTTTCTGTTAGAGACTGAATCGACTCCAGGGCCATGGGCGGCAGGAAGGATTATTTCAATAAATAATTCCAATTATACCATCAGGAATCGAACCCGCGACCTTCTGGCTTGCAACACAATGCCCCTCGTATGAATAAATTCAGTAAAATTCTGTCCAAGAGCTCTATTTGTGAATACGGGTTAACGTAAGTGGACACTTGACAAGTACTTTCTCTTTTGCGATAAAATGACTGCAGGAATTCACATTGTCATGAATATCATTAAACATGTTACGTAGCTAAACTCTAGCTGTACGTGAGTTCTTTTAGTTTAAAGCATGCTAATCAACACGAAAAGTCTTCTGGAACGTTACGCCAGATCGCCTGGTAAGCAGTTAGGACGTTAATGTGGAGTAAAATACTTGGCTCTGAAGATGAAGGCACTACGTTCCCCTGAAATATCGTTAGCTATTTGTCAGTCGACATGACGTAGTATCTCAGAAGACATGAAATTTCAGCAGTATCGCTGCAAGAAACTCAAATCTGGCAACATAGATCAATTTTGGCATGTACACACAACGCCAATAGTTACCTTTATAGTAGGCATACATAAAAATAAGCAGGACTTAAAAATTCACTTTGGAAGATCTTTGCTCATTATTAGTTACAATTACGCGAAGTTCATAAAATTTACAAAATATTTTAAAAATTAAAAAAAAAAAAAATATATATATATATATATATATATATTTGGCTGATTAGAACTTTATTCACAATTTAATTGTCTGTGTGCGCTTTTCAGCATTACGATGACGCGAGATTTTCTTTCAGTCATTTATGGCACCCAGGTTTTAGCAAATATTTCCAATTAATTGATTCAGCTGTGAAAAAGATGTGCTGCTTCAGCTTGTTTGTGAGAGCTGGCTGAGACGCAGCTCTGTAATACCACAACATGTATTGTACTAACGCCTGATGACTCGTCCGTGAGTACGGAGTAATTGGCTAGGGGAAACTGGAGTGCTCGGAATAAACGTGCTGCAATTCCACTCCTTCCACATGGACTAATGCGAGATTAAAGATGGGCCTCAGCAGTAAAAATTTAGCGACGGAGTAGCCGACTCGGGTTTCCTTTTGATGTACACAACACGCTCCTTCGCGTGACGTTATATAACTGGCGTGTATTGAAGTTCCTCCTCACATACCGCATCCAGTCTATAAACGTTCTGGTTTTCATTTGGAAGATCCACGTATCGAATTGCTTCACACATTTTCATTATTTTCTTTGTCACTCCAGACATACTTTCTAACAGCGTCTACATGCATCGCTCTCTCCATGTTTGTCTCTTCCCAGATGGTTACGGTTATAACAGTATGGCACATGTGGTTTGTGTTCATGAATAATTCCACCACTACACTTACACACCTATATTTTATTTGAAACAAAAATTGCACTGTAACCCATAAGACCCAGTAATACAAAAAAAGCTATGTAAATAATAATTGAGTGTTCCTCATTTCATAATCCATACATACGAATTCAATAAAATGGGTTACATAACAAAAAATACGTTAAAAACACGTTCCAGTGGGGAGTTTACAATCATGTGAAGTTTCTCCCTTTTCCTCAACACCATGCCGAGAGGATGTAAGATGGGTTAAAGGCAAAACTCGAGTTATTACAATATTTATTAAAACCAACTAATTGCACATACTTGTCAAACAATTTAAAACCACATTATTGGATTAAAATGGATTTAAAATATCTCCTACATGTTTCAATCCCTCTATGGGATCATCCTCAGGGAGCATAAAATAA
>Ga0123354_10012344_pt1 | contig 13243 bp, 14 predicted proteins | sample TergutLab28metaG_2_FD_97872 | JGI IMG/M metagenome (GOLD analysis project Ga0123354, IMG submission 97872) | Labiotermes labralis P4 segment gut microbial communities from Petit-Saut dam, French Guiana - Lab288 P4 | ecosystem: Host-associated > Arthropoda: Insects > Digestive system > Gut ...
AAAAATTCACGCATGCGCACTAAGGTTCAAGGTCGGCTCATGCAAGCGCGCTAGATTATAATCCATCAGGTGTTCGCATAAAAAAATACGGTCGGATACTTTTCTAACAGACCTCGTACACACACATTTTTATGAAGAAAGAAAAAACTGAAACAAATTCATCTGCACATAGGATTAACATGATGAGTAAAATACCAGCTTCACAGACCACTTGCCAACCTCTCAAGTTTACAGGAAGGTACAGAGTATGATGGCATTAAACTTTTTGACAATTTACCATGCAAACTCACAAGTCTGAGAAGGAAAAGGCTCAATAAAATGACTCATGATCACCAAATGTATATCATGAATTTTGTATAACATTTGAATATTGTATACGAACACTTATAATGCAGTGTTTTATATATATATATATATATATATATATATATACACACACACACACACACACACACATATATATATATATATTTTTAATTTTTAAATATTTGTATTATTTCTTATAGTACTATCACAAGGACTAATTCTGGATCTGTGGAATGCATAATGCATGTATGCACATAACACACAGAGAAACAGAAAGAGACAGAGAGCATGCGTGTATGCGTGTGTGTGTGTGTGTATGTCAGCAAAGTGTTGCTAACCCTATTGAATAAATGGGGTCAAGGGGAGACGGCCGGGCCGTTTCCAGAGCCACCAATGTTTCAGTAGGGTGACATAGGTAACCCTTGGGAGGGGCTTCAGCTATTCCCCAGAGGTGACAGATGCGTTAAATAGCCTCTAAACACTCAAGACCGTCTGTGCATGGCAAACAGCCATATCCTACAAGAGGTGACACTGTTGCGCAGAACACAGCGGATCTAAAGGAGTAAACCTTGAAAAAAAATTCCCAATCCTATGGTGTGAGTGCCGTGCCTATGGGATGAATGGCAGTGGGTGAGTCAGTCTCAAACGGCACCCCCTGGGATACCGGGCGACCTCCCAGGGGTAATCCAAGCCTTACCAGGTATGGGGTTTCTACCTGGCAGACCATATATTTCCCCATTACTCGTGGGACCGAAATGGAGTTCATGAATAAAAACCCAAAGCACATGGAGAGCTCCGCATCTGGGGACTCCGACAAGGGTTCCCACACAGAGGCTCCGCAGATTGGGGCAATTGTGCAGGACCCAGTCGAACAAGGGTTGGGCGAGACTCCCCTGACTGGGGGGGAACGCCCGCCTCCCAGCAACCCAAGCTCGGAGAACCTGGAGGGCCTGATAGAGAAGGTAGGCACTCTCGGTCTCCGAGCCACTAGCAAGAACCATTGTGGTGCTGCCAAAAAGCGGGCGAGGAGTGCTACGGTACCGGAGGCTCCTTCGGGGGACTCTGGCGGTGGCCAACTTCGGTCTGCTCCAGGCGGTCAGCCACAAACTTTGCTGAAGCCCGGTACATCTGGGGTCCAGCGGGGCAAATCTACGGAGAGTGGAGGACTCCCACCGGGCCCTAGCAAGCGACAGCGGTCAGCCGGGGGCACTCCTGAGGGGCAGGCTAAGAGGCCCAAACAGGTTGGTCAACTTGGTTATGCCAGGGTCGCTCGGGAGGGCGTTCGGGTGGCGGTTGTCTGCGAGAACTACCCGGAGAGTCATATCTCCAAAGAAAACTTCTTAGATATCAAGCGGGCGATCGGCCGGCTTGTGGATAAGCTCCCTGAAGAGGGACTCACCCCCAGGCTGATTGATTCCTATTGGGCCAAGGGGGTGGCCATCATGGTCAGTCACAATGAATCGACCAAGGATTGGTTAGCTGCCAGGGTACCTACCCTCGTGGCTTGGGAGGGCTCCAGGCTCAAGTTAGTGGGCCTGGATGCTCTTCCCACTTACAAGAGGGTGGTGGCCTGGTTTCTGGGCCCTGCAGAGGATGCGGAGCAGTACCTGTTGCGGCTCCGCAGGCTGAACCCGGGTCTGGACTCCAGGCACTTGAGAGTCTATGAGTGCAGGGAGGAGTCCAATGGGGTCCGCCTGGTGCTCAGCATCGATGCAGCCTCTGTCAGTGTGCTGGAAGAGTTGGGATGGAGACCCTTCAGTGGTATGGGGCAGGCCACATTCTCCCTTCTGGGCGTTAAGCCGGAGGGGAAGAAATAAGAGGAAGAGGAGGCATAAGAGGCAGCTGAACCAGTTATGGTGAGTACCATCTCTTTCATTCAGGCTAATTTGCAGCACAGTATTGCTGCTTCTGGTATTCTTACCAGAACAGTAGGCGCTAAGGGAATAGACATGGCACTGGTGCAGGAACCGTGGTATCGCGAGGAATGTATCAGGGGCTTGAATATACCTGGATATACCCTTCACTCTGCTAGAGGGAAGGAAAGGCCTAAAGCCAGTATCCTTGCGAGGAACTTGGATGCAAGGGTGCTGCCGGGGTTCTCCTGTAGGGACCTCGTAGCGATCCTAATTAAGTATACTGAGGATGGGGCAGAGAGGAGATTAGTCACTTGCTCTGCCTATCTGCCTTATGATTCCGAGGATCTTCACCCATCAAGGGAGTTGGAGGAACTCGTGCGTTACTGTGAAAATGAGAATCTACGCCTAATTGTGGGGTGCAACTCCAATGCACATCATACTGCGTGGGGTAGCACCAACTGCAATGGTAGAGGGGAGTCCCTGCTTGAGTTTCTCAACTCTTAGAACTAAGAGATTCTCAATCAGGGAAATGAGCCCACCGTTTGCAATGTCTCCAGGCAAGATGTGATTGATATTACCTTGGGGTCCTATGGACTTCTAGAAAGCATTGCTTGTTGGGAGGTGTCTCAGGAGCCCTCCCTATTGGACCATAGACATATTCTGTTCACTCTATGGGGCTCTGTTCCGGCACTCCTGATCAGGAACCCTAGGGGCACCAAATGGGGCTCCTTTCGAGAGGGCCTGAGGAATAAGCTGGAGAGGGACCCGAGATGAGCATGGATGACGAAGCTGGATTGGGGCTTGCTGTTCATTGGATTCAGCAGGCCTCATCACTGCTTATGAGGAAAACTGCCCTCTTAAACCTACTAAGAATGGAAGGAAATCTCTGAAGTGGACATCGGAATTAGAGTCCCTCAGAAGAGAAGTCAGACGGCTCTTCAATAGGTGCCGGGCTGATAATAAACCATCTAGTTGGTAACTCTATAGAGGGGCTCAACGGAGATATAGGAAGAAGGTACGCAAGGCCTCTAAAGGGATGTGGAGGACCTTCTGTAGCTCTATAAATGACTTACCTAGGTCGGCTAGGGACCCTAAAACCAGGTTGGGATCCTTGGTGGCTCCTACCTGACAGCGCACGCAATCTAAGGGGGAAATCCTGGATCTCTTGCTCACTACACAATTCCCCGACTCAATTGTTGCAGAGGAGGGTGTGGTACCCGCCGCTGCCTGCCGTGCCACATGTGTGGACTGGCGGGTGGCTGCGAGGATCTTTACCTATAGCAGGGTGGAACAGGCGATTAGCTCATTCGCCCCATATAAAAGCCTGGGCATGGATGGGATCTTCCCGGCCCTTCTGCAGGAGGGATGGGGGATCCTTAGTCCGTACCTGGTTAGGATCTTTCGCACCTGCCTGGTGATTGGATACGTTCCAGCTTTGTGGCACCAGGCTAAGGTGGTGTTTATACCCAAGCCCAGTAGGAGTTCCTACTGTGGGCCCAGGGATTTTAAACCCATCAGTCTCACATCATTCTTATTGAAGACCATGAAGAGGCTGGTGGATAGATTTTTAAGGGATGAAATCTTGGCGCTTCAGACACTTCATCCCAACCAACATGCATACCAGGCTGGGAAGTCTGTGGGAACGGCCCTTCATCAGCTCATAGTACGGGTCGAGAAGGCCCTTGATCAACAGGAGATTGCCTTAGGTGTCTTCTTAGACATAAAGGGGGTGTTTGATAACACCTCCTATGACTCCATACGCTTAGCACTGACTAGACATGGGGTAGATCACACCATTGTACGATGGATTAGAGCCACCCTGGAGGGTTGGCTGGTCACCACAGCTCTCGGGGGCATCTCCAGGGGCGTCACAGTGTCCAGTGGCTGCCCTTGTCCTCAGGGGGGGTCTTATCACCCCTGGTTGTGGAAGAACTGCTGGCAAGGCTCAATGAGGGGAGTGTTTATGTGCAGGGATATGCGAATGACATGTCTTCTAGCAGTGGGAAAATTCCCAAACACGGTATCAGGGCTCATACAGTGGGCCCTTCATACCGTTGAACTGTGGTGTGCCGGGCTCAGCCTGTCGGTTAATCCCGACAAGACCAGGATTGTTACATTCACTAGAAAGAGGAAACTTACAGGGTTCTTTGTGCCCCGATGGTTTGGAAAGACCCTGAAACGCTCCATGTCAGTCAAGTACCTAGGAGTGATCCTGGATTCTCATCTGACCTGGAAGGAACACGTGGATGTCAGGGTGAAGAAGGCTCAAAATTCGATGTGGGCCTGTAGGAGGGCTTGTGGAGTGACGTGGGGCCTGAAACCCAGGGTGGTTCATTGGCTCTATGTTGCTATCATCAGGTCGTCCGTCACTTTCACATCCTTGGTATGGTGGCCTGGCTTTCAGATGGCCAGCGCCAAGAGGAAATTAAGCAGGGTCCAAAGGTTGGCCTGCTTAGGGATAACGGGAGCCATGCGCACCACTCCCACCAATGCTGTGGAAGCACTTATCTGCCTCCCCCCACTGGACTTGGTGGTTCAAAGTGAGGCTAGGTCAGCTGCGCATCGACTCTGGAGTCTGGGATGTTGGTCTTACCTACATCCCAATAGAGGACACAGCAATATTCTGATGCGGCTTCAGCAGTCAGATCCCATGTTTAACATAGGGGTTGACATTATGAGGCCAGCATACAATTTTGAACTCCGATACGGGGTTACCATGTTGACGAGGGAAGACTGGACAAAAGCAACTGGTGCTCCTCCTGCAGTCAAGGGGCTCGTCTGGTTTACAGATGGATCCAGGACGGGGGAGGGGACCGGGGCTGGAGTCTACGGGCAATCGGTGGGACGAAGGCTCAGGTTCTCCCTAGGTAGATACGCAACAGTCTTCCAGGCGGAGATATATGCTATCTTAGCCTGTGTCTATGAGATAAAATCTCAGAATAGACCGGAGAAATACGTATCTGCTCCGATAGTCAGGTGGCCTTGAAAGCCCTTAAGTCCGTCAGAACAGTGTCCCCTTTGGTTCATCAGTGCCAAAAGGCGTTGAATGATATCTCTATCCAGCATGCAGTGGGCCTTTTTTGGGTCCCCGGACATGCTGGAATATGGGGTAATGAAATCGCCAATGGGCTCGCAAGGGCCGGCACTGCTCTGAGGTTTCTCGGACCCGAGCCGGCCCTGGGGGTCTCTAGGCAAGATTTACAAATAAGGCTCGGTCGCTGGTTGGTTAACCAGCACAGGGCCCGATGGCAAGGTCTTGGCAATACCCGAAGGCAGGCTCATGAGTTTATCTCGGGACCTAGTCTGGGCACCAGGGCAAAATTTATGACCTTTAATAGGACTCAATCCAGGGCCGTGACTGGCCTTCTCACAGTTCATAATACCCTGAGGAGACATCTCCACCTATTAGGGCTGCTTGACAGCCCCTTGTGCAGAAAGTGCGGGGTGGGAGAGGAAACCTCGGCTCACATTTTATGTGAGTGCGAGATTCTGGCCTCACTCAGGCATGCGCACCTGGGCTCCTTCTTCTTGGAGCCTGAGGACATTAGAAGGTTAAGCTTGGGGGGCCATCTGGAGCTATAGTAAGGCTGCGGGGCTCCCATGATTCGATATGGGACACAAAGGGCTCGTCTTAATTAAGGCCTAGGTGTGTTGGGGCAAATCAATCAATCAATCAATTGAATAAACACTAACATAAATATACGTTTAAGTCACAGATGAACACTTTTAAACAGCTTTAGTGAAATGGTCAGTTATTACAACACATTTATTTCAGCTTTCAGCTGAACTTACTGAAAATGTTTCAATCACAAACCCTCATGTCTGGCATATCTTTTTCTTACTTTCAAATTGCCATAATTCCTTACAAATTTCCATATGGGACAAATATTAACAGGTGTTACCCAACTGATGATCACTAGAGCAGTGTATCCACAAAATTTGGCATTTTTATGCTGAATAATGCTACATAAAAATTAATACTGCTGATACTATCACAATGACATGCTAACTAACATTCTACATCATTTCAGTTCATTTACATGCACAATTGTAACATAATATGCATAAAGACAATATTCATCACTGGACAGTAAACAAATACAAAAACAAAGTTTATAAGACAGGAGAAAAGAGACATGATACTGCAAAGGTTTACAGACACTGTACTGTGTCAACTGATTTCATTCGGGAACAAACAGGAATTTGGCTGTCATTTATCTAAATATATAACTTCAGACAGCACATACCTTCTTTAGAAGCAAACAGTTGTTTAAGTAATCATAATTCTTACCACCTTACATGGAATAATGCATTTTGTTATGAAATTGACACTAACTTGCATTTGGTGAATATCAAATGAAAAATGTCAAAGAATATGATATGTATATTTCAGGCAACAAGTGAAGCAAATTGTCTCATCTCTCTATTCTCCCTGCTAGTACATACCAAGTGAAATTATAAACCAAACAGGAAGATACATTTAGCAGAATCTACATTTGTCTCTGGCAAGGAAACATTTCATGAAACTATTTGCTTGTATTACTAGGTCAATATCACGTTTCTTATAATAATGACTATGCAGATCACAGAAGTCCATAGTATTCACGACATTATGCTGCTGTGAATGACGAACAGTTGAAACTGCCAATAGGTTTTGAAACATATGTTGGATCCCCTGATCTAGTGGTGTATGGCTGTTTGTTCACAACAGACGAGTAACAGATTTAATTACGCAGGTACCTGTTCTTGTACATCTTGTTCATTCACTGTCTCTGCAACCTGGATGTAGTTATTTGTTGGCAAGGTTCGCTGCAGTAAGGTCACACAACTGGAATATTTACACAAGTAATATCAGTATACAAAGGGCTTGCACAGATATTAAGTTAATGACTCTGTATCTGCGCGAAGATTCCCACCAACAATAATGCTACCACTACACATATTTCTACAGTGTGCCTTTGTCCAACATAAGATTGCCCAGAAACCATGGTATGGTAACCTAATGACAAATTCAATGAACATTGTGTTATAATATTACTACGTATTAAATGGGAAAACTTACACACATATGTAGGTTTCTGCACAAACTATTGTGAATCAATGCAAAAATAAATGCTTCACAAACAACACCCAAACTACATTTTTTTCCTGAGCAGTCACTGTATTTAAACTGTTCCAGAAATTCCTTACTGCAATATAAGCTGGTTTATCCAGCAATGAATGAAAGTTCTAATAATCAGAAATTTAAAGAGGCCCTTTACATGTTGCTATATCAACCACGGGCAGCACCCAGCCCTGCATGTACTGGTGCCGTGTAGGTGAATCACGTGATGGATGCCCTATTTCACAGCCCAGCAACATGTTACTTAGCCCAGGAAATAATGCAGTTACATATTTTGCATTCCAATTTTCTGCAGAAATGAAAAAGTGTATAAAGCAAGCAGACATTTGCCAGATGATTGAGAAAGCTTGTAAGCTGCATACAAATTCTCTGATCTTATCCACAGGAGAAGAAGTCATACAGCCCAAGGGGTGGGAGGGGGGATGTGGGGAGTGGAAGGTCTTATTGCATCTGTGGTGGAAGCAGCAGTATCATATGGTGATATGTGAAGTGCAGAAGATTGTTTCTGATAACCTATAAAGCTTAAGTTTGTATTATATTATTTATGTGGGTCAAGAATGACTGCTGACAGGGTAAATTTACAGAATTTACAAGTGTCAATGTCTCTGTCTTCACAGCCAGTGCCTTCATCTTCCTCACTCTCCTACCATTCCCACCCTCTTCAGCGTCATTCCACAACCTACCATCATCAGACTCATCCACTGCATTGAATATCAGCACTTCTTAAAACCCTTTGCAGTCACTTCTGGCAAGATGTGATGCCAAGCTGTTATGATCCATGCTGACTAAATACATTTATATTTCTTCATATATAAACTTACTTGAACCAATGATGATTCACAATTTTCTCCACAGATGGTTTTAGTGGTGTTAAGAGTTTTGAATACATGTGTTCTGGTTTATTGCATCACGTTTGTGGTCTGATAAGTCTGAGTTCATACCTCTTTTATGGTTTTTAATTTGTGGATTCATCCAGGTTCTATTTTTGAGTCTTGTAGTTAAGTTTTAATTTTTTAAAAGCAATATTCCTGTTACTACCCATGGACTAGATCTATCCTCGGGAGCTTATCTTAACAAGTTACTGTTTCTGTGGTGCCCAGTGACTGAGAATAGCTTGATTGAAGGGGTCCACCATGTTAGGTACTTCTTTTAAAAATTACAGGATGAAAAAAGTCCCCCCCCCCCAAAAAAAAAAACAAAGCTGTATCAGTTAACTTTAGTTGTGCTCTGTTCTTTTTTGGCTGTCTTGATCCTTTAAGATGAGACCTATAAGTTGTCCTAAAAAAAAAAAAGGTAAAGAATTACCACTGTAAGGTGCTTAATGTCCCAGAAGAATGCTGATTTCACATTATGATTTGGTGATGCAGGCCTGGGTTTGGATTCGCACGGTCCGGTTCAGAGTGACCTGGTTTGGTGCGGTCCAGTTGGTTGCTTCATATGCATATTTAAGATGACCTTACATACTTAGGACCAAAGTTTAGGAAAAAACCTCATTTTGCATTTCAGTAAATATGGTCTTCAAAAATTATTATTATTCACATTCCATTCCTTAAGTACGTTAGTCATCTGTAAGGGTTGTTTGATAAACAAGTGGATGTGTATTGTTGGGTTATGTGTAATGTAATGTTAATCATTCTGCGTGAACTGTGGGATGCCTCTCTCAACAACAATGGAGCATATGCCAAATAACCTGCCCATCACGCTGTGCAGTGCGTAGTTTGCTTATTTATCAACACTGTGGGTACATACAGTCTGCTTATTTATCCAACAACCCGTATAATTCTAATTCTAACTATGTGCATTTATAGTAAGTACATTTTGTTGGAAATTATAACAAACGTTATGAAGGTATTAGAAATTAAACAGGACATAAGACAATTCATATATGCAGCTACAAACCTCAGCAGTATAACATCCACTGCAAATACTGCAGAGGAGACAATATAAAATGTTCCAGGGAAAATCAGCAGGGTTGCATTATACACAAATGTGTAGATAGATGAAGCAGCAATTGGTGTCACTGCCTCTACCACTGAGGTCAATGCAAACACTGCGCCTGTAAACAGTAAGCATACATCCTTCCCATTAATAAGCTAGGAAAGGTCTCCTTTCTTTAGTTTCCAAGCTTCAGTGTTGTCAAACAAAGTACATTACTTATTTACAACAGTAAATAAGAACAGCCCAGTAAGTAGTAAAGCACCAGACACCCTGAAATAATGTGAAATGCCAACTTTATGCAACAAGGTAATTTTATTGATGTATTCTTAGCTCTACATGTTTCAGGCTTATGCGCCCGAAACATGTAGAGCTAAGAATACATCAATAAAATTACCTTGTTGCATCAAGTTGGCATTTCACATTATTTCATGAGGAAGATGCATGGTCAAACTACCCTCAATTCACCAAATACCCTCTTTTGCACAGCCTAATCCAAAGGTTGTCTCCACATTTATAAACAGGGGGCCTCGATAGCTAATTGGTATAGTACCTAGGCTATGAGGTGTATAATCCAGGGTTTAATTCCCTGCTGAAGGGATTTTTCTCTTCTGCAATATGTCCAGATCAGCTCTGGAGTCGACACAGCCTCCTTTTCAACTCAAATTTTTTTTTTTAACCCCAGGGATAACGGAACTGCAGCAGCTCATTCAGTGTCAAGGTTAATGAATGGAACTGTATATCTCTGCTCCCCGCATATGCACTCATGATGTGGACAGGGACATTATATTTAACTTTAATTTCTACATAAGGTACTATAAGAATACATGGTACAAAATTTTCAGGCATGTTTATAAATTCCATCTACGTCTAAAATAATTTGCTAAGCCACTGAACAGTCTTATATAGCATATTTTCAGAGCCACATTAACTCAGGAATATCAAATATCATAACTGTATATATTATTTACTATTGTAAAGAACACATAAAACCTAAAGCAAAGACCTGTATTTTACACTTGCACAGCGTCTGTGAGTGTGCACCACCATGTTTGCACAACAAAAGATTGTCTCCACAAACAGTGTGAGAACTGAAACAACATGGTCAGAGTGATGGTATCAAAAATATTTTGCGTTCCTAGTCCAGTTCCTCAGCTGCCTAGGATTATGTCTATACCACCTTTCTGTTTCATAAACCTCCATAAAACAGTGTCACATGACAAGACTGGACTACAGAGTGGACAATCAAGGACATATATAAGTTGCAAGCAACAGCCAATCCAGTTGTCTCGGAATGTATCACTGAAGAATTCCTGCACAATGGTGACAAAATGAGTGGAAATCCCATCTTATTGGAATCAAAAATCAGTCATAAAAGTGTGACCCGAGTCACACAACATTCCCATAACATGCTCAGTAAGTGGTTGATACTTGAAACAAATACACAGGTTTAATAAAAAAAAGTAATGCCTCCATCTTGATTACATTTGTTGTAATAAGGATATTTTAATAAATGAAATATGAAAATAATTCTCTAAAAGAGCCCTTTTATAACCCGTATTTACTTCTCCACATAATCAACATTACTCTCCACACACTTCCTCCAATGAAGTAAAAGTTTCTGAAAGCTGTCATGAAGGAACTCCAACCCTTTTTTCTTCATCCAGGTCCTGGCAGCCCTTCCCACCTCTTCAATGGAATCACACACATGACCATGAAGGTCTTCCTTTGTTTTTTCGAAAAAGGTGGAAACTGTTTGGTACCAAGTCTGCACCATATGGCACATGGGCTAATATGGTGAGATTCAAATTCTCAATTGCCTCCATGGTGGTTTGTGAGGTGTGAGGCCTTTATTGCAGCAAAATATTCTTCTTGTGCTTCCAAACTCTTCTTAAACGCTGTCTCAAAGTTTTGGGCGTTGCAATATAGCACTCTGAGTCGAAACTCCATGACACTCATCTGTTCCTATTACATGCCATCCACTTCATTGTTTATCACACGAATCAGCTCTTCCCACTTTGCCCCAGCAACACACAGTGCTTACATCAACTCAGTCGTCACCATAAACAACCTGCATTCGGCAGTTAATTCAAAACGGAGAGACTCAATTAGCAGCATAAATTCAATCAAGGCACTCTGCTTACAATGCGGTGATGAGTGCTCAGTGCAGGCTTCCATTTCACACGCAACAGCAACAAAATCTCTTAACACAGAAACTTGCCACCAACTGAGCTGTAGAAAATATCCCAACTTGTACAGCATCAATGCAGCCATCTGCTGGCCAATTATAAAGTTGGAGGCATTACTTTTCATTCAACCCCTGTATGGACTGAACAAGTATGTGGCAGACACTTGAGCACGTATCATAACACAATAGTGCATAACATTTCATCAAATTAAACACCTTCTCTGTCCTCTAAAAATAAACAGTTGTCACTCAATATACTACATGCCTGGTACAGAAAGTCACTTTTCCACGTGCATGTTTGTTTATGAAACATGAGGAAACATCACAGGGTTCACGTTTTTCCTGCCAGTTAGTCAAGGATGCTTCATCATATGATCCATAATGTGGATCCATTTCTGATGCAATTATAACAGAAGGAACAGGAAAAAACTGACATTTGGAAGCAGCAAATAAAGCATGCAAGTACATAAGGAACGAGACTGTCTGGTCACTTCAAACTGGTGTCATGCTGTTCCTTAATGACGCTAGTACTTCTTGTCAGCCAAACAAATTAATTAACTCTAGAATCAAAACTAACTCGTAAGCCTGCAAAGCAACTCATCTAGAATCAGTTAAATTTAACATACATTATTTGTAAGACCATATTAACCATCTGAAGTGCCATAGTTAACTGCACAGGAATGCACAACCTGCTTTAACATTCAGAGGAGTTTAAACTTTGCCCACACAATATTATTGTGTTTTGTATAATTCTCACAGAAAACAGTGATTATTATCTTCAACATCATTAACTAGATGCCTTTGTACTGTGTAGTGGAAAGATGCATATTTTAAAAGGCAGAACTTTATTTTTAAATATTACTTCAATTAGTTTTGTATTTCAAAGGATTTTGTACCAGGTTCTCCGACACATTATTACAAACAAATGAACTGTGAAGCTATAAGAAAAAAATAGCATTATTCATAACTCATTCAAAATTAGAATTTATCTGTGATTTAACAGTATCAAAAATCAAAATAAGGCTCTGTAAACAACCAAATTCTTCACCTGAGAGATGCAATCAATCAGAATCAAAAACTTTACCTATGTCCTCTAATGGCACAGTTTTGGAGATAAGTGAGCGGCAGAGTGGACCAGAAACACCTCCCAGGAAACCGACAGCACAGGCTTTGAAAAGAAAAGCATAAACTTAGCTAACTGTATTGTCCTGTCTGTTTAGAAATGCAGGTATCAGCACATCATAAACAGTACAAAGAGTCTGCTTGAAAGAAGTGAACATATTGGCAATACAGTAAAATCTCCTATTTGTCGTTTCGGAAGGGACTGCAGGGAGACGCAATATATGTGGGAAAATAACAATTGTGCAAAAGCACCACAAGTCTCTGAAATATACGTAAACAACAGAAAATAAAAACCATACCTTTTTCACTTATGCCTAAAACTATGATAAAAACAGACAAGTTACCTTAACACATGTGTGCAAATCACTCATTCTTTACAAAAAAAAGAAAAACACCTTATGTGGAGACCACATCTACTCATAACCTAACATAATATGTCAAATTTTCATGACATTTACTAGGGAGTTCTTTACAAAGCATGAGTTTTGTGAAAATTGGGGGCAGTGAAAGGCATACTTTGCTTATAGACATAAAAGAAATGTTGCCCTGTGCTCTACATCTTTTACCCAGACTTTAAAAAATTTGGTATGCATAAGAAACCAACTAGATGTCACTTTTGTGTTATCCTTTATTTCTCCTTTACAAGTTGCTCAACATGTTTCGGGCAACCATGTGCCCATCTTCAGGAGCTGACGACTGCGTAGTGTTATCGCC
>Ga0123354_10012345_pt1 | contig 13241 bp, 7 predicted proteins | sample TergutLab28metaG_2_FD_97872 | JGI IMG/M metagenome (GOLD analysis project Ga0123354, IMG submission 97872) | Labiotermes labralis P4 segment gut microbial communities from Petit-Saut dam, French Guiana - Lab288 P4 | ecosystem: Host-associated > Arthropoda: Insects > Digestive system > Gut ...
GCTGTGTAATGCAATTTTGACCTCCTGATGATGAGCACATGTGCTCGAAACATGTAGAGGCATGAAATAAAACTTACTGTGAAACAAATTTTGTGCATCAAGTTGGTTAAATACTGAGATAAACAAGTAATCGTTGTTCGATCCCGGCAGGGGCAGGGGCAGGGGGTTTTCTTTTCTTCAAATGTCATGTTCCTTGAGTACCGGGGTCTTTTCCGTCATGTGTAAAACGGCCAAGGCACCGTCTTCTGTCGAAGTCGAGATCTGTACTTCCTTCATAAGATTACGTCTAGCGGCACGCACAAAGACGTGTTACTTTTCTGAAGAGTTTTTGAGAAATTAATGAGCTCATATATAGGAGAGATTAGGTCATTGTTAGACTGACAAGAAATGCAACGAAATATCTCGCAGTTTCCAGTACTGACTGTCAGTACCATAATTAATCGAAATGCGCTGGTTACTTCTTTATATTAAGCATCCAACGCGACAACAACAACCTTCCTGTTGCTGTTATTAAAAGCAATTTTTGTGCCTCCGCGTTTTCTGGAATCTCTTCGGAGCATGTTTTCTGCCCGTCTGAATTCAGTTCAGAAGTTTTAATTTTTTTGCACCGTGCATTGTAATATAATCGTATATTACAAACCAACAAATTACACCTTTGTTGAACCAGTACTTTAATTCATTACGATGTTTTCTAGATGTTTTGAACCCGAGGGTTCATCATCAGTAAGACGGTCGTACGTATAGTTTTGGTATAATTTGTTGACATGCCAACGGAGTAAACAGGCTTGTAGGTGGAAGACTGCTTATACCGTTGGCATATCAACAAATTATACCATACAAACGTCTTCCTGAACAGACAAGTGTTAGTGTATAGAGCATCAACGTTACAGAAAAACAAATTACAATAATTTTCTACAGTTCCGCTCAGCCTCCTATTACTACAATATGATTTCATTCATAAATCATTCAATTTATCGTGGTTGCTTACATGCCTTCTCTTCTTATGACTCTTACCTGTAGCTGAGTTATTTACAGTGCCGAAGGTTTTATGAGTTGTTGAATCGTGGTATTTGGACTGCGTTGCCGTTATGTTACTTAGCGGAATCTATGATTTATTTGTAACACCATATAGGGATAGTCACCCATGTAGCTGTGTTCAACCATATAGACCACTTAACAAATATGTAGCTGCTATTTATCTGCTCAGTGAAACATAATGAAGACCTGATATCTTCCTGCGCAGTTTCATATTCGGCAGGCACACATTTAACCATATTTTAAACGTATTTGAGTGAATGCTGGGTTACCGTTAGCATTTAAATGACGGTGTAAATCCTCTGTGGTCAATCGACAAGAAACTGTAAATGTGAGTCGCGATGTTAATGTCAATAGAGACGATGCTTAAGGCTAGGCGACAGGCGGGGACGGATCTGTTCGTGTTATACCGTCATCAAGCGTCCTGCCCAGTAGCTACTGCGGGCAGTTCTCCGCGAGCAAGGCGGCCTTCGTCTAGCATTGATTGAATGTAGTGTGCTGCTATGACTGCCACTACTGCTACTAATTAATTAGTTCAGTCCTTTATTTAGGTGCTGACTCAACAGCCTAATGACCAACTACTAAGGCAGCACATGTACAAATAGGTGACAATGAAACAAAGAAAATTATGACAAGAACAAGGCCAAAATAAAATATATATATATATATATATATATATATATATATATATTAAAGTTACTTTCAACTAAATTTCAAAATTAAGAAGAAAGGAAAGTAAAATTATTATAACATACAGGTGTGTGTTGTAGGAGGGGGCTTGCGACACACACCTATATCCATTCAACAAGGTGTATATGAACTGCATTCAACAACTCGAACACACCCTGTTTTATCTATTTTAACATCGATTTTAATTATATCTTTTTTAACAATATATAAACCAACATTATATTACAATAGGGGGGTACCTATGATATTAACCTAAAATTAAGTGGTTTCACCTATGCAGATGAACAGTTTATTGTATATTTTATTAGTATTCTTTGAGACACACTGATGGTGGTCGCAATTACGACCGAAACGTGTTGGTGGTTATCAGTGCGTAATAAAACACATTTTACCAAAGTGCATTCCTTAGTTTACTATATATTATAATTTAATGCACAGGTATGGGACATATTAAATTTAAAATGATTTTATTCGCACATAATAATCATGATCATGATGATGAAGAAGATGTTGATGATGATAATAATAATAATAATGTAGCAAAATGCGCATAGTGGCTGCGGCGATGGTAGCAATGTCGTTGGCGTTGGGATTATTGGCGGTGTTGGTGGTGGTGAAAGATCTCGTTAGTACTATTTTTCTTGAGGAAATGGGGTGTATGTATACCTGCGGAATTAGAAATTTGGTTTTGGCTAGGTCGATAGCAGGTTTGAATCGTGTCTGGGCGCGAAAGTTAAGTGTGATAATGTTTTTTGCTGCCACTACTCGAAACTGGACTTGTACATACTTCCGACAGTTCCCAGGTTTGTGTAACTGGGACAAAAATATGGCTGCATTAGCAGCCTTGTACACCTTGCAGCTGCGAAGCCTTCCACCCAGACGACTGTTGTGCAGTCTAGTAGATAATGCAGGCGCTCGATAAGACAGAATATTTGCAGATTTCTTAGCTGCACGTCAAGTAGCAATACCTATATATATCCTGCGTCAGAGTAAGTACACGTAATTTTCCGTGTGGCAGAATGCTTTCTAAAATGGTTGTATTTTTGTGCTATTTGAGTAGGGATCTAAATAACGTATTCAGTTGGTATAGCGCCGTGACATAACATACGAATCGCTCCACTTTTACTATCTTTGGGGAGGTCCGTTAGAATAGAAGACTTTGAGGAGAATCTTTGCCCTTACAATTCTGCTTTGAGTAAGATGGACAGAAGGACCTTTAAATTCAGCTGAACCAAATTTGATAGGGGCCATCCCGTTGTGTAGTAGCAAATATATGTATTTTACCGTCTAAAACACAACATACATACATACATATATATATATATATCAACGCATTGATGAAATATCAATTATATTAGGGTTACATGTTTCGGCCGTAAAACAGCCATCATCAGGCCAATGCAGAACATACACAAGGTACAATACAAGCGTGCACTGTATGGGATCCCATATCTTTTACAATAAAGGTTAAAATAATTGAGCATCCAATTGTACAACGAAAAAACCTATTTAAAATATAATTAATTATGTCACTTATAGTACTAAAACTTTGTAGTTGAACGGGAGTTATATACGTGAATATTTTCTTGTTGGTAGTTAAGGATAGCACTCGTAAACGAACTCAAAAACAGATGAAAGGGTTGCGAGTTGGTATTGGAAGTACAATCTGGTGGTGACCTTATAATCACTTCGTACAGTCAGTTCAAACTAGAGTATCTAATGAGACTTTGAATATTTAATCTGATTAGTAACGCAGAGGTAGATTTTACCAATCGGAGTCGAGTTCACGAGTAAACACGCACATTTATAAAAGTTCATATGAAATATCATGGTCTAGTAGGCATGTCTCCAGACGTCATGTGTAGGTGTGGAGGTTAAAAGATGAATCATACCTCCGTGTACGTCCAGCGTGTTGTAACCATGAAATAATGCTCGTCTATGTAATCGATATAGGCGTAGTGTTGTGGCAACCCAAAATATTGTAGGTTATTATACAGGCTTCTGATGAGATGTACCTCCTTTTGTGGTGGAGGTATGTTTTGTTTACTCGGTGGATATTTCCCGACCTGAAAAGTGTTAATTATATTGACAATAGGCCATGATAAGACAAACGAGCCTATGGATATTATAAACGATATGGAATCCCATAGAATGCACGCTTATATTGTACCTTGTGTATGTTCTGCATTGGCCTGATGATGGCTGTTTTACGGCCGAAATATGTAGCTCTGATGTAATTGATATTTCATCAATGCGTTGATATACATATGTTGTGTTTTAGATGGTAAAAAAAATATACATATGAACCAAATTTGCAAGATCTGAGGCTCTCACAGCGATGCTGGTGAAGTTTAAAGTCGTCTCGTATATGACTGTATGTTGACTGGTAAATAATGAACGTCTTCTTTAACGGTTTGGAACCTGAAGATGAAGGCAGAAAATCGTTTTTAATTCTTAGTCACTCTTAGCCATTCGACGCGGCCTCATATATCAGAAGACTTAAATCTGCATCTGACATTGTATTACCTTATTGATCAAGGAATGGCCTTTGTGATTTGGAAAGTTCTCGGTCTCTCTTACGATAAAAGCCGTTAGAACTCAATAAGGAATGTTAATATAAAACTTTCAGTGAAAATGCTATCACCCTAAACAAATTTAAGGAGTAGTCCTCATCAGAGAAGCTTGCTATGAAGAAGTTATTATGGAGTTTAAAAACACAAAGAAAGAGATTTTTAAAATTATACACTTTTACTTTCATGGATAGCCCATTACGTGAGCGTAGTGGTGATGGTGGAGGTGGTGGTGGTGGTCGTACATTAACATTAATAATGAAGTAAGATCTGGTTACTTGTGTTTAAGTACACTATACTGCATTGCTACGGCTTGCTGATTTTCAGGGTACTAAAAAGTAAGCGTAGTGTAATAAAACATAATGAACAGCGTGCTTAGTCTTAAATTGCTCTGTCTTAATCCTCTCGCTGTAGTTGGTCGTTGTTTTCTCCCCTTATTCGGGCGTCCCTGCATTACCTGCTGTGGTGCACCTTTTGTCTTCGTGCCTTTTTTGTGCTATAAACAATGTTTCTCATATTTTTAATTGAATTGTTTCATTATTTTAATGCTTGAAGTATTTGTTTGTGTCTGTATTTTTTGTATTAACGGAATGTTGTGATACGAAGTATAAGTCACATATTCTCGTGTGTGCTTTTTATAGTATTTGCATTCACGTTCTTAAAAAGCCAGGCTTCAACATTATGCTTTAGATTTTTTTCTGTAATGTTGCAGATTTTTAGTTATTTGTCAAAAACTTCGTCGAAATTTCTCTCGATACTTTTGGATGCCATCCCGTTATGTGTAATACTAAACATATCACGCTTATTCAGTCTAAAACAACAAGGGTTTATTTTAATTCAAATTGGTTTCCCTTACATGTACGCTACATTTTTCATTCTGTGCTTAGTCCATCCTCAGGAATGGCAATTTAGAAATCAAACAAACGAAGATACAGTAAGAATCTGAGGGACCCCTATATACAGTTACTATTTTTATAATGTTCAAATATAAATTATACAGTTTAAAAGTATAAGACCGTTATAATTATAAAATGCAAAGACTTGTATTAAATTAGGTTCTCATGGAATACAGTACGAGGTCGTATTAAAATTCTTCTACGATTTGAATATTTTATGTGACGCGGAGTGACCTCAATGTAGCATATTTTTTTATAAACTCCTTCTTTGAAGTTAGTATGTAATTGATGGGCCAGAATAGAATTTAAGGTGGAGAAGGAACGATGTTTATCTGTAGAGAGTAGGGATGTGACTGTATTGCGTCAGTTCATGTACGCCAAATCATAGAAGAATTTTAAAGTGGCCACTTACTTCAACCCACGAGACCTATTCTAATAACAGTCTTCATTTATACATTTTTAAAATCATGTAGGTATTACACTTTTATATCATATATTTTGTGTCTTAATATTATAAAAATAGTGATTGTGAAAATGGGTCCCTTGAGATTCTTATTATATCTTCTTGTGTATGTTTTTTGTATTGACATGCCTGAGGACGGCCTAAGCACAGGCCGAAACATGTAGCGTACATGTAAGTTAACCAACTGAGTTAAGATGAAATATATTTTGTGTTAAGACTGAATAAGTGTGGTTTGTTCTCTCGATACAACACTCAGGAGGAGGAGTTAGCACTTTCCCAAACCCCCAAGCTGGAGGATCACCCCTTGTCGGCTGTTCGAGACTACTTATTCAATAAATTCGCAGCTATACTCCATATTGGAGGCTGCTTCTTCATCCGCAACCTGCAGACGCTCCATACCGTGGTGACAGGGACCCGCTTATCATGGCTTTATTATCGTTACAGTTCCACAACAGGAGCAGAACTCCTTTACATGCTTACCGACCGTCACTTGTTAAGAGCAAATTCAGTCGGTTGTGTAGAGATTACAAAGTTTACATTCAGAACATTAAAATTATGTTTTATTTTATCACTTAATGAGTCTACTTAAATCAGTCGCTCGTATGTCGTCATGAATGTGTGTACTTCGGTGAAGTATGTGGCTGTATGCGAGTGCTGGTGAAGGCTGCTGTTTCTTCTGTCTCATTAGCACGTAATTTGACAACATTTCTTAGAGGCGTAATGAAGGTTTGTTAGCACCTCTACGTCAGGTAGTAACTGAAGGAGTGGAGGGTGAGTGTTGACATTTCCGCTAAAGTTTAGCATTTTGCTTTACGCACAGTTTGGATGTCAGTATTATAGCCGAACATTAGGAGAGTCTGCCGAACTACCCGCTGTGACAAAGCGTTTTTGTCCCTCAATCCTCTCGCTTTTACCCGTACCCCTCCAGCCATGAGAGCTTCAAAACTAATTGCGAGGATCGGATGTTCGGAAATTCAGTTTGACATTTGTGTTGACAAATTCACGGTTTTATTTCGGTAAAGAAATTTGCGACTTTAGATTATGTTGTGTGCATTTCTTTCTCACGAAAATTTAAGCTTAACTTCCGAGAATACTAAATTAGTCAGCCAAAGAAAAGTAAAACCCTTTCGTTGTCCGACCAATCACGATAGAGAAGGGAGTTTGTGGTGTCGCCCTGGAGAGTAGAGGATAAGAAGTACAGAGAGGGACTCAGATTTCAGTAGAAGTAGTAGAGAGTTAGTGGCGATACCGGAAGGAAGCAACGTCCGGAGACAAACACAATAAAGTGGAATCTATAAGTGAACACCTTCATAAGGCACCTGAGAAGTTCGCATGCTCTAAAGTGCTAGACAGTGCTTCTAATTCTCCCGATCCATCCACAAGGACTGGAACGGGAAATAAGAGTACGTTCCGTTATTGTGGGTGTGAAGGACCTCCAACGGACGGTGACGGCATAATCATTGAAAACGCACGAGTTGTACTGCTGTCTTTGCGTCCCGTTTTTATCTTCCCAGCAGGTGTTTAACAGCAAGTTAAAAGTAATTTGCTTTTTAATTAACTGTAAATTTCTGTACCTTGAGATCAGCAGGTATCACATGTGTGTGAACAAAGACGCCTATTGGCGTTATGCGGTGCTGCGTAAAACGCAGCTGCGACTTACGCAAATTTACACCTGATACGCGCATAGATCCTTATAAGGACTCAGTTTGTCACCCTTAAGGACGAAATTTGATTTGTGTTGGGCATTGTGCGTTGTCTGAAATATGGGAAACCATGTTTGGATGTGCTCATTTCTTCAGGGTATGTCTGTTACACAGACGTGGGGTTTCATATTTAATTTTGTGGTTTAAACTAAACTAATTAACTATCCTTTTATCTCGTTCGTTATCAGGTACGTGTATTACTGAAGAGTTCAACTCCGAGAAGTCTGTGCCTTTTCAAAACTGTACGGTTTCAGAACACACATCTGCCTCCTTAACTGTTGAAAGCACAGTGGTACTTCTCTCTTTAACAGAAAAATACTCTTCTTTATGTTTGCAAAATATATTTGTTTTCTACTGTTCTCGGAATTAACAACAAATTTTTCCGTTTAGAACATTAACGTATTTTCCTTTATATTAGACGCATTTTTTCCTGCAAGAAAGGCAATTTTTCAGTGTTGGATGAACAGTAGGCTTAAAGTTGTGTTTGTAGCTGTACTTATCCACCTCTGTGGGAGTAATGAAGCTCGACAGTTTGTTAACCTCTGCACTAGACAGAGGGGAGTGGCTGGTCTTACGTTCCGGTCGCTTTGTGTCCTGGCTGATAATTCCAGGTACCAATTGAACACGTAACTAGTTGGAGTCAGAGCCATTGTGGCTACAGTGTCGGAGAGAAAACTCTCTGCCCCTATCGGAAGTAAAATTACAATTTAGAACCCCGCAACCAGTGATTGATTTTTCCAAAACGTTTTTTTATCAAAATTCTTTGCGTATTTATGGTAGGTTCAGTCTTGAACTCTAAATGGAATTATTTAGGGGTCATTTGCAAGGCAAAGGAGAATGCCTTATATCTATGTTATGTACAAAAGCATGAGCTAATATCAGCTTCTAAACCCCTGGACAGACTATCTTAAATTCGATATTGGAGGCTTTTTGAAAGTTGTTGGTTAATACAGTTTTTCTGTTATATTCGTACAAAGGCAGTTTCTATAGTGCTATAATGTTCCCTGTAAACATTTTAGCATATTTTGTTGCATTTCACTGTGAAAAACATCAACCAAAATGTGCAATGCATTTCCGATTTTTTACGTACATTATTACATAATAACGCCCACTTTATATATTTTGATGTATTCCATGAATCGTTAGAAATTGGCTTCTGAAATTCAGTATGGAAGACTAGCAGTAAAAGATGTCAGGCGGGATCCAGTTTTAGCCATGTTGATATATACTAAAGCCTAGTCTGCATAAGATTATATTACTTTTTCTGTTTGGCCCATAAAATTTGCCGAGATTTTTCTGACATTGGTATGGGAGATTACCACCTATTAGCATTTTAGTTTGTCTTTTTTTAGTAAGATCAACAAGCTTTAAAGAACTCCTCTCCTTATTCTGTACATTGTGTTATGCAGTACTCCGTTTCAAATCTTGTCCGTTTATACGAAGGTCGCTTATATTGTCCCTGGTCATTTACCGAACAACACCTGGGATATAAAATAATCACAGCTTATTGTTCTGTGTGCTTTGGATATCATAATAGAGGACGGATAAATTTTAATTTCATAGCTTGTAAATTGTTTCCGGATAAATATTTGTGAATAAACAGAGAACGCTGTTGATTTTAATGAAACGCATATGTGCAAGGCCTAGTAATTTGGCCGGATAATAAATACCTAGTTTTAATAATGAATTGCTTTCATAATATTGAAACTTCGTGTTTGAATATGCGCTATACGTTTTTAACTTAGTTGTGTAGAATTTTAAACATGATAGTAAATTCCTCTTTCGAACAACAGATTTTAATTTTAAAAATTGAATCTATTACGATAATTAGTCCCTATGTACAGATGATTTGTATCTCGATACCTCTGCTGCGAACATTGCGCTGAAGTTTTACAGTGGTGACCAGAACTAGTAGTGAGAGCCCTGTAGGAGGCATCTGCTTCGAATCTTCCTACGGTTACTGACATAGTTGTCAGCGCGAATGCAGGAATTGTGTCTTTATGATGTGTAAATGCGAAGCTTTCAGTACTTTTTTTGCTTATATACCGACACTGTCGTTACTTGTTATGGTTTGTATAGCGACACTTTCCATACTTTTTTTGCTAATATAACGACTTTTCATTCTCTTAACATAAGTCACGGCTGTCTAATTCTAATTCTGTATATGCAATTGATGAACATCAGTTTCCGCTATAACCAGTGTTGAAAGAGCATTGTCAAATAATAATTTGTGTCTTTAGTCTGTGTTTCGGAAACAAGAAGAAAGGAAAACGCCAATAAAACTGCAAGAAACGTAAAATAAATATTACGGCACTATTTATTAAATTTCCAATGTTTGTTAAATACGTCCTTTTCTTTTCTAATTTACTTAGCACCAGAGGGTGTTTGTTGCGTATTGCTGTTTAGTTGGGATTTGTCTGATTTTTTCTCCCTCTATTCACTGTAAAAACTTAGAGCTAAAAGACACAAAACTGTAGTTCTACTGTTAGGACATTTTTCTTTCCACGGGGAAGGCAAGCGTTTTTTCTTTTTAAGAAAAAGTACTGAGGATCTGTTTTGAACTTGAGTGAGATGAAAGGATAGAGGAGTGTTAAAGCCTGAGAAACTAAAAAAAAAAAAAGACTTGTTCAGTAAGAGTAATGAATTTTCCTAACGGCAACATGCCAAGTTGAATTTCAACTGTCAACCTCTAGCACTAACCCTTCTGGTGTCTGAAGTGTCTCTTCTATGCATTACCTTCATTTGTCTTTTGTGCTGCATGCTTTCATTACAGCTTATTGCAAATTGTTACAATTAATTACAAATGAAGATTTATTTATTTATTTATTTATTTACACACAAAAATTTTTCATAAGTACAATTATTGCCTTTGAGTCTTAAATTCATTTTCACCTAACTGACGATTTTCAAGTAACATGTCAATTTGCGAAGAGAGTACTGTATTTATTATGTTATATGAGAAAAAAATACATATTCCGCCTAAAAGAATGAAATCGATGGTTGTGTGAAAGGTTATTCTTCTTGTTTCCAGAGATGGACCTCCATGAAGAAAATTTCAAAACTGTTTTAAAAGGAAGTGAATGCAAATTGGCGCTGATTACAGGAATTAAATGTTAGAATAACAAAAAAACAAAAATAAGAAAGTTGAGCCAAATGACATGGCATGTTAGGCAAACGAGAGAGAAATGTTTGTCGACAGAAAAAAAGAACACATGACTGAAAGCCTTACAAAGTACAGCTTCAGTTTATTGCAAGCTATAGAACTCGGGAAATTTAAAATTCGTCGTTAAACATGCTGAGTACACGGCAGTTAACTGCGATTTTGAGTGTGCGTGGGTGAGAAAAGGCTATCAGTGGCAGCTTAATTGCAGATTGTCTGTTTTATACAGCTGTTAAATACACACAGGTCATCATGAAGCCTTCCTTTAATTGATGACACGCCCACCTTCAGATCAGACACAGCGGGACGTCCTGCCGGGAACATTACAACGTACCTATACCTACCTTTAAAAAATTGTTAGTAATATTAGTAAAATGTGTCGGTGTATGGGTGTAAAACTTGGTCGTTGACATTGCGGGAGGAAAGGAAGCTGAGGGTGTTTGAGAACATGGTGTTGAGAATATTTGGACCTAGGAGGGACGAGGTAACGGGGGAATGGAGGAGTTTGCATAACGAGGAGCTAAATGATTTGTACTCCTCACCCAATATTGTGCGGGTGATAAAATCGAGAAGAATGAAATGGGCTGGACATGTGGCGCGTATGGGTGAGGAGAGAGGGGATGTCTAGGGTCTTGCTGGGGGAAAACCGGAGGGAAAGAGACCACTGGGGAGACCTAGGTGTAGATGGGTGGATAATATTAAGATGGATCTCCAGGAGGTGGGATGTGGGTATATGGACTGGATTGGGTTGGCCCAGGATAGAGACAGGTGGTGGACGCTTGTGAGTGCGGTAATGAGCCTTCGGGTTCCGTTAAATGCGGGGAATTTCTTGAGTAGCTGCAAACCAGTTAGCTTCTCAAGAAGGACTCTGCACCGTGGAGTAAGTAAATAAAATGTGCCGGTCCCAGTAGCCGCGCGGTCTAAGGCGTAGGTCTACGGCCGCTCGCCTGCTGCGATCGTGGGTTCGAATCCCACCGGGGGCATGGATGTTTGTTGTGAGTGTTGTGTGTTGTCAGGTAGAGGTCTCTGCGACGAGATGATCACTCGTCCAGAGGAGTCCTACTGACTGTGATGCGTCGTTGTGTGTGATCTCGAAACCTCAAGAACGGGGAGCCCTTGGCCCGCGTTGGGCCGCAGCGCCACAAAAAAAAAAACAACTAAAATGTAGGTTTCAGGAACTTTAATTACTCGGAACCCAATGACTTTATGTAGAGGAAGTGTTTATCACTTACTGTAGATTTTAATCATACTTTATCGTTTAATTTTGTGGATCTTACATATTAGTAAATGGTGTTTGTGATGATTCATACTACAAGGTTCTTATCTCCTTTAGCAAGCCAGCACGACCATTTCAAAAATACTAATTTAGTGCACAGTCTTCTTCGGCACACCTGTAGAGCGTCTCACAATAATATACAAGACTCCCTCTAATTAATAAACTCAATGTAGAGAGCCTGCTGATGTAGTGCAAGCCTTCAGCCCAATACACCACGCCAACGGTTGTAATTAAACATCCCACACACGTAGAAGACTAGAGGAATTTTGTTAGCATTGGCTGCGAGGGTGTTAATCAGGTACAGTACAGGGGTTAACGGTTGAAAGGAGGGGGAGTTTGTTGATATTTGTTATTCGTATCTCGTTCCTCGAATTCACAATGCGTAGTATAGGAGTGTGTTGCAAACAATGAGTCGGAGACGCCAATGCAGCTATGCCGATAACGTCTATAAATTAAAGCACTGTTTGCCCACCCCCCAATCCCCTCACCCCATTACCCACCACAAACTCTATTTTGTCGTCGATTAACGTTGATGAAAGAGAGGTGGCATCTCGTTAATGACTTTGGAAACACAGTGTTAAAGAAATCAATTGCTCGACTGTTTTTAGACGCGTTCGCTAAATTACAAAAAACGACTATTAGCTTCGTTATGTCTGTCCGTCCTTCCGCCCGTCCGTCTCTCCGCATGGAACAACTCGGCTCCCACTGGACGGATTTTCATGAAATTTGGTAGTTGCGTATTTTTCGATAACCCGTTGAGAAAATTCAAGTTGCATTAAAATCGGACGAGAATAACGGGAACTTTACGTGAAGACCAATATACGTTTTTGATCATATCTCTCTCAGTTCTTCTTAGAATAATAAATGTTTCGGTCAAAAGTTGTAGAGGAAATCAAAACACATATCGTGCCTATTGTGAGATAATGTGGAAAAATATTGTAGAGCGGGGTAGGCCACAGATGACAATATGGCGCATGCGCATTGCATGCGGGATACCTAAGGCTACACACACTAAGAATATTTAATACTCAACGCTTTTCCACTACGACAGTGTTTGCACGAAGGCGCGTTAATGTTACGATATACGTATATAGCCTGTCTTGTTAGGCTGTCCCTTCAAAGCGCCTATTAATGTATGTCTGTCCGTCTGTACGCATGTAGACTCGAAAGTAGCTGCAATAAATTGAGGATATCCCGAAATTTTATGAAAAATTGTCGAACTATTTAATTTTGTTTGAAACCTAGCAGCAGTAAGATCGCTAAGTGTTATCACCGTTGTTCATTGCTGCGAGTTCGTCGAGTGTAACTTGCTTAATGTCTATCGATGCCAAAAATATTGGGGGGGGGGGGGGAACGAAAAAAAAAAGATTTTTTTTGGGGGTTCGGAGGGGCCTTTTTTGCCCAGGGTTTTGAAGGTTTTTGGGGTTTTTTTAAAGAATATTTTAAAA
>Ga0123354_10012346_pt1 | contig 13240 bp, 6 predicted proteins | sample TergutLab28metaG_2_FD_97872 | JGI IMG/M metagenome (GOLD analysis project Ga0123354, IMG submission 97872) | Labiotermes labralis P4 segment gut microbial communities from Petit-Saut dam, French Guiana - Lab288 P4 | ecosystem: Host-associated > Arthropoda: Insects > Digestive system > Gut ...
CCACCCCCCCCCCCCTTGTGGGCCCCCCCGGGGGGGGGGACCTTTCGACCAAAGACCCCCCCCCCGACAAAAACCAAACCCACAAAACCCAAAAACCCCCCCCCCCCCCCCCAATCAAGGCAGGATTCAAACTCACAATTCCAGCAAGCGAGCGGCAGCAGACCCACGCCTTAGGGCCTCGCGGCCACTGGAATCGGCCCCCAGATTCTTAGGTGCCGAAAATTATACCTCCAATACAGACCGACCGAACTATGTCTACTGTATGATGTATTGACAGACGCGAGGGCTGAGACTGCAATCTGCTAGGTAACAAACAACACGCCGTAGTCTGCTATCATGGTGACGTTTCGGCGGGGCCAACTGTTTTGTTTTTGAGACATATAGGTTGAAGAAGGACTTAGCGGGCTTCCCCAAAACGTCAGTAACCAGCCGCTGGATTATACAGTATCATTATCCACAGCACCGTCGATAGATATGTCTACTGACAATAAATATAGATGCTAAGAGAAATAAGTAAACTTTGCAAATCCGTAAACAGAACACACATCAATTTTTCAGCGTCTAAATACAGATTCTACAATGCTAACAAAAGAGGAATTCGTGCTTTCCCTTCGATTCAGTTAGCCCTCTGCAGACGGAAGTTGGCCAGACAGGCATTTTAGGTGCATTAAAAAAAAACACATATCACAATCGCGTCCGTTAATACAGCAACAGTGCCCAAACTACTTGGCTGACTGCGTTAAATATCTGTATCGTAGATCTGGATGTATTTTGTGGAAAGGACAGACATCGTACGAAAATAAAATGTGCCTCCCTAGGTCTCCAAAAGCGCAGTCACCCTATCTTGCTGTTCAGTGGGGGCAACATGATTAAAAAACGCAGGCGTTCCTTGTTTGTGTGTGTGCGTGCGTGTTTGCGTGCGTGCGTGGGTGCGTGCGTGCATGGGTGCGCGCGCGTGTGGTGTGTGTGTGTGTGTGTGTGCGTGCGTGCGTGTGTGTGTGGTTTTTTAGTTCTGTGATGCTATTTTCAAGCAGAAATGAGTGCCTGTACTCGTGATACCACATACCGCTACAAGTCTCATACTTCGTCTGTTAGGTAGCACTTCCCTCTCAAACGCCTATACACTCCTACACAACTACATGGTCTCACATCCCAGCACAGAATCTTAAATCATTCCACAGCATGCTGTGTTCTGTGGGTCAGTACTGGTCATGTTGCGTCCGCAGATTGCGGATGGAGGAAACGACCCATCGTTATGGAATCTCCTTCCATGTTTGTAGGTCCTCATTTCGCCAACGTCCGACAATGGGTTACCACCCAGCATAGTGTTTCGGTTTAGGACTATGAAGTCCTGACGATTACCAAATAACATGGAATGGCACTACCAAAGAAATGGTGATTAAAGGGAGGTTCCACAAGATAGGGAAATTTGACAAGTTTCGAAAAACGTACGCACCACGGAGTTTACTATTTAACTACTCAACTACCTGTGTATAAGGTTTCCCGATGACTGAAAACGCATTATCTTTCTCTGGAATTTCGGTAAGTACTCTATTTTACACCAAGACCTCAGATAAACGTGCATACTACGAGTTATGAATTAAAGGAATCTGCAACTGCACGTCCACGCACCTAACGCCCCAGGAACCTATTTCCCTCGTGTCCAATAGACATAACAGTGGCATGAGCCCCAGATACGTCATGGTCACATTCGAAAGACCGTAATCCCTGCTGACTCTGATAGGAATAGTACCCGCGCCTTCACTAACTAAACCATCATACCCCCGTAGTCAGAACAGTAAAGAACCATTACATTTTACCTTCAGGCCATGTCTGCTGCTGAAGATACAGTGGGGAAGTGCGTATAATCGGTTAGCAGAAATCGCTCTGATCGTACACAGCCCATCAATGATTGTCGCCGTAGAGGCTACACCATCAGGTAGCAACGAAATCCATTTTCAAGGGGCTCTTTCATTCTAATGCCATCAATGGAACAAAAAAAAAGCAATTACTGACTGGTAGAAACAGCCGTTAACAGTGTTTACTGTGAGACGGAGATGGGGCCGGATATGCCAGAGTTCTGGCACTGACTGCATGTCCAATTGATACGATGACACTGGGCAAGGGGGAGAATTCGAGCTTGTACACTAGAGGAAATTGAGATAGAGTCAAATGTTTGCATTATCAATATCCGAAAAATCTGAATGGGAATGGGACTCATCTATGCGTTAAGGTTATAGCCCAGCACTATTTAAGATGTCAGTCAAAACACGGAGTTCATGAAGTGACTGGGGGATGTCAGGACGCCAATAAACTGTCAGAAGTCACGGTGAACCTAGCACCGAGGTTCATGTTCGGGGCTAAAGTACTTTAAGGGAAAGTTATTACAGATAATACAGAACCTAGTAATGGGTCAAGTTTATCCATAGTACTTCGTTTCTGATCCTGTCGTCGTCATAATTCCACAGGTTTCTGCCTCAAATGGGTCGCTTGTCTCAAAACATAAGACAATTTCAGTGAGCAAAAGTATCCACATAAACCGTCCTAGTTTATATAAGAATGAAACTCGAGTGGGTGTTGGAGAAACGAAGGAGAAACACTCATGAGTTCGGAAATATACAGGTAGCGTGACAAATCTGGAGCTGCCACTTCCATTCTTTTAACCGTCTGTACAACCACATGATTTATAAAGCATATAGCGTAAGATACGAATAACATTATTCTTGGATTTGGACAATGGTATATAACATTCGATATCGCCATCTTACCGACCTTCTCCATCGTCCCATGTTAAAAATAACAAGACAGGCAATGTATGTATAATGTACCATTAAGGGGCGTTCGTGCTACCACTGTTGTAGCAGAAAAGTAAAAAAGCATTACATATTCTGAGTGTGTATTGGTAGCCTTAAGTATCCAACATATTATGTGGATGTGCTCGATTCTGTAATATTTCTCCACATTTTCTCATAAACGGCACGACTTTCGTAAAAAGGTTCTACAACATAAAACTGTGTTTTGATTTTCTCTACAACTTCTGTCTGAAACATTTCTCATTCTAAGTAGAACTGCGCGAGAGAGATAAAAAATGTATATTGGTCTAATGTAAAGTAACCGTTATTCTTGTCCCAGTTTAATAAAGCTTAACTTTTCTCGACAGTTTTTTTCGAAAAATACTAAAATATTAATTTCCAAGAATATACGTCCAGTGGAAGCCAAGTTGTTCCATCGGAAGGAAGGACGGACGGACGGACAGACATGACGAAGTTAATAGTCGCTTTTCGCAATTTTGCGAAGGTGTCTAAAGCATTATTACCTTTAGCGGACACTTATGGGTACTCAGTTGAGCGCGACATGTAAAGTAATTCTCATCCTAAGTCAAGCGCTGTAAATTCTGGCAACAAATTGAAATGTTAACCTTATTTTTGCCTGAGAAGGACGAGGAATCCTGCCCGCGAAATGTATTGTTTTTAATTTTAGAAGCAGACGGTGCATAAAGGAAGTAATTCCAAATAAAATGAGTGTGTGATTTTTTAAAATGTAATGTTAAATTTCACATCATTTTACACCGTACTTTACATCGTTACACCGTTAATTGTATGAATTATCTAGTGTAAAAAATCTTTTCCATTTTTCATGTAACTAAATTATCTCCCTGAGGAAGACCACAACGATCGAAACATGATGGAGGAAAATTTAATGTATAATAAATATATTGTACAAAAATTATGTACTCTGAAGGTACAAGAATGTTGAAAAAATAAAAAATATCTTTCATTCTTCTCTGCGTTTGTTTCTATCGTTTTTTTTTTGTGGCGCTGCAACCCAACGCGGACCATGGCCTCTTCACTCTTAAGATTTCTAGATCACACACATCAACGCACCACAGTCGGTAGGATTCCTCTGGACGAGTGATCAGCTCGTTGCAGAGACCTCTGCCTGACAACACAGAACAGTTACAACAGACAGACATCCATGCCCTCGGTGGGATTCGAACCCACGATCTCAGCAGGCGAGCGGCCGCAGACGTACGCCTTAGGCCGCGCGGCCACTGAGACCGGCGTTTCTATTGTTTAATCGGATAAAAATACTGGCAAGAGACAAAAAGAGAGAGTGGATCATTGTGTTATGTAACGAAGTTGTCCATTGCTGAGACTGAAATTGACCACAGAACACTAGTGGAAAGATGCTGTTACGGGAAAATCTAAGTACTGTGAGAAAAACCTGTCCAGGTGCCACTTTTTGTCCAAAAGATATCGAACCCGGTCACAGTGGCGTTTAGGTTCAAAATGCTTGCAGAACAGCAAACAGTACACCGCACTGATGTTCAGTTTTCGCTGACACTGGAGTGGGTCGACAAAATGTAGTGAAACTAATCCACACTAAATTTCATGAAAATCTTCTGAGGGGATTTCGAGTTATTTAATTAAAATAGGCCTGCAGACAGGTGAAGGCAACCTTGCGTTGTAAGCTCACCGAAGTCCTCATCAAAAATTCCGAACTCCAAGACAAGAGTCGAACACAGGTTATTCCCAATAACAAGTGTAGTCACACGCATACGGTTTTAATGATTCCTGTTCACCTGTCAATCACAGCCGAGACAATGATCACGAGTGTCTTGGTCGACTTTGGGCACTTGGCTGGATGCTGGGCAAAGAAGTTTGGTTACAGAAACAATGACGCCTTGGATGAGTAAACTTAGAAAGGCGCCGTAATAACGGTGCATAACGAGATGCTGATAGTGCGCCATCTTCTCTAACTTTCATGCCTTGAACATCAAATTTTAAGGGCCAAGACACGCAAAAAAAGAACAAGAACAAGAAATGAAGCACGAGTTTAGAACATCGTTACCCTCACGGCCACGTGTTACAGGCACCATCAGTTGCTATTGCGGCAGAGGGTACACACCAGCACTTTTAGTACTTTATAATGACAGAGGGTATTACACTTTCCTTTCCACAACTCCGTTCATGGACATTACCGTCAGTATCACAACAGCATCGCCTTCGATGCTTCATGGTGTCAGTGATCGATAATACCAAAATTCACACTCAGATTTACAAAAAAAGAAAAGGGTTAAAGTGCACCCTTGCACAGGCACAGGCCGTACGGCCCATATGCGGAGTAGAGGTATAGCTCTACTCTTTCTTGACCACGGCACTAGAAGGGGGTGAGGGGTCAGCGTCACGCCCCGGCCGCTCTTTACTCCCGGGAAAGACCCGGTACCCATTGTACGGGAGACTGGGTGGGCCCCATGGCCGGTCTGGACAGGTGTGAAAAATCTCGCCTCCACCGGAAATCGATCCCCGGACCGTCCACCCCGTAGCCAGTCGCTATACCGACTACTCTACCCAGCCCACACTCAGATTTATCCCTCAGTTTTAATTAGATTACAAGAAAATATTAAACACAATGCGACAATGGTCTCAGAAAAACAAAAGACGCAGCAAGTTGGGAATACTGTCCGATCAGCTACTTCAGTAATTAGAACAAAAGTAATGCTAAGCAAGCTGCCATTTACATCAACTTTGTGATGATCTATTGTTATTTGGTGTGGCGCATCAGCCGAACTCGGGCCCAGGTCGCCTCATTTTTAGGTTTATACATCATATACACGCGCGCGCGCACCGTAGAGCTCCCCTGAATGAGTGATCAGCTCGTTGCAGAGACCACTTTTTATAAATCACACAACAAATACAAGAGAAAAGCCATGTCCCAGCGGGATTCGAACTAGCTATCCCAGGAATCCAGGGGCCGCAGACCTACGTCTCAGACCGCACGGCCACCGTAATCGACCATAATGATCTCATAACCCTCCTCTTTTTCCCTCTTCAGATAGGGTAGTAAATTTTAAAAAATTCTATTCACGAAGAATACAGCACAAACTCAATACACTTTCAGAAGACCCAATTCACGGCCGCTCTGTGTCAGAGAGGCTTCATGTGTTACTGAAATTTCATTTCAACTATTTCGTTTCTCCAGTTGAAACCATATTGCTACACATCAGCCACTGCGCAAGAACACATAGCCGTATGTATGCAAGACTCCACGCGCGGCTCTGTAATTCCTACTCTGGCAACAGCACACACTTAAGCCTTGTAGTTCCTACGGTGTAACTTTTAGCGAAAAGCATCGAAATTGACTTTGACGCAGTTTAGTAGCATCAAGAGAGCCTCGTTTTTCTTGTCACTTTCAACCCTCTAAACTCCTGGATTACATAAACTGCTACAAACAATTTCAAACTCGGATAGCAAGCACACAATTCCGATCAGTCAACCAAACAGAAGCTGAACTTAACACAATTATAACAAGCACTGGCCACTAGAACAGTGAACTTCAATCGGAACGCTGAACAAAAGCAGTGTATGAGTTGTATTTAAACTGTTACAGCTTAATTGCATTGATGGCAACTAACCCATCACCTAGCCCACACGGTATGTACCTGGCGTAGAATGGCGAACACACAAGTTTGACAATCAGATCTGATTATAATTGGGATGCCACATGATGACGTGAGGAGGGATAGTGTAGTCGGAATAGGGGGCGGGGCGTGAAGATGACCACCCACCTTCACCTAGCACAGAGATTATGAATGAATGGAGCTAGAGGCTTCAGTAACTCAGGCGGTGAATAATGAATTGGAAGGGATGTCATAGGAAGTGGTCGTGACTCACTTTAACGCACCATTCACGCACTTTCCTTAAGGGAGTGGGGAAAACCACGACAGTCTCAGCTTATGTAATCGGTGTGTCGAGTAAGAATGAAACTGTGCACCTCCGAACGCAAGTCTTCAGGACTATTGCCTGAGCCAACTTGCTCGGTGAGGAAGACGTACGGGGAAATATAATTCTACTCATTCTGAACATCAGAACTAGAAAGAGGTGAGTGATGCGTTCAAGTCCCGGCGGCCTTGCTGCAGGGGACGGAGGCGCAAGCATGCACGCACAAACACACACACACACACACACACACACGCGCATATATATATATATATACACGTGGGAGAGTCAACTGAAACCCTTAAAAGTGCGATAAAAATTCGAAACACACCTCGATTGTCTTGTAAGTTAACAACAATGATATTCATGGTTTGAAGAGTGGCCGACAGATGGCAATGGAGACTACATAAAAAAAAATGAAGTCATTGTGTAACTTTTGTGTTCAATAAATTACGAGATAAAAATATTTAAGGTTTCCATTTGACTCATCCTTGTATACACACATACACACACACATACATACGCGCGCGCTGGATAGAAGGCTGGGTGGATTCAAAGCCAGTTGTAACGCGTTAAGCAAGAGGACAATATCAGCCCCAGCGAAGACAGAATCTCTATCCTCCTGTGGCCCAGGCCGTAGCCTAGCCTCTGTGCCAACTCAACTACACCGGCTCTCAAGTTGAATCAAATTCGAAACTGAAATTACAGCTGGGAAATTGACCGACGTCCGAAATCATCAAGGCTAATATTCTGAACATCATTCACTACATTTGAACAGTTCCGCAAAGTTAGAGTCTCATGACCGCGACGGAGCACAGTGAAAAAAATGCTGAATTGTGGCGGGTACCTGTAACATACATACTTTAGAGAGATGTGACTGTGACTGGAAGCGCTCTGACGCCTTACTTACATCCGAAACAGCTCTCGGCTCTTTCCACTACTTTGGACCGCTCAAAAGAGTATGGAAAACCAAAGCGCGTGATCAGTTGGTGTACCAGCAAGTTTGCAATTCTTCCACAGGCTACCAAAAAAAAACCGCTACGGAGGTGCATTTACGAGGCACGAACTGTGATGGCCAAAACCGTGAAATGAAGGGACGAAGAGGCGTGCAGAAAAACAGTTAGTCAAGGCCGTGTTCGTTATCGAAACAGAAGACCCCTTTCCACCCTTACAACAAGCTGCCTACAAAAAGCAGGACCAGTGCAGTAGACATCTACACATCGCTCTTCTTTTTCAGATACATTTCAATATTATATTCCCATCTAATCCGTATTTCCCAATTTTACGTGTCTGGCTTAAAATCATCAGCTTAAAAATCTTCATTTTTGTATAAAACCTATCATCTTATAACACCGCTAAACACAATTTTTATCACACGAACACTAATTTGAATATTGTATGTATTTCTCCACGCCGAATTCAAATATGTTATTAGAATTTCTCTATCGCCCCCAGTTTTTGTGACACAGAAGGTTTTAAAATGCAATTTTGGCGAGTTTAGTTTTTTTTATGCTGCCAGGATATTTTAAATATGGCTGAGCATTTTATTATATTTTATACACATTGTGGGCATGAACACTTAATCATAACAAAGACAGCAGACATGTGAGCCCAATCACAGAAAGCAAGACAGTGCAAGTCAGACATGTACTGACACACTGGGGCATGACACTAACAGTAAGTTCTGCTTGAGGAACACTGCACTGCAAGTGGAGTGCCGGACTGCGTTGCGATAAGTTGCAAATGCTGTGTTTTTATTTTTAGCGAAGTGTTGTGCGTAAAGGATTGTGTTTATTACCTTTTCATCATGCCAAGAAAGTGTTTAAATCATCCTGACACTTTCTGTTAGGTGTGAGCTGACCTCATATATATGAGAGACGAAATTTGCCCCGATCATTAAGAAATGTTATGAGATTTATTTTGGGTGTAAACTGGGTGACCAAGTTAAAAGCTGGGCCCCTCGTATTTGACGTGTAACGTGTGTGAGGCTTCTCACAGCATGAGGAATTAGTTCGCGCCAAATGTCGTTCGCCTTTCCCATGGTTTGAGGGGAACCAAACGACCGCTCATCCGATCGTTACATTTGTTTAACAAGCATAACAGGGATCACCTCCAAATCCAAATGCACAGTGAAATATCCCGTTGTCATCTGCAATGAGTCCTGTCCCAAACAGCGAAGAGATGCCTGTATCAAAGCCGTCAATCAGGCTATTAGCGATGACAACTTTGATTCAGAAAAAGATCACGAACACCAAGAAGGGGACAATGTTGATTGCAATCCGACACTCGAAGCAAGTTATTCCTCATCTGAACACCATTTATTAACACAAGGAGATCTTAACGACCTTGTCCGTGATTGTAAAAGTAAAGCAATCCCTGTACAGGCCTGGACAGGGCTAGGGGTTTCCAGGAGTTTGGGGCTCCCAGATTTCAAGACAAATCGACACATGAAGGTGGTAAGGTTGTCAGCCCTACGCACCGGCCGCCTTTATCATCAGGAAATATTCCTTGTACTCGTTTCTGTTAGAGGCTGAGTCAAACCCACGGCCATACTGCGGCCGGAAGGACTATGTCAATGAAAAATTCCATTGACACCTACAACAACCGAACCCGAGGCCTTCCGACTTGTAGCACAGTGTCTAAAACAATTGCGCCACCGCGTACGCCTGTCCGTGATTGTAATTTGTCTAAAAAACAAAATGAACTCTTAGGTTCCAGACTAAAAGTGTGAATCTTCTCCACCAAGATACTAAAATATGTTTCTTTCGAAATCGCCAAAATGAATCCAAAGAATTTTTCTCCCAAGAAAACGATCCGGTATTTTGTAATTAAGTTTCCTCTGCTATAGAGGTTCTTGAGTACCAACTCGATCCAACAGAGTGGCATTTGTTCATTGACTCTTCAAAACTGATCTTAAAATCTGTGCTTCTACATAACGGGAAAAATTCACATCTGTATTCCTAGCCCACGCCGCTAATATGAAAGCGTCCCATGAAAATATGAAACAACTTCTGGAAACAATCCAGTATGAAAAATATAACTGGAACTTTTGTGGGGATATAAAGGTCAAGGATCTCTTGTTTGGCTTGCAGCGTAGCTACACAATGTTTTGTTGCTTTCTGTGATAGCGGGATAGTAGGGACAGAAATCATAGTTGCATCCAAAAACAGTGGCCTAAACGAGAATCTCTTATCCCAGGACAGAAATATATAGTAAATACTCCATTAATTCACCCTGAAAAAGATTATTTACCTCCGCTGCACATCAAACTTGGACTCATAAGAAATGTCGTCAAGGCAATGGATCAAAACAACGCTGGATTTATGTATTTGAAAAATAAGTTTTCTAGGATAAAGTGCGCTAAAATCAAATAAGGGGAGTTTGTCGGACCTCAAATAACAGAGTTAATATAGGACGTAAAATTTGACGACCAAATAAGTGAAGTGGAAAAAGCAGAATATAAATCATTAATAAATGTCATTACCAATTTTTTGGATATCATAAGGCAGAAAACTATCGTGATACGGTGGCTGATCTTTTAAAATCCTACAAAGCTATGGATTGTAGTGTGTCTTTATAGGTGCAATTGTCACTATCACTGACTGTCACTTAAATTTCTACCCATAAAATCTCGGGACAGTAAGCGATGAGAACGGATAGCGATTTCACCAGGATATTTCTACAATGGATAATCGGTACCAAGGCAAGTGGAGTCCCCGTATGCTGGCTGATTATTGCTGGACACTTAAAGGAGACATTCCACAGGCAAAATGTTAGAAAGCCATATGTAATATGTAATGCATATATTCTCTGTAATACACTGTACGAGTAAAAACAGGGTTGCTTCAAACTACAACCTCGCGTCACTTAAACATTTTGTCTTATAGAAAATAATAACAACATTGAAAATGAAAATAGAGGTAAAGAAAGTCAAAACACAACAGGGTTTATTGGATGTTAATGAGACGACATGTTTCGGCCTACTCGGCCATCATCAGGTTTGCAAAGTTCTAAGAGACTAAATATTGCTTGTGTGTGGCGGATGTTGAGATCTCATCATCAGGCCTATAGATTGTATATGAGATATAAACTGTGTGTGGCAGGTAAGGCGGTGGACTTGCGACACAGTTTATGTCCCATATACAATCTATAGGCCTGATGATGAGGTCTCAACATCCGCCACACACAAGCAATATTTAGTCTCTTAGAACTTTGCAAACCTGATGATGGTCGAGTAGGCCGAAACATGTCGTTTCATTAACATCCAATAAAACTAGTTGTATTTTAACTTACTTTACCTTTATTTTCATTTTCATTGTTACACACACAACGGGGATGCCTCAACTACAGAATAACAACATATTTGAATTCAGCGCCAAACATGCTATCGGGTTTACCTGCTTCAGTTCGTGTGACAAAAAATAAAAAATAATTTTGTTATCCAGTGTAATCAATAAATATGGCTGAAGTTTCATTTTTCACGGCACACCCAGTCCCCTATTGAATGGCTGCCGAGGCGTGATAGTGACCACTCGCCAGCATCTAGCGTCGAGGTTAAGAACAAGTGGAACTATACCTCTACACCCCCTATATGCTATCATGGCGTGGATAAGGAAAATTCTTATACTATTGCGGTACGTTCGAATACAAAGAGACAGGGTCCAGACAACAGAAACATGTCTCATGTAAAGTCTGTGTATGTGTTCCCCTCACCCTGACTCGCCATTCAGCGTCAACAAACCAGAATATTTCATACAGCAGGTAACCCGACGTTGCCATTTACCCAACGAAATTGTTTTAGCAACAACTGGTGTACCATCTGCTGCAAAATAAAGAAAACGCTCACTTTTACCACACACTGCATTTATGTGTACCGTATGTCCCCAAAATAAATACAGACAATTCTCTTCTCCAGGTTTAACCGATTGGTCTACGTATCGAAGACAGTATTCTCTGTGAGGAAGAAACGAAAGTCTTACGTGTTATTGAGACGAAAGTAGCCTCAAAATGGGTAAATGCGCTGAAATGTTGTTACACTAAGATATTTAGACACATCTATATATTTCAGGATAAATATGCGTCTTATATCCCTAGCACTGACAAGAAGTGGATTACAAAATGGTCGGAAGCAGGCCCTCAGAGATTGGTTGTGGAAGACAACGTTTCGGATCGAAAATGTTCTGATAAGTTACTTTGAAATTACTACGTACCTTACTTCGTAACCGCAAAATGTAGGACAGCAGGCTGCTATTGAAGTCTGTACTTAGCTCGCTGCCCTTGATGCGACGTAACGGTTAGAAACTCAGGCTCCTACGGCGCCAAATTGTAAGATCATTGGTTGAAGAATATGTGAACAAATGTTTGTAAACAAAAGGGCCGTGGTCTAATACAGGCACTATTCCAGCATTTGCCGGAAGGCAATGATAAAAACTACGACAAATATCAGTCGCGACAGGAGGGACTGCGCCCGAAATTCTAACTAGGCACCTCCTGAGTTAAGACCTTAGACCACTACCACTACACCAAAGGGCTCAGGAAAGTGTGTTATCGCAAAGAATCCGCAAGGATTGACTGTATTTTGATCGAGGGCCACTAAGCCTGTTAACTCCAGTCCATCACTATTCCTCGCGATAAACTGTCCAGTGACTCCTGAACGTCTTCAAATTGCCCTGCATCAAACTAACGAATTGCATCTTCCTGAAACACAGTCTCACTCCGCACGGAAAACGTTGTTCTACCTACAAGTTACTTCCTTCATACAGAGGAGATGATAAGTCCTTAGCCCGACCTTGGAAGGAAACAAGCTACAGTGACGAATACTTACAACACTATAACAAGACTTATGGCATACAAAAAACAGGAATATATTCCTGTTGTTCGTACGCCATAAGTCTTGGTACAGTGTTGTAAGTCTTAGTCGTTGTAGCTTGTTTCCTTCCAGGGTCGGGCTAAGGACTTATCAGCAACCCGGTATGTAGAATTTAACACCAACTTGTTGCACATTGCTTTTTATCTGTTAATTAATGCTCATCTTCAGGGAGCCCGTAAGTATTTTGTATGTGCAGCTGATGCTTCATTTTATATGGTACCGAATGTTTGTAAGGTTAATATTATTATTAAGATCAAATGTTACAATTTTAAAATCAGAATTGTGGTTAAAATAAGCTGAAATAAGTCAAAATATAGTATAAAATTATTTTAATTTGCTGTTGATGTAAATGTTGTGTCCATACTTCTACGTTTCAGTCTTGCCTCAAATAAAGTTCTGAAATCTGTGAATGTGGATAATAAACTATAATTACAGTTGGTAAACAACAATTTCATCAACAACAAATGAAAATAATTTTATACTGTATTTTAACAACAACAATGGTTGTAAGAATTATAACATTTAATATTCATCATCATCATCATCATCATATGTCTGTCATGGAGTTAGGCCACTTGTTGACCCGTTCCGGTCTCACGTATCTAGAAGTCTCTTCAGAGGTCTGCCACGATTCCTTCTGCCAATTGGGGAA
>Ga0123354_10012347_pt1 | contig 13239 bp, 9 predicted proteins | sample TergutLab28metaG_2_FD_97872 | JGI IMG/M metagenome (GOLD analysis project Ga0123354, IMG submission 97872) | Labiotermes labralis P4 segment gut microbial communities from Petit-Saut dam, French Guiana - Lab288 P4 | ecosystem: Host-associated > Arthropoda: Insects > Digestive system > Gut ...
GTAATCAATAAGTGTGTAACAGCTGTCAAAGTTTCAAACTTCTCTGGCCATTATCTCCGTAACCGCTCAACTTTGGATATAGGTGTTTTGGGTTATATCGGTATACTTTAACATAAGGAACACCCTCCCGAAGTCTGGCACATTCCTCCTGGGACACCCTGTATATAGTCAGTCACATGTGTATAATCCAACATCATTTTAAACAGTGTTCAGACATAAAAATGTATGATATCCCACATAATGATAAGCACACACAGTGTGTGTGTGTGTGAAACACACTACACCACCGTTTGGGCCTCTTCAAGACAGGATTGGATTGGCAAGATTTCGATCAGGGTTTTGAAAACTGAGAGCAGTACAAGGAGACATGTAGAAGAAGGAAGGTACGAGTGACATGAATATATTTCTGAAATACGAAGACATACAGAGACGGAAAGAAAATTTTATGGAAAACACATGGCTACATATATGTGAAGAAATAACACATAAGAAAACAGTCGGTTGTACCAAGGTCACAGAATTTAAAAAGTAGGCAAATTCCTATTCAAATTAAAATTCAAGAAAGAAACCCAAGTGCAATAAAAGGATCAAGGTTTACAGGAACTGAAGGTGGAACTATTTACTGTGCACAGACATACTGCGGTGAACAGAGTATGACCGAGACGGTGACAGAAACTTTGAAAACAGAATATAGAGCATAAGATATATGTTATTCATTAGTAATAAATATAGAAAATTGGTACTGAGAAATGTGCATGAAACTCGGCTAATACACTTGCGTTGATTTGTACGGGTCTGTTGGATGCACGACACGAACGGGGCAGTCCCTGGAGGATTGGTTTTCTACTTCTTTGTTTATTTATGTATTATTATGACCTATTTCAACCTACCCTACTGGAGGTGTAAAGGGTTACTGTTCAACTTGGTCACACTCAATGACACACACACACACACACTCGGTAGGACTCCTCTAGACGAGGGATCAGCCCGTCGCAGAGACCTGTACCTTACAACACATAACACTCAGAAGAGAGAGACATCCATGACTCCGGCAGGATTCGAACCCGCAATCCCAGCAAACAAGTGGTCGCAGACCCAGGCCTTAGACCGCGCGGCCACCGTGATAGGCCGTTTAGTACTTACGGTCCATCAACAAGGCGAGGCGTCAAGCATGTGTAGTATTACAAGAATCCCTCCCCTCCCTTATACTCAAACCTCTAAATTCCTGGCGTTACTTTATGTATCATTGGGGTTAACATTAAAAAATTCTATATTCTGCACACGCCTCGTATTTACTTGTTTTGTGTGGATCTCAGAACAAACAGCGTCCGTTTCCCTACACTGATTGCTTTTTATAATCGAGACGGTGTGTGTTCTCTGCACACACGAAATGAATCCCATATACAACTCAGGGACACTAAGGACTTAGTGTTGCTGTGCTGATCCAGTTGTTGCTACGAGCTAAATATTTGTGAAGGTGGCTGATATGAACACCGTGTTACTTCGCGCACAATGGATTAACTTTTAGACAGTTGCCTTTACCAGGATGAACCTCCCGGTCGTCGAATTCTGAAAGAACGCGTTTTAATAATGATCGGCACCTTGGGGAAAGAGAACGTTTGTGTTGGTGGCAGAAGGGAGAGGAACTAAGGCCAGTCCTGACACCGCCAGTAGAAGACAGAATCACGGACGACGTCGCCCGCCATCCTGTGAGAGCCAGCAGAAGAACTCCTAGAACATTTGACTGCTTAGTGACTCCCAAACAACTGCTCAGTAAGGGGACAGTTCTGATACTGGCTCCTGCAGCTATCCCGTTTCTTCTGGCCGTCGTGCCATTCACAGACGAGGCAGAAATTACTCCTGATGGCATGATCAAATTCAACAAGCGAAATTTTTGTCAGATGTCAATCCACATGGAATTGTTAGGTCGCGAAACAAAAACAATTTTTAAGAAATACACCAGTATGCAGACAGCAGGCACACTGATAGGCCCCTTTGGTTTCTGGTACAGGCTAACAGGGATAACATATCATGGCTCATTTAGCAGAACTTACCCACAGCTGCTAGAAAGTGTCCCACTACGGACAACGTCCACAGCTGCTAGACAATGTCCCACTACGGACAACATACTCCACTTCGTTTTGGCGTTCTCTCAGCATACATTTTAATGGCAAAATACGGTACGTGGCGGAACAATTGCACAACCGTCAGTTCACCGGACAAACCCGCCACATTTATACTACAAGCTGCCCCTTAAAATTATTGTGTATCCTACGGCAGTGAATGATGTAGAGAAAATAAAACAGAGGGCATAAGACAAGTTCCAGTCTATTCGTTATCACATCTTGGATTTTGAGAGCGTCCAACCAACGTTCATGAAGCGCGCGCGTAGGGTGCTGTGTGGAAGAATACGGACAGCGGCTTGTCGCGACACCAACAGTCTGAAGCGACAGAATCCTGTCGACAGGCATACTCTGTACCTTTTAATCATTTTCCTTCAACAATAAAATGGAACTTAAAGACGAATGGTCAAAGGGGCTTATGTTCACACAGAAATTCTCCGTGGCTCGTTTGCAGAGAAATGTCCCTACCGTGGTGCCGGTTACTCTGAAACATCCTGTATGCGCATAGTGACTTAGGCTTAAATGTTCCTTGAGGCACACTTTTGTGTGTGTGTGTGCGCGCGCATGTTTCTTTCTTGTGAATATACGTTAAAATTCAACAAATGCACTATATTGCAATATCAAGTTTTGCAATTAAAACACTAAGCACTGCGACATATTGTTACTCTGTTTGTGGTAAACCAATATATCGCTCATTGGCGACAAGAGTGCCACAACTCAAAATTTGGCATTTTTGAGTTATTGGTATAGAAAGAAACGTTTGCAGATGCGCTTTTAACAGGTATAGCGTCATAACGCTGTTTGCAAAACCGGCCGCTGGAGAGCAGTTGTGTCGCTGTTGCACCCACAGAAAAGTATAGCACTTCAAAACCTTTAAATGTTTCTCCTGAAAAATCACCAATTTTGAGTTGTGACGCTGCTGTTGTAGCAAATGGGCGATATGTATACAGCGCAGAATGTAAGTAGATATGATGGGTCAAAACTGTATTAAAATCGCTGAATGTATGTGTTGATGTCGGTACATCAGCAAGAGAAACGTGGCTGCTCAAAACAAAATTACGAATACGAATAACCACGCCTGAGCCAGAATTTTAATTGCACATAAGAAAAGCCACATTCCGAATTTTAAATCCGGCGATTTGTAAGACACCAACCAAATCATTTTCCAAACGAAAGCAGTGTAAAGTGGATGGCTCGAACAACACAAATACTTTCCAAATTAGGTACGGCTTTCCTCCTCCTCCTCTTCCTCCACCTCCTACACCCTGTCTATGCTGTAACATTCACTTGTCCTATAAACCTCACTGTACTCGTCAGGGAGTTCGGGCCATAAAGAAACCACCCATGTGGCCACACAACATACTGATGCCCTTGACCGTCGTCATTTGGCAAAATCTGAGTGGCTTTTTGCCCAAACCAGAGCTGCCTGGATCCCACCAACTTCGGCAATAAATTGGCAGGTGCGGTCGTCAGTTCGCAACTGGCCCCTTCAATTCGCAGACACGCATAATCGGAATCGTGACTTCGGTGGAGACTTCCTACGGTAATATTCATGTTGGTCAAGTAAAAGTAAAGTAACAGCGCACGTGTTCATGCACGTTGCACACAACATGGAGCTTCGAAGTTTGCACTCCGTAACTACGAAGCTGCAAGATAGGCAGGACATGCAGCATATGTGGGTGACACTACAAGGCTTTCTGGTGGGACAGAAACCACTTGCGAAATACAGGCATAGACAGTAGAGTGACAAGTTCAGGAGGTGCGAACAGAGTCGAAAGGCTTGCATTTGTACGGTCAGTTGCGTCCATGTTTCGTCTGTAATGGGCCACATGATCACAAATCAGTGTGTGGAGGCCAAACAAATTTTGTACTGACTGACGACAGTGCTGCAGCAACCCGCTCAGCGTTATCTCTGTATTCTACAAAGATAAGAAATCAAATTAAGTTCCGGTCGCCTTTAACCCCGCGCGCAGACAGCCAATGGACAATACAACGGCCGCTCTGACAAGGTACATGTCGGGTATGAAACCAGTCACTGTGCTCTCTGAGCTATAAATATCCCATAAAGTGTTTGATGCAATCAAACTGTGCGGAATTAGTTTATTTCTCCAGTACGACACTTTGCTGTTAACCACTGCTCTCCCCTTCCAAGTAGCCACCTTGGACCTCTCTGCAGCGAGCTACCGCTCCCAGCATTTCGCGAAGTGCGTTGTTCTAAACTCAACAAGTGCGTCCCTCCATTTTGCCTGAATAGTGCGATATCATTAAACCTAACGTCATACTGACTGCGGGTAAAGAATGAAGACATATGGCGCTAAACGTGAGTGGGGAGGGCGTACTACGACGTGCCATCTGTTTTTTAGCCAGGAATGTACACACAGACCAAACATAAGCGTCTTGGAGAGAAACCAATCCCCCGAATACCGCACTTTACTTTCCCGCAGATGTGGTAAGGTGACAATGCAGTAACGGCAATGAACAGTCTGTCTTCGTACAATAAACTCATAATTCACGACCCCGTGAATAGAGAGAACATCGAACATTGGAGCGGACATGACTTGTCGATCACTAAGATACTGAGCTCCTCTGCTGAGACAACTCTTGCTTGGTTTCTCGGTTTCTAACCTCAGACCCACGTCTCATCAACTGTGATTATCTTCGAAAGGAATGCTGGATCTCCCTCTCTCTCTCTCTCCCTCTCTCTCTCTCTCTCTCTTAGCGCATGTTCAGATTGTCTTCATACTGATCTGCACCAACCAAAACACAATCTCCAAACCGCTAGCATATTCTGACACTCTCCGCCCCTCGATCAGTGTTTTTACGATTTTTATGCTCTGCAAGTCGATGGACGTTGCCAGCCTGCGGCATCTTCAGCAAAGACCGCACGGCTTGTGCACGTGGAAAACCACTAAAACTTCTCTTCTTCCCACAGCCTCTTCGCCACGGCTATTCGGAACATTTCGGAAGTGTCTTAGCAACGTGTCCCAAAATTGAGGCAGACACACCAATCTTTCACCTCTGCCGTTTTCAAGGTATGCCAAAATCCCAAACGCACAACGCACACTCGTACATACCGAGACGCTACATGCTACAGCGTCATTCCAAGGAGGAAACGACTCTACAGATTACCGTACCTTCATTCAGCAGCAAAATGTTTTGCTGGTAGCAGTGCTGCCTGGACTGCCATCGCACCCAGTGAGCTCCACGGAAATACTCAAAATTCCGTTCAACTGAACAGCTGTCAGAAGGTGTCATGACGAAACAGGGGAGTGCAGGTTTAGCTCCACACATTCTTAACCTCAGTACTTGATGAGGATGAATGGCTATCTTCATGACACGTCCACATTCCCAAGCACAAAACGCCCACAGCACCCACTGAAAAAGAGGGACGGTAGGCCCCAAAGGCCCCACCCGAGGCCTAGTCACTATACTTACTGAGCTATTCCGGCTCCAAATGGACTTCAAAAGAAAATCTGCACCATCAGTAAGTAACGAACGTAATTCAGTGTCAGTTACCACTAATGACACTTGTTCGCCTACACAAAGACAATTGCAGAGCGGGGTGGGGGCGAGGGGAAGCGGAGGTTGGTAAGACTTTTCGACACACCGTGTGTTTGTTAATGCTGCATTTCGCAACACTTGACATCAAAATGTCTACGAAGTGAACGCACTGTCTGTTTTAAACAAGACACGTACGCTGAAGGTCTGGAGCAAGACACGCGCGATGCGTTCGCATTTGCTTCACGCGAAGTAGCCGATTTTCTTGCCACATTCAAATCAACCTCAAATATTCGCGACAGATTTTCGAAAAATCCTCAATTATCAAAATTCATGAAAACTCGTCCAGTGGAAGCCGAATTATTTCAAGTGGATGGACAGACATGACGAAGCTAACAGTCGCTTTTCGCTATTTTGCGAAAAGCGCCTAAAAGCCAGTCAGTTAATGTTGTATAGAGGAGTAATCGCTGTTTGTACTCAGATCCATAACATAAATACAATGTGTGGGTAGAACGTAGAATTTATGAGTGTTAAACCCCGTGGTACATATAGTGACCACTGGGCCTTAGAGGGTTAAATATAACTACAGGCCTTAATGCAAAATATATTTCACGTCATCTTCTTTTTTATTTCGGCCGGTAGCCCACTAGCCTTAAGTCCTTAAGTTGGATATAGGCTTCATACAAACTGCAGTTAACAATCCGCTATATGCTGCACCGAAAGTCCCCTGACAACGACAAACGAAGGCCCCTACTACCAATTACATCAAATAAAGGTAAACCGGTTTCTGTGTTCATATGACCGTACAGACAGATGGATGGTCATAATGCCATTTCATGGGTCCTTTCTACAGATTTCGTTGCATTTTTAGTCTATTTTCCAAGAAGAAGTGCAGGACTGTCAGGCCGGACACCGTCAGCGTGACCCCCTCCAACGTTCCAACCAATAGACCGATCTTCAGGAAACCACCGCAGAACACCTACAAATCGTACTTTATAAATTCACACTAGCAGTTAAGAACAATAAAGTGTTAATATGTGAGGTGAAGGCGACATTAACAGCTCTCAATTTAAGGGTCTGGAATCATTGACGGCAATCAGTCTTCGAAAAATGTATAACTTTTGTTACGGTTTACACTTTCAGCATGTAAAATGACGACTACAAACTTCCGCTGCTGCAGTACCTCACTTGACCCTATGACCTCCTCTACTCCCACTAAATTTCATTTCGCAAATTATCTGTCAACTGTCTTCAGTGTCCCTGACACATTGAGACTCCTCACACTCCGAATTCCAAAATTCGTGTCAACTGTCCATTGCTAGGTCGTACCAAGACATTCGTTCAATAGGAGGCCCAGTGTAGCATTTCACAGCATGCTCGATTTTATATGGTAAGGAGTTTTTAGCCCCTCTTCCAAACCCGAAGCTGGAGGACCGCCCTTTGTCGGCTGTGCGCAACTGCCTATTCAATATATACGCAGTTACCATCCATTTTTACAGGCCGTCTACTGCATCCGCAAATTAAGCAGGCGCCATGCATTGGTGACGGGGACACGACTGTTCGTGCACAGATTATTCGCTGTCTGAAATAAAATACGTAAGTACATTACACATGTTTTGTGAACCAAGTGATAGCGAACGTAACGCCTTGCTTCATGTCTGAAAGATCTACAGTTCATTTCTCCGCTTACAGCCAGATTTTCGTTGTTTGTCTCTGTCAGTCGGTTCTCCAGAACGGGCCTCCATCGCGGCAGCTAACTCTCTGGAACCCGATGCTGCACGTCTATATATACAGCTAACAAAGAGTTTTGTAACAAATTAAGTAAGAACTCAGTGATCGGCTACATCACATCATCTCTGTTTACAATACCTCCCACACCCGCTTTTTCGAGGCTTGCCAACGATCATTTCGGCCACATTCCTCGTTGCCACAAGGCTTTATGCTCCCCCACACTGTTCTGGAGCTGAATCTTCACCTTCGGAAGGTTAAATGTTAATTTACGTGCGGTTTATTCTGATTTCCGGCAGGGGCAACAGACACCTGTCTCCTCCCAGGCACCTGGACTGGTTCTAAGGCCCACCTAGCGTCCTACGTAATGGGTACCGACGTTCCTTCCAGGCGGTAAATTGGCCTGGGTATGAAGCCTACCCGTTGCCGTCTAGTGTAGAGGTTAAGAATGTCTGAAGATACGCCTATATTTGCCCACAGGCTTTCATGGCGTGCAAAGGGTGAACTTTAATTTACTTTGTTTAGCGATGATGCTGTCGACAGATCATACTGAAGGTCTGTTATTTTAGCATGCTCAGTGCAACGTTATTTGCGCAAACAAATATGTAACTGGCTGTGGAACAATCTGACGTGCTGTTACGGAAGTTGGCTCGAGGACGGGTGACTTCGACAATGTCAGAGAAGACAGCCGGTCTTCGGGCCGGGATTTGAAGCCGGGACCTATGACATACAGCGCATGAGCACTGCAGCCGCATGTCAAGCACTGCGTTCCTCCAGCCTCCAGCTTCTTACAGGAACTGTCAGCTGCAAGGAGCAGCACATGGCCATTGTGACGCAGTACGTGTGGGTACAGCGGACGAGACAAGGTTATTTAAATTACAGACAGCATGCAGGCACGGCGTAAGGCGTCGGAATCCCCATTTTTATACACCCCCACGCCCACGACAAAAATGAGACATGCCGAAAACCACAGTGCAATAACAGCGCAAACAGTACTTGAATGGACTGCTGATGGGTACTTGCTTATTTGTAGAGTATAATTGTAGGGTAGACTGTGACAGCTAACATCAGGTTATTACTGCGTTGTGGAGCTCATATTTAGTACATCCAGCTCTTTTTTTTTTGTTGTAAGATTTATTGAAAAGAAAGTATGTATAGCATTTTCGAGGACAAATTACAAAACTGTTCCCGTGGGCAATTTGAATAATATTTATATAATGGCAAAAGTGAAACAAAAGCGAATATAAATAACAGAGAAAAAAGCCTTAAAAGCACTGCGACTGTGAGCCACTTAACCAGCTGTTGGTTCTCTGTCTTTTAAACGCACTTTGCCAGTTTACAAAACTTCTCAATTTGCTCTCTCTTAATTCCATGCAAATGTCATTTTTGGCTCTGCCTGTTTTATTTACGCTCAAGTTTTCAGAAACGCACCTACGGTGTATAAATATCCCCATCAGCCAGCCCCACTTGTTTCACTGTAACTGTAACCCTCCTCCAGCAATCCAAATCGCCTATTGACATACACGTATAAATGTATAAACATTTTCTTAGATTTCTCTGTTCTGTAATATTAGCACACATCGCTATTCAACTGCTGGTTTTACTATCTCTTCATTCACACTGAGCCATTTTCTTCACCTCTACGTTTCTGCACACCTCAGCAGTACGCACATGTCAGTAAATAAGGTGCATAGAATAAGCGCACTGAAGAACCTTCGGAACCTCCAAGCGAGCTACAGAACACTTTAATGCTGCTGCTGCAACTACTACCAATAATAATAATAATAATAATAATAATGTAATAATAATAATAATAATAATAACAATGTTCCATTACTTATTAACTACTTGTATGCCAACAGCCGTTTCGGTTTCGGCTTGCTATGCAGCATTCATTAGACGTAGTCTCTGCTACGTTACCACAGCAATGAGTGCTGAATCTCACATCAATTTGCATATGTGTATCGGGTGACGTAGTAAAGTGACGTAAAGTCCTTAAGGACTTAAATAAACTTGCGAAGTTCTGCAACAGTAAGTGAACAAAACATGTTTGATATGCACACAGACCTTTTCAGGGCCGAGTTACACTGAATTTTTGCTTTCTCCCTTTGTTCTTGCTTCTCTTTTCATGTCATTTTTCTTTTCCCCTTTCTTTTTACTACTTCTCTATCATTTCCTTTACCTCACCGCGTTCTCAGTTGCTGCTTCACGCGCCTCCTTCTCGATACCGTGTCCTTCCTCACTCGCCACACCGCACACTCCACTGGCGGCCCGTTTAAGGGCCCCAACACTAACTTTCGTGGCCTCTGATCGCTCCGCTCCCGAACTGCTGCTCAGTCCGCTGACCAGCAAAGCCGTGCGTGATTCCCGGCACATCGCAAGTTCAGGCTGTTGGCACTCCTGTGGCGTGAGGGGTTTGGTATTCAATTTAGTGGTGCCACTTCCGCTAACCAAATGGACATTGTGTATGACAAGCGTACTGTCTGGCACCAGTCACAAATACAGCGGCGGTGTAAAATTGCTGGTTGTGAAAGACGTCACAGGCAGCGGACATTCAGTGGTACTTGAGTGGTCAAAGTGCGCCTGTGAACACAGGCGTGCCGAAAATGGAAGACAGCAACGCTGATAACTGTTTCCGTACGTTGGCGTCTGGCGTGCGTTAAGGAAGTGCGTGATTCGAATCTCGGCAGGTCACTGGCTATCATAAGGTGTTCGTGGTTTGCCTTTGCCTCTCAAGGGAAATTCCCGGGCATTATATCAACTACGCCACGATCGCTTCCTTCTAAATCCCTTCCATTCACCTACCTTCCAGCGCTATGTAATAAAAAGCGCTGGCCCAATGAAATCGCTTCCTTTCACATCCGTACAATTCACCGCCCAACGTGCTGTTTTGCCTCGTACTCCGTAGTTATCGGGTTCCTTGCCGGGAATTTGCTGATTCCTCCAGATAATGCAGTGACAGGCCACGGCCACTTCCTGCTCACAGTTCTCAATTCACCATTCGACCCACACTTGCCTTCAGAAGACGCAACCGGTCAACTGTGGTTAGCTGAACTGACACACAAAGAATCTATGAATCATCACTAGTTGATGTAGTGCCGTTATATAATTTAGGAAGCATGTTTAGGTAAACTTATCTTTATGAGACAGTTATGTATGGCGGATTTTAAAATAAACAATGCATTTTCAATACGACATGCACTTGAAACTGCAAGTCACTGAGACCCTGAGGCAATGTCTTTCTTATGCAGCAGACAGGCCAGGCATTTAAAGTACACACAATGAGATAATATTTACAAGAATGAAGAATGAAACACTTCGTGCCTACAAGTCACGTATCACGTGACGTGAAACCGCCGGTATTTCAGCGGCACATCATCCAACTACAAATACTGTACTTGCTGCGGTACTAAACACGGCAGCAGCACTTTGTACTGCCTATAAATGTCGTTAAGAGCAGCCGACGCGCTGCACTGTGGAATTCTAATACCTGCGAAGTGTCAAGTTACCACTAATTCATCTTCCAAAACACGACCGAACGATTTAGCGCCGTTGCGCCATTAAAAGATAAAGAAACGCACAGTTACAAATTTTACGAATATCGGTAGCCTTCAGTTGACAGACGGGCCAGAGCGCAGGTAGGAGTGTGGCAGGGGTAAGACACGCACCGTCACGTTGCAGCTGACAGTCGGTCGGTTGGTCAGTCACTCCGTCACAGTGTCAAGTCCACAGAGCAATACGCTCGGCCGAAACGTCGAGAAGCATTCACTCGACGATACAGCACTGCAACCTCAACTACAAATGTGGCATTAACAATTTTGAGGTGCGCCATCCCCCACAATGTGATATGTGTATATATAAATATAGTTGTGTTTTGATGATACATACACATATCACATTGGTTTTGCTGGGGACCGCGGTAGCACAGTGGTTAAGGTGCTGTGCTGCAAATTAGAAGGTCACTGGTTCGATCCTTCCGATCGCACTATGCCCCTGGGGTCCACTCAGCCTCGAACAGAAATGAGTACCAGGAGCATTTCATGGGGGTAAAAGCGGCCGGTGTGCCGTTGTCACGAAATCTGGTAGCCTTAACTTCCTGGAACCCTCTGGGCCTGTCCAGGCCTGTAATGGGACTGCTTTACCTTTACATTGGTTTTGTTATACAAATGTGGTTTGCCTCTTCTGACATTGTATTGAATGTTATGTACTGGGTGGCCCAAAAAAGTCAGTTAACAAGTTAGCATATCTTCAATTAAGGCCACTTTGTACATAACAGACAATACATGTTATATACGGATATACATTGAATTTCACAAGGTCTGTTCTTGCTAGCAGGATACTCCGAAACCTGTTTGTTACTACGTCTCGTTTTATAACAATTTGCCAGTTGAATCCAAAGGTAACTTGTAAGGAAAGCAATCGTAAGCAACTCTTAACGTGCGCTGTAGCACCGGATGGAGCTGCTGGAGAACCGGACCGGGACCTAGTAAGTATAAGTCTGAAATGCTAATTACAAAAGAAATTAGGTATTCTGATATGTTGATTGATTCGTGCCGAAGCTATTTAACGTTACTTTTGCAATTGCCAAGATACTTATAGAATTACACTCGCGGCACACATCAAGGATCTGGAATGGGGACAAAAACACCCTAATTCAGCGTACAAGCGAGTGTCCGCCTACAGGGAGTGGGGAAAACCGTGACGATCCGCGACTCTCCGACTGAATACCTCTCAAAAAGATGCGAATCCCCTGAAGCTATGGGCGGAATGTGAGACAGCCTTGAGACTGCAGAGTAAACCCAGAGAGAGTGTAGACAGAAAACATTTTTGTGTATAATTCAAAATTTAAACACACAGTGTAAGGCTCTTCGTTCAGAATAGGCTTCTCAAAAAACAGCACAGCACACGCCACCGCGAGCATCGACGTCTGTTACGTCGTTCGGTTCTCAGCCGGGACACTAATGGCCTAGCGGAACAGTTTGTTCGATAAACTGATCCCGCACTTTATCTTCACACGTTACGAAGCAGACAGACATCGGCTGTAAGGCAGTGAGATTTGTCGTGGCTTTCTTCAGTCTCTACCTCCTACATACTCATCTACTCATCATTCAGGATCATCTTCAGCTTTCCAATCAACACTATGTCATGTCAGTAGTTGAGAGACTGTCATTAAACTACCCAAATTCTGACGAATAGGCCACGGCATGAGCTATTCCCGAATAATATCATGCAGTCCAATACCCACTACTCTTACACGAACTGCCGCTTCTCCCTGCTGTCGTATCTGGCAATTGTGAACATGACAATCAACTTCGGGTTACAGAAAATGCGGGGAATTTATTGACTAGCTGAGAAACTATCAGCTTCTCGGAAGGGCTCTGCTCCTTTAAGTTACTTAGTTATTGAAGTTCCCCTCTGAAAGACATGCTCAAAAGGCAAATTCTCATCGTCCAAAATCTACCAACAACAGAGCTGTAGTTATCAGTTCGTCGCCAGTCGCTTTGCTACATTATCACACCTCGCATAACTAAACAGGGTCTGCCGATATGCCATCTGCAGCAAACTTCAATATAACTCAAGAATTTTGCATAATTCGCTCCGCAAATATTGTCACAATTGTGTGTATGCAATTTGTGTCTGCACTGGGCAAACGGGTTGCAGCTCCTAAATGAACTATGGTAACATCTTGCATCATGTACGGGCGGTGTCAGTAGCTCAAACTGTATAACAGCAACCTCTTGTATCATGTACGGACGGTGTCAGTAGCTCAGACTGTATAACAGCAACCTCTTGTATCATGTACGGACGGTGTCAGTAGCTCAGACTGTATAACAGCAACCTCTTGTATCATGTACGGACGGTGTCAGTAGCTCAGACTGTATAACAGCAA
>Ga0123354_10012348_pt1 | contig 13239 bp, 12 predicted proteins | sample TergutLab28metaG_2_FD_97872 | JGI IMG/M metagenome (GOLD analysis project Ga0123354, IMG submission 97872) | Labiotermes labralis P4 segment gut microbial communities from Petit-Saut dam, French Guiana - Lab288 P4 | ecosystem: Host-associated > Arthropoda: Insects > Digestive system > Gut ...
GCCCCAGCATGGTGGCGGCCATGCCGATGCCGATGCGCGCCTCGTTCATCATGTGGAACATGCACTTCAGGCCCTGGCCCGACTGGCCGACCAGATAGCCGACTGCGCCGGCCTCGCCCGCGACGGGAAAGCGCCCTTCGCCGAAGTTGAGCAGCGTGTTGGTGGTGCCGCGCCAGCCCAGCTTGTGGTTCAGCCCGGCCAGCGCCACGTCGTTGCGCGTGCCGGTGAGCCGGCCCTGGGCATCCACCAGTTTTTTGGGCACGATGAACAGCGAGATGCCCTTGACGCCCGGCATCGGCTTGCCGTCCGGCCCCGGAATCTTGGCCAGCACCAGGTGGACGATGTTCTCGGTCAGATCGTGCTCGCCTGAGGAAATCCACATCTTATTGCCGCGCAGGCGGTAGCGCGGGCCGAGCGGGTCGTCGGCGTCTTCCGGCACGGCGCGGGTGGCGATGTCGCTCAGGCTGGAGCCGGCCTGCGGCTCGCTCAGGCACATGGTGCCGGCCCAGCGGCCATTGAACTGGTTGGCGGCAAACACCTGCTTTTGCAGTTCGCTGCCGTGCGCCATCAGCAGGTTGGCGTTGCCGACGGTGAGCAGGTTGGAGCCGATGCTGATGGAAGCCTTGCCGAAAAAGGCGTTGGCCGCCGCATCCACCAGATACGGCAGTTGCATGCCGCCCCGCTCGTAGTCTTGCGCGGCGGCCAGCATGCCGGATTCGGCGTAGGCCGCGCGGGCCTCGTGCGTGGCCTGCGGCAGCACCACGCGCAGGCTGCCGTCGGCGGCGTGCTCGGTGCGCGGCTCCTGGGTATCGACCAGGCGGTTGAACGGCGCGTATTTTTCGCGCGCGATGCGCTCGCAGGTGTCGAGCACGGCGTCGAAGGTCTGGCGCGAATGCTCGGCAAAGCGCGGGCGGGCGGTGAGCGACTGGGCGTCGAGCCAGTCGTACAGCAGGAAATCGAGGGTGTTGCGCAAGGTCATGGTTTCACCGATAGAAAGGGCGGCCGGATGGGCCACGCAAACGAAAACGTCACGCCTTGCTTTGCAGCGGCGTGATGGTGCCCTGGGCCAGGGCGCAGAGTTTTTCGACGCCTTGCTCGTCCACCACGAACACATCGCAGCGGCATACGGCCTGGGTGCGGCCCACGTGCTGGGCCACGGCGCGGGCGATCAGGCGGCTGCCCACGGCGGGCCGCACGTAGTTGATCTTGAATTCCGACGTCACCACCGGCACCCCCAGCGCCGTGCCGCCGGCGTAGGTAAGCGCGTTGTCGGCGGTGTAGCTGACCACGCCGCCGTGCACGAAGCCGTGCTGCTGCCGGATCTTGTCGGTGATCGGCAGGTGCAGCTCGCAGCGCCCCGGCGCCAGCGCGGCCAGCTCGGCGCCGATCAACAGGCTGAAAGGCTGCTGGGCCAGAACCTGCCGGCCTCGGGTGAGGACGGCTTCGGGGGACGTATCGTCGAGTTGCATGTCAGGGGCTCCGCCGTGCTTTATCCCATTCGAAAATTCAGATCCGGCTGACTGGACGCCCCCTCCCCCAGCCCCTCTCCCGCAAGCGGGCGAGGGGCTGGGGGGAGGGAAAAACGCCGCCAGCCCTTACAGCACCTCGAACACCCCCGCGGCGCCCATGCCGCCGCCGATGCACATGGTCACGCACACGCGCTTGGCGCCGCGCCGCTTGCCCTCGATGAGGGCGTGGCCAGTCAGGCGCTGGCCACTCATGCCGTAGGGGTGGCCGACGGCGATGGCGCCGCCATTGACGTTCAGCCGGTCGCCGGGAATGCCCAGCTTGTCGCGGCAGTAAATCACCTGCACGGCGAACGCCTCGTTCAGCTCCCACAGGTCGATGTCGCTCACCTTCAGGCCGAGCTTGCTCAGCACCTTGGGCACGGCGAAGACGGGGCCGATGCCCATCTCGTCCGGCTCGCAGCCGGCCACCGCGAAACCGAGAAAGCGTCCCAGGGGCTTCAGGCCCTTGCGGCTGGCATAGTCCTCGCTCACCACCACGCAGGCGCCCGCGCCGTCGCTGAACTGGCTGGCGTTGCCCGCCGCCACCAAGCCGCCGGGCAGCGCCGGCTTGATGCCGCTGATGCCTTCCTTGGTGGTGCCTTCGCGGATGCCTTCGTCCTGGCTCACCGTGACCTGCTTGGTGATCATCCCCAGCGTCTTGTCCACCACGCCGGCGGTGACGGTGATGGGGGCGATCTCGGCGTCGAACTTGCCGGCGGCGCGCGCGGCGGCGGCTTTTTGCTGGCTGGCGGCGCCGTACTCATCCATCACGTCGCGCCCGATGTTGTAGCGCTGCGCCACCTGCTCGGCGGTTTGCAGCATGCTCCAGTAGATGGCGGGCTTCTTCTGCGCCAGCGCCAGGTTCACGATCATGTGGCGGTTCATTTCCTGCTGTACGCAGGAGATGCTTTCCACGCCGCCGGCCACGAACACATCGCCCTCGCCGGCGATCACGCGCTGCGCGGCCAGGGCGAGGGTTTGCAGGCCCGACGAGCAAAAGCGGTTCACCGTCATGCCCGACGTGGTGACTGGGCAGCCGGCCATCAGCGCGATCTGGCGCGCGATGTTCATGCCGGTGGCGCCCTCGGGGTTGGCGCAGCCCATGATGACGTCGCCCACCTCGGCGGCGTCGATGCCGGCGCGCTCGATGGCGTGCTGCACCACGTGACCGCCGAGCGTGGCGCCGTGGGTCATGTTGAAAGCGCCCTTCCAGCTCTTGGCGAGCGGCGTGCGGGCGGTGGAAACGATAACGGCCTGGGTCATTTCAAAATCTCCTGATGTTCGTATGTGTTTGATGCCAACTCGCGTTCATCGCCAACCGTTCATCGCCAACCGTTCAGGCTGAGCCTGTCGAAGCCCTGGCACAGGGTTTCGACAAGCTCAACCCGAACGGTTTCGGCCCGAACGGCTTCATGCATTGATGAACTCGAATTGATGCAAAGGATGGCCTTCAGCCGTTGAAGCTCTGGCTCGCGGCCACCAGCTTCTTGATCAGCGGCGCCGGTTCCCAGAACTTGCCGTCGTCGCGCGGGTTGCGCGCAAAGCGCTTCATGGCCTCGACCAGGTTGAACAGGCCCACCTGGTCGGCGTACTTCATGGGGCCGCCGCGCCACAGCGGGAAGCCGTAGCCGGTCAGGTACACCATGTCGATGTCGCTGGCCTTGCTGGCGATGCCGTCTTCCAGAATGCGCGCGCCCTCGTTGACCAGCGAGTACACCAGGCGCTCGACGATCTCCTGATCGCTGATCTTGCGCGGCGTAATGCCGCTGGCCTTGCGGTGCTGCGCGATCATATCCTCCACCAGTTTGCTGGAGATGGCGTCGCGCTTGCCGGGCTGGTAGTCGTACCAGCCGGCGCCGGTTTTCTGGCCGTAGCGGCCCAGCTCGCACAGCAGATCCGCCGTCTTGCTGTACTTCATGTCCGGCTTCTCGACCGTGCGGCGCTTGCGGATGGCCCAGCCGATGTCGTTGCCCGCCAAGTCACCCATGCGGAACGGCCCCATGGCGAAACCGAATTTCTCGATCGCCTTGTCCACCTGGCTGGGCGTGGCCCCCTCGTCCAGCAAAAAGCCCGCCTGCCGGCTGTACTGCTCGATCATGCGGTTGCCGATGAAGCCGTCGCACACGCCGGAAATCACCGCCGTCTTCCGGATCTTCTTGGCCACCGCCATCACCGTCGCCAACACGTCCTTGGCCGTTTTGGCCCCGCGCACCACCTCCAGCAGCTTCATCACGTTGGCCGGGCTGAAAAAGTGCATGCCGACCACGTCCTGCGGGCGCTGGGTGAAAGCCGCGATCTGGTCCACGTTCAGCGTCGAGGTGTTGGACGCCAGAATCGCGCCGGGCTTGACCACCGCGTCCAGCTTCTTGAACACCGTTTCCTTGACGCCCATTTCCTCGAACACCGCCTCGATCACCAGATCGGCGTCCTGGATGTCGGCGTAGTCCAGCGTCGGCTTGAGCAGCGCCATGCGCTCCTCGTATTTTTCCTGCTTGAGCTTGCCCTTCTTGACCTGGGCCTCGTAGTTCTTGCGGATCGTCGCCAGGCCGCGCTCCAGCGCCTCCGGCTTCATTTCCAGAATCGTCACCGGCAGGCCGGCGTTCAGGAAGTTCATCGAAATGCCGCCGCCCATGGTGCCCGCGCCGATCACCGCCACCTTGCGGATCTCGCGCGGCTTCACCTCCGGCCCCACGTCCGGAATCTTGGAAGCGGCGCGCTCGGCGGTGAAGATGTGGCGCAGCGCCTTGCTCTCGGGCGTCTGCATTAGGCCCTGGAAAATCTCGCGCTCCTTGGCCAGCGCGTCGTCGAACTTCAGCGTGGCGGCGTATTGCACCGCGTCCACGCACTTGCCCGGCGCCGGGAAATGCTTGGACATGCCCGCCACCATGTTGCGCGCGAACTGGAAGTAAGCGTCGCCGTCCTTGTGCTTGCACGGCAGATCGCGCACCAGCGGCAGCGGCGCGCCGCCGGCGTGTTCAGCCGCCACCTTGCGGGCCAGGGCGATGGCCTCGTCCAGCAGCGACTCGGGCGACTTGGCGAGTTGGTCGAACAATTTCTGCCCCGGCAGCGCGGCCAGCAGCTCGCTGTTCACGGCGTCGCCGCTGACGATCATGTTCAGCGCCGTCTCCACGCCCAGCACGCGCGGCAGCCGCACCGTGCCGCCGGCGCCGGGCAGCAGGCCCAGCTTGACTTCGGGCAGCGCCACCTTGCAGCCCGGCGCGGCGATGCGGTAGTGGCAGCTCAGCGCCAGTTCCAGCCCGCCGCCCATCACCACCGAATGCACGGCGGCCACCACCGGCTTGGCCGAGTGCTCCACCGCCGTGATCACCGACCCCAGGTTCGGCTCCTGCAGCGCCTTGGCGGAATTGAATTCGCGGATATCCGCGCCGCCGGAAAACGCCTTGCCGGCGCCCGTCAGCACGATGGCTTTGACAGCGGGATCGGCGGTGGCCCGATCCAGCCCGTTGGCGATGCCCGCGCGCGTCTCGCAGCCGAGGCCGTTGACGGGCGGGTTGTTCATGGTGATGACGGCGATGTCTCCGTGCACTTTGTACTCAGCGGTCATGAAGCTTGGCTCCTCTTTGTGGAAATCTAACGACGGAAAAAATGCGAACAGCCTGCAATCGACCGTCGCATGGCCGAAGATTACCAGCAATGGCGGCCCGCCGGCGTTGTCGCCGCGCAAGCAAAAGACGAAGCGCGAACGAACGCCCGCATCCGGTCGATCAGGTCAAAGCGGATACCGGGCGCGCATCAACGGCACTCGGCAATGGGAACTGCGGCCATGGCGCCGCCACCGGACAGCCCCGGATGCTTCAAAACCGCAGCGGGATTTTGAGGACCCCTTCATTCGCGCCAGGCGGCGCGTGCCTCACTCAAAAGTCAAGGTCTTGACCCCGTCCGGCGTGCCCAGCAGGCAGACCTGCGCCTTCTGGCGCGCGAACACGCCCACGGTGACCACGCCGGGCCACTGGTTGACGCCGGATTCAAACGCCAGCGGGTCGTCGATCGACAGCCCGTGCACGTCCAGGATGTGCTGGCCGTTGTCGGTGACCACCGGCTGGCCGTCCCGGGCGCGCGGCACGGCCTGCCCGCCCAGCGTTTCGAACTGCCGCGTGATGCGCCGCGCCGCCATCGGGATCACTTCCACCGGCAAGGGAAAGCCGCCCAGCTTGTCGACCAGCTTGGACTGGTCGGCAATGCACACAAAGCGGCGCGCCTGCGCGGCCACGATCTTCTCGCGCGTGAGCGCCGCGCCGCCGCCCTTGATCATGTGGCCCTGGCCGTCGATCTCGTCGGCGCCGTCGATGTAGACGGCGATCTCGCCCACCTCGTTGCAGTCGAACACCGCAATGCCGAGCGCCCGCAGCCGCTCGGTGGACGCCGCCGACGACGACACCGCGCCGGCGATGCACTCCTTCATGCGCCCCAACTCGTCGATGAATTTGTTGACCGTGGAACCCGTGCCCACGCCAACGATCTCACCCGGCATCACGTAGTCCAGTGCCGCGCGGCCCACCATCGCCTTCAGTTCGTCCTGCGTCATTTGCGACAATTTCCGTTTGATTCCGATTGGCAACGATTATCCGATGGCACTGTTTCCCTACGGCCTGACACGGCCTTTCCTGTTCAGCCTCGACCCCGAAAGTGCGCACGAGCACACCATTGAACTGCTCGCCCGAGGCAGCGGCACTCCGCTGCAATGGGCCTGGTGCCAAGGCCGCGTGGACGACCCGGTGCAACTGGCCGGTCTGACGTTTCCCAACCGCGTGGGCCTGGCCGCCGGCCTGGACAAGAACGCCCGCGCCATCGACGGCCTGGGCGCCATGGGCTTTGGCTTCGTCGAAGTCGGCACCGTGACGCCACTGGCCCAGCCCGGCAACCCCAAGCCGCGCCTGTTCCGCCTGCCTGCGGCCGAGGCGCTGATCAACCGCATGGGCTTCAACAACGATGGTCTGCAAGCCTTCATCGCCAACGTGAAAAGCTCGCGTTTTTATAGCGGGCGTGGCAACGGCGGCGGTGCGCGGATGGTGCTGGGCCTGAACATCGGCAAGAACGCCGCGACGCCGATTGAGCGCGCCACCGACGATTACCTGACTTGCTTGGCCGGGGTGTACCCCTACGCGGATTACGTCGCCGTCAACATCTCCAGCCCCAACACCAAGAACCTGCGCGATCTGCAAGGCGACTCCGCGCTGGAGGCGTTGCTGGCGGCGCTGAAGTGGCGTCAGGCCGAACTGGCCGACGAGCACGCCAGGCGCGTGCCGCTGTTCCTGAAGATCGCGCCGGATCTGGACCAGGCGCAGGTGCAGTCCATTGCCGACGCGTTGCGCAAGCACGCCATCGAAGGCGTGATCGCCACCAACACCACCTTGGCGCGCGACGCCGTTCAAGGGCTGCCGCACGCGCAGGAAGCCGGCGGCCTGTCGGGCGCGCCGGTGCGCGAGGCCAGCAACCGCGTGATCCGCCAGTTGCGCGCCGCGCTGGGGGCGGGCTTTCCGATCATCGGCGCGGGCGGCATCCTGAGCGGCGCCGATGCCGTCGCCAAGATCGAAGCCGGCGCCGACGCGGTGCAGATTTACACCGGCCTCATCTACAAGGGGCCGGCGCTGGTGGACGAAGCGGCGCGGGCGCTGCGCGAGGCGCGCAAGCGACCGTGAGGATGACTTTGTCCACAGAAATCGTGGACAAGCCTGTGGGCAAGGGCTGTATGGCGCCCGTCGCCGCCCCGGCCCGCGCGGCCCTCTGCGAGGGACGCGGTGAACGCGGCGGGCCGTGACGCTTGGTTTGCCCGCTTTGGGCACGCTGGCGGACCGTGGACATGGACGGCATGTTCATCGAGGAACTGATGGACTGGCGCGAGCTGGCAAGGCAGCGAATGGAGACTGACAACAAGAGCTGAAGGTGCTACAGTGAACTGCCATGATTACTGCCACCGTCGTTTTCTGGACCGCCATCGTGTTGGCGTTCGTCTTTTTGCTGGGCGTGCTGGGGTGTGCGGTGGCGGCACTGGTCGGCTCTCTCATGATCGCGTTCGGGCGCACGCACTGACGGCCGTGCGCGGTGCGCCGCCCGGCAAGTGGGGGCGGCATGGCAGGTGAACGGCTCCAGCTGCAGGTCATCCTCGACACGATCGACAAGACCTCCCCGGCGTTGAAAAAAATCATCACCAACTCCAAACAGCAAGCCGAGGCAGTGGCCGCTGCGGTGCGCGACTGGACCGAGGCCGCCGATCTGGTCACGCGCAAGGACTTGCAGATCGAGCTTGCACCCATCAGGGCCGACATTGCATTACTACGGCAAGAATTGATCCAGCTTGAACAGCGCATGACCATCAAGCTCGGCTCCATGATGGTGGTAGCCGTGGCCGTGGTGGCGGCACTGGTCAAACTGCTCTGAGCCGTTCGCAGACTCGTCCGCCCGCTACGCCTGCCTGAGCGCCGGGCACACCGATACCGCATTTCGCGCTGAGCCATCGCGGCACCGGCATGGACTGCCGGTCACGAACGATCCGCCCATGAAAAAACCCCGCCGCAGAGACTGCGCGGGGCTTGCTTGGACCGGTCCGGGATGGCCGGTTGGCGGAGAAGGAGGGATTCGAACCCTCGATACGGTGAAACCGTATACCGGATTTCGAGTCCGGCGCATTCGACCACTCTGCCACCTCTCCGCAACGAATGTCGAAGGGTGGATTCTAGCAGCGCCGCAGAGGGTTGTGCGGCGTCATGCGGTATTTCTTTGTGCTACGCCGCGATGGTTTCCAGCCCGCCCAGGTAGGGCCGCAGAACCTGGGGCACGCGGATGGAGCCGTCGGCCTGCTGGTGGTTTTCCAGCACGGCCACCAGGGCGCGGCCCACGGCCAGGCCGGAACCGTTCAGGGTGTGGACCAGTTCGTTCTTGCCCTGCGCGTTCTTGAAGCGCGCCTGCATGCGCCGCGCCTGGAAGGCTTCGCAGTTGCTGACGGAGCTGATCTCGCGGTACGTGTTCTGCGCCGGCACCCAGACTTCCAGGTCGTAGGTCTTGCTGGCGCCAAAGCCCATGTCGCCGGTGGACAGCAGCACCACTCGGTACGGCAGTTCCAGCTTTTGCAAAATGGCCTCGGCGTGACCGACCATGTCTTCCAGCGCTTCGTAGCTGCGCTCCGGGTGGGTGATCTGCACCATCTCGACCTTGTCGAACTGGTGCTGGCGGATCATGCCGCGCGTGTCGCGCCCGGCGCTGCCGGCTTCGGAGCGAAAGCACGGCGTGTGCGCGGTCAGCTTGATGGGCAGTTCGCCCTCGGCGACGATGCGCTCGCGCATCCAGTTGGTCAGCGAGACTTCGGAGGTGGGGATGAGGTACAGCAGTTCGCCCTCGCCTTCCTGGCCGCCTTTCTTGGCGGCGAACAGGTCGGCCTCGAACTTGGGCAGCTGGCCGGTGCCGCGCAGCGTATCGGCGTTGACGATGTAGGGCGTGTAGCACTCGGTGTAGCCGTGGCTTTGCGTCTGCACGTCCAGCATGAACTGCGCCAATGCGCGGTGCAGCCGGGCGATGGGCCCGCGCATGAAGGTAAAGCGCGTGCCGGCCAGCTTGACGCCAGTTTCGAAGTCCAGCCCCAGCGGTTCGCCCAGCTCGACGTGGTCGCGCACCGGAAAGTCGAAGGCGCGCGGTGCCAGGCCGTGCGGCGCCCAGCGGCGCACTTCCTGATTGGCGGTTTCGTCGGGCCCCACGGGCACGCTGGGGTGCGGCAGGTTGGGCACCGCCAGCAGCAGCGCGGTCAACTCGGACTGGAGGGCGTCCAGCCGGGCGGCGGAGGCGTCGAGTTCGTCCTTGATGGCGGCCACCTGGGCCATCAGGTCGTCGGCGCTTTCGCCCTTGGCCTTGCGCTGACCGATCTGCTTGCTGGCGCTGTTGCGCTGCGCTTGCAGCTCCTCGGTGCGGGTCTGGATGGTCTTCCGCTCGGCCTCCAGCGCCTTGAACGCGGCCTCGTCGAGGAAAGGTTGCGGGTCCTTGCGCGTTTTCAGACGCGCCAGCACGGCATCGAGGTCTTTGCGAAGCAGGATGGGGTCTAGCATCCTGCGATTGTAGAAGGCCCATTGCGCGCCCAGCGGAGCCTGTCAAACTTGAAAATGGCAAGCTGCCCAGACCACGGGCCGTCTTCAACTCATCGAAGCCGTTGCCCCATCGTCGATTTCCCTGGCCGCCAACCGAGGCCGGCCGGATCCCAGCTCAGGCCGGGCCCGCTTCGGCACTCTTGGCGTTCTCATCCTCTTCCGGCCAGTCGCGGATGTACGCCTTGAGCATGCGGTTTTCGAAGTTCTGGCTGTCCACCACCGCCTTGGCGACGTCGTAGAAGCTGATCACGCCTTGCAGTTGCTGGCGGTTGATGACCGGCAGGTAGCGCGCATGGCGGTCCAGCATCATGCGGCGCACTTCGTCCATTTCGGTTTCCAGCGTGCAGATCAGCGGGCCGGGGTCCATGGCGCGGTAGACCGACAGGCCCTCGAAGGAGCCGCCGTTGTTCACCGCGGCCTGGATGACTTCGCGGAAGGTGAGGATGCCCACCACCCGCTCGTGCGCCATCACCACCAGCGAGCCAATGTCCCGCTCGGACATGATCTGGGCGGCCTGCATCAGGCTGTCCTCGGGGGTGATGGTGTACAGGGCGCCGCCTTTCAGGCGCAGGATGTCGTGGACTTTCATGAATCTCTCCGTCGCCCGCCAAGCACGCGCAGGCAAGCGAATATAGCCCACAATAAACACCATAAGGCGAACAAGCCCAGCGCCTTCCAAGGAGACTTCATGCCCGGTTACGCCGATCCCGGCTTCGATACCCTGGCCCTGCACGCCGGAGCCGCCCCCGACCCGGCCACCGGCGCGAGCGCGGTGCCGATCCACCTGTCCGCCGCTTTCGCGTTCGACTCCAGCGACCACGCCGCCGCGCTGTTCAACGGCGAGCGCGCGGGCTACGTCTACAGCCGCTTGGGCAACCCCACCAACGCGGTGCTGGAGCGGCGCATCGCCGCGCTGGAAGGCGGCATCGGCGCCATCAGCACCGCCAGCGGGCAGGCGGCGCTGCATCTGGCGGTGACCACGCTGATGGGCGCGGGCGGGCACATCGTGGCCAGCGCGGCGCTGTACGGCGGCAGCCACCACCTGCTGCGCTACACGCTGCCGCGCTTCGGCATCGAAACCAGCTTCGTGAAGCCGGGCGATCTGGACGGCTGGCGCGCCGCCATCCGCCCCAACACGCGCCTGCTGTTCGGCGAAACGGTAGGCAACCCCGGCCTGGACGTGCTGGACATTCCCGCCGTGGCCGACATCGCGCACCGCGCCGGGGTGCCGCTGCTGGTGGATGCCACCTTCAGCACGCCCTATCTGCTCAAGCCCTTCGAGCACGGCGCGGACCTGGTCTGCCACTCGGCCACCAAGTTCCTCGGCGGCCACGGCGCCGTGATCGGCGGCCTGCTGGTCGACGGCGGCGGCTTCGACTGGGACGCTTCGGGCCGCTTCCCGGAGCTGACCGCCCCGTCCGAGGGCTTTGGCGGCACGGTGTTCAGCGAGGACAGCGGCATCGGCGCCTTTCTGCTGCGCGCGCGCCGCGAGGGCCTGCACGACTTCGGCGCCTGCCTGAGCCCGCACAGCGCCTGGCTGATTTTGCAAGGCATTGAAACGCTGCCGCTGCGCATGGAGCGGCACCTCGCCAACACCGAGCAGGTAGTGCGTTTTCTGGCCGGGCACGCCCTGGTGGCCCGCGTCGGCCACCCGCTGCTGCCGTCGCACCCCAGTCATGCGCTGGCCGGGCGGCTGTTCAAGCACGGCGCCAAGGGCGCGGGCAGCGTGTTCAGCTTCGACCTCCAGGGCTCGCGCGCGCAGGGCAAGACGTTCGTCGAAGCGCTCAGGCTGTTCAGCCACATGCCCAGCGTGGGCGAGTGCCGCAGCCTGGTGATCCACCCGGCCAGCACCACGCACCTGCACATGAGCGACGCGGCGCTGGCCGCCGCCGGCATCGGCCCCGGCACCATCCGCCTGTCCGTCGGCCTGGAAGAGGCCGCCGACCTGATCGACGACCTGAAGCGCGCCCTCAGGGCCGCCGAGAAAGCGGGAGCCTGACCATGTACACCGAAGTCCACGGCGCCCGCCTCTACGCCCACACCGGCGGCCAACCCTTCGACGCGGCCAGGCCGACGGCGCTGTTCATTCACGGCGTGCTCAACGACCACAGCGTCTGGGCCTTGCAGACCCGGTATCTGGCGCACCACGGCTGGAACGCGCTGGCCATCGACCTGCCCGGGCACGGGCGCAGCGGCGGCCAGCCGCCGGCCTCGGTCGAGGACGCCGCCGACTTCACGCTGGCGTTGCTGGACGCGCTGGGCGTCGCCCAGGCGGCGCTGGCGGGCCACAGTTTCGGCTCGCTGATCGCGCTGGAGGCCGCCGCCCGCGCCCCGGCGCGCGTCAGCCACCTGGCGCTGGCGGGCACGGCCTGCCCGATGAGCGTGTCGCCCGCGCTGCTGGAAGCCGCCGTGGCGGCGCCCGAGCAGGCCATCCACATGATGAATGTGTTCTCGCACAGCACGCTGTGCCCGCCGCCGTCGGCGCTAGGGCCGGGCACCTGGCTGTATGGCGCGTCGCGGGCGCTGATGCGCCGCATCCTGGCGGGCCGCCGAGACGTCAACCTGCTGCACACCGGCCTCAAGGCCTGCGACGGCTACGCGGGCGGCGAGCGCGCCATGGCCGCAGTGCGCTGCCCCACCCTGTTCCTGGTGGGCCGCCACGACCAGATGACACCGCCCCGCTCCGCCAAGGCGCTGGCCGCGCACGCGCGCCAGGCCCGGCTGGTAGACGTCGACGCCGGCCACGCGCTGATGACCGAGGCGCCGGATGAGGTGCTGCGGGCGCTGCGGGAATTTCTGGGGGCGAAAGCATGACCACTACCCTGGCCATCGCCAGCATCATCGCGGCCCTGGCGATGGGAGCGGTCAGCCCCGGGCCGAGTTTCGTGCTGGTGGCGCGCACCGCCGCCTCCGCCGGTCGGCGCGAGGCGCTGTTCACGGTGCTGGGATTGGGCTGCGGCGCGCTCACCTTCGCGGTGCTGGCCCTGCTCGGCCTGCACGCCGTGTTTGCCGCCGTGCCCTGGGCATACACGGCGCTGAAACTGGGCGGCGGCGCTTATCTGCTGTACCTGGCGTACCAGATCTGGCGCGGCGCCAGACAGCCACTGCCGCCACTGGCGCGCGCCAACGCGCCAGGCCATGCCAGCCTGCGGCGCGCGTATTTTCGCGGCCTGGCCACGCAGTTGAGCAATCCGAAAACCGCCGTCGTCTTCGCCAGCGTGTTTGCGGCCTTGATGCCCGCGCACCCGGCGCCGGCTTTTTACCTGCTGGTGCCGGCGGGCGCGTTCATCGTCGATACCGGCTGGTACACCATCGTGGCCTGCGCCCTGTCGTCCGCCGCGCCGCGCGCCGCGTACCTGCGCTACAAGGCGTTCATCGACCGCCTGGCGGGCAGCGTGATGGGCTTGCTGGGGCTGAAGCTGATTTCGATGGTCAGGGAGTAAACGCCCTTCGCCCGCCATCGTCGGCCAGCAGGTCAGCCATGGTCATGCGGTTGAAGCCGCCGTCGGCCCACCAAGGGGCCAGCGCCGGGTCGGGCGTGAGCAGCAGTTTCTCGACCAGGGGCCGCAGCGGCTGGCGCGCCGATTGCAGCAGCAGCACGCGGCGCGGGTCCTCGTCCTCTATTTGGGTGCCGCCGA
>Ga0123354_10012349_pt1 | contig 13239 bp, 8 predicted proteins | sample TergutLab28metaG_2_FD_97872 | JGI IMG/M metagenome (GOLD analysis project Ga0123354, IMG submission 97872) | Labiotermes labralis P4 segment gut microbial communities from Petit-Saut dam, French Guiana - Lab288 P4 | ecosystem: Host-associated > Arthropoda: Insects > Digestive system > Gut ...
CAGTATTTAACCAACTTGATGCACAAAATTTGTTTCACAATAAGTTTTATTTCATGCCTCTACATGTTTCGAGCACATGTGCTCATCATCAGGAGGTCAAAACTGCATTACACAGCCTCTGGTTTCATCACACCTATAGGTGGCCGTCTCGTGCACAGGTTGAGAGAGGACTGCAGAGCAGTGTGTAATGCAGTTTTGACCTCCTGATGATGAGCACATGTGCTCGAAACATGTAGAGGCACGAAATAAAACTTATTGTGAAACAAATTTTGTGCATCAAGTTGGTTAAATACTAAGATAAATATTCCACATTCCAATTTTCATTAACACCTAACAGCAGTTCACATGAAGATCTACGTGCAATTAGGTGAACATCTCGATTTCAACTCAAGTATTTATCAAAGCCAAGAATGGGGTAGGCCTGAAAGCTGTTGGAAGATAGTAACACAAGTTTGTTAGTAAGTATTTTGTTGCACGTATTAAGATTTTAGAGATTATTATAGAAAAGAGAGCGCATGGGCCATAATGAGAAAATTGCGTTTCCCTCTTGCAACTTCTTTACATATTCCTGCCTAAAACCTATATTTATGCTTTCGCGTAAATCGAAAGCCAGTCAGGTCACTGATTTTATATAAGAATTCTGTATAGAGATTGTGTAATGTCAGATCCAGTATTTTAATAAAACATATGTGACAGTGCAAAAAATTGACACTGCACAACCTTTTAAACAAACAGGTACGATAGTGTTGGCAATTCATAAATATTTTGCTATTTTCCAAAGTGTTACAACCTGCACGGCTATTCTACAGCGATATCACTTCACACTGATTGGGACGTACTGAGAACTGCTAATTAGCTAACTAATTAAGTATGTGAGTTAACTACGTTACTAACTCCAAGGAGCAGAGCCCTTCCTGAGTAGCTAACAGGTATTCAGCTAGTCAAGAAATTCCCCGCATTTTATGGAACCAAAATTTCATTTCCACATTCACAAAGTCCTGTCACCTGCCCCTATTCTAAGCCAGAGCAATCCAGTCCAACTCTTCCTATCCCACTTCTTGAAGATGCATTTTAATAATATCCTTCCATCTACGCCTAGGTCTTCCAAGTGGTTTCTTTCCATCCAGGTTCCCCACCAAAACACTGTATGCACCACCCCTATCTCGCACAAGTTCCACATGCCCCGCTTATCCCATCCTCTCTATTTGACAACATTCGTCTTATTTGGTGAGAAGTATGGATAATGAAGCTCCTCGTTAAGTAGTCGTCTCCACTTCCCTGTTAACTCGTCACTCTTCAACATCGTACCGTCGAAACCCTGCAACTTATGTAACTCTCTAAATGCGAGCGATCAAGCTTCACACCCATACAAAACAACGGGCAAAATTATAGTCCTACGTATCTTGATCTTTATATTTTTGGAAAGCAAACTAGAAGACAAAATATTCTCTAAAATGAGATTTACACACACATACGACCCGTTGAACTGCAAAACGCTGTAAAATGAACGAATGAATTAATCAGTCATCGACACAAAGGGATGATAAACGTAAAAGTTATTCATTTGCCCCTCATAGCACAAATGCATGCCCTAAATGAAGACACCATAACCTGAAACCCCTTTCATGTAAGGGGTTTATAGTCCAATGTAAGGATAAAACATAGGTGACACTCTACACGCTACATTTGGGCTCCTGTTATTCCAAACGTAGCTCCCTTGTTAAACCAAGAAGTATAAAAGCAAGACTTATATTTCAAGAAGAATGTATATTTATCAACATAACGAGTAAATCTATACATAAAAGCATCATAGGAATATTTCATCAACTCCCCACACTACACTTCCTGAGGTATGTTCTTGTAAATGGCGACACGGTAAAAGGGCAACGGTCACCCTAGAACACGCCATGAATGCCCCCGAGAGGGAGTAGAGGTATAAAACTTTACTCTTTCTTTAACCTTGGCGATAGATAGGGTAGGTGGTCAACGCCAAGCCCCGGCCGTTTTACTAGCGGGACAGTCACGTTACCCATTGCACAGAGGGCAGGGTGTGTCCCAGGGCCGATCTGGACGGGTGCGGAAATCTCGCCCCCACCGAGATTCGATCCCCGGACCTTCTAGTCCGTAGCCTAGTCGCTGTACCGACTGAGCTATCCCGACTCGCAGTTGTCATAAAACAGCAACATTACGGTTACTAAATTGTGGGTGTTCCATCCCGTTGTGCTAAAATAACAATGCTATTTACTGTCCGTCTTACACAACAATATGATGTAATGTTGGGTTATATACAATTAATGAATCTACAGGTTTCAACCCCTTGGGGTCATCTTCAGGCCTATAAAATATGAGTCATACAAGGTACTTCTGAAGTAGTTACCTACGGGATCCCGTGGTTTACAGTGCGTTAGCTGTAAAATATATTTAAAAATTGGTTAAAACATACTCGACAACACAAGAAGCCGACTACTATCACATACCACTAAAAATCTGGGACAGCGCCCCTACACCGTTATCTCGCTACAGTAAGCGCTACAGAGCGCCTCGTTCAACCCACGGGCATCTGGATGACATCGAACATGTACCTACAAGGACGCCACATCACCCAAACAGTGAGTTCGAGGTTGAAACATGTAGCTTCAGTAATTGTATATAACCCAACTTTACATCATATTGTTGTGTAAGACGGACAATAAATAACAACATTACAGTTTGTTATAATTTAGCCTACGTTTTCAGATAGAATTTAGGAAGAATTCTTGAATGGAATGTTTAATGACGTTCCACGAATTTGTGTGGCTCTTTCATCGTAAAAGCTATTTTGATCAGTTGGTGTCTTCGTCAAATATTTCAAAGATTCCAAATTTAAGAATGTATTGTTGAAACCTACATAATGAATGAGGTTCAAAATGGCCGCGAATGAGTAACTGTGCTCTGCACATACAGTAGTACCATGTTAACGCTAAAACACGTCAATATGAAGTTCATTTTGTCTAAAAAATGTTATTGTAACATGTTTATACTAAACGTAACATCCGGTAGGTGTAGGGTAAACGCACGCGGAGATTGTAAATACTGTGGCAGGGGACTTCCTTTTGGAGCGCAGTGAACAATCAAGGACACGCTGCTCCGTCGCTCTGCCTACTGACATGACAGAAATATCGCATGAGGTTGTTAACAGCTTTTGAAATCAAACGGCTCGGGAAAATTAGAACTAAAAACGTACTGCAAGTGAAGTAAAGAACTTGTTTACGACATAGCGCGAAAAAAAACAAGAGCGATTAGGTTTTGTTTATTGAAGAGATACTTCGCGCCTTCTAACAGGGTTAAATGTGTGAAACATTTCATCCTTTACTCCATACAAAAGATGTACAAACATTTTTTGACGTTTTGATGACCGTGTATCTCAGTATATTTATCTCGGTATTTAACCAACTTGATGCAGAAAATTTGTTTCGCAATAAGTTTTATTTCATGCCTCTACATGCTTCGAGCACATGTGCTCATCACCAGGAGGTCAAAATTGCATTTCACAGCCTCTGGTATCATCACACCTATAGGTGGCCGTCTGGTGCACAGGTTGAGAGAGGACTGCAGAGCAGCAACCTGTGCACCAGACGGCCACCTATAGGTGTGATGATACCAGAGGCTGTGAAATGCAATTTTGATCTCCTGGTGATGAGCACATGTGCTCGAAACATGTAGAGGCATGAAATAAAACTTATTGTGAAACAAATTTTGTGCATCAAGTTGGTTAAATACCGAGATACATGCACATACAGTTTCAGAAATGTTCCTTTTGAGAAAATTTTAAGAAGATGGGCTGTAATCAAGATGAAAGTCACCGGACATAAATTATGAAGAGTGACCAATATAAAAATTAAAAGTCTTGCACGCGACGCCGTGTAATGGAAAATACGTACCCACCAGAAATTTAAATTTATTAACGACGTCATTAAATATCTTCACCCCTAAAAACATTGTTACTGAAGGGGCTGTAGGACAGACACCATTTCATATCCCAAAATACCATAGAGTAGAACTGTCATTGTGTTTATTTAAATTTTTATAATTGCATGGAGCTGGATCTTTGCTCCGTAGAGTTAGCCTTATAGTTGGAGCAGCACGTGGTATCCACATACCACGGATTATGTCATAACGAAAAACTGTCCCAATAGTCCTTCAGAACCCTGATTACATCTTTGAACACAAGTAACTACATAGACGACATTCGTCTATCTACACATGTCCAGAAGTTAGGGACAGTTAAGTACGTTGTCTTAAGCACAGACTACCCTAATCTCAAGTCATCATCGGTGTGAAAATCTCGTCGTGAGAACATTGTAGATTTTGACGTTAGAATGGCCACGATACGGTCTCGGTCGTCACATATCAGATGACACCTATCTATCAAACATGGCGTCGCAACACACAGAGCACCACAATCTTCGTTGAAACAGTTGTTCGGAGTCGCGGTACAATGACGTGTCCCCCCTCCCCCCACCTCCCATACTTCGTCCCCTCCAATCACTGTTACTAATATAATGCACTTCTGGGCAGCAGTGAGGGACTGCTGGCCTTGTAGCAACCAGCTCACTCAGTCCACGCGCTGTACAAACAAGGGGTTGTAACAGTCAAATGCGGTAATGGTCTATCTCCGAACACGTCATTAAGGCATGTGGGGGGGAAAAGGATGTATAGCTCCATGCATTCTCGAATTTGGCACTACATGGATGTGCTTAGTCACCTTCATGCCCATGCTGTTTTGTTCCCGGAAAACAAGCCAGCGACGTGTGCAAGTAACGGGAGGCTAAATGGGCCCCAGAATCTGAAGGATTCAAAAAAGTAAAAAATCTCGTCCCTGTTGGGAATGTGTGCAAGGTTTCTATGTTATCCACCCCATGACCTGGTCACTGTATCGACTGAGCTATTCTGACTCCTGTGCGTATAAATTGAAAGCAAATCGGCAAACTTTTGTCGAAACTAAATTATTTCGAACAAACGGTGAAAGGAAAAAGAACCACAATTCATACACAAAAGATACTTGCCAATTCGTACAAAATTAAATAACAAAGTGGCAAAAGTCAGCACTATTTGGCAATGCGTTCGTTTCCTAACTTATTTCTCATAGGACCTAAACATTAGGAAACTATAGGTGGTTACGACAGGAGAACAAGAAAGGATTCAAAGATAACTAGGGAACCGGAAATGATCAAGATAGTCCCAGCTTCTTATCGAAATAAAAATTTCATGACAGCTAGGTGGTGGAAATACCCCTAAGCCAGTTGAATATAAACGCCATCGTCACATTACTCGTACACTTCTGCTGACATATTTTAAGTTACCTCCCAACTTCCATCTACAACTCGATCATGCAACTTGCCCATTCCTTTTCGGTTCCGGGAATAACATTTTCTGACATCATCTTATTTCCCACTTAACGCCTTTTCTTTCAAGATTCCTGCCATTCCCTGAATATTAGACTCAAATACTTTCCTTTTACTTCCTGCTCAGCAGACACCAGTTCTAATACAGGCTGGAAAACTAAGAAAATGCTACACTGTCCTAGTTTTTCTTCTTGCCCCCCCCCCTTCCCCTGGAAAGAAAGCCGTACATTAGTTAACACTGTGAAACACAGAACACCTAAATTAATCAGTTCCTACCTCACAGAAAATATTAAGTCTCTTTCACCAAACTCTGCTATATGGGGAAATAATATTCAATCTGAAAACCTCAACCCTTCCTCTCAAACTGAACGGCTAAGAACAGATTTTTGAAAATGTTAAGCTTGGTGGCGCACATATTAACCACTACTTTAGGGGTCAAAACAGGCTTCATCGCTTCCTTGTGTACATATTTCGCTGCAATTTTCACAATATGTAATCCTAAGACACCCAGTGACCTATAGCGTAAAGAAAACCTTCTGAAACAACTAAAAATTCAGTCAAAATGCAAGCTGATGGTACCACAGCTGTCACTGTGCGTAGCACAGTGTTATGATATGTGACATCGTTTAGGCTGGCACGAATGTGTCACATTTAGGAGAAACCGTTTGCTTTAATTTTCAACAAAGACTCCTACACTGACAATGAATGCGGTATGTTCAGTTGAAAATAATTTATACACTTCATATGGAATGTCAACAGCTCTGTTTATTTTATTACTAAACCAGCAAAATGGAATAATGGAAAAGTAAGGGCTACTTGGACACGAGGTTTTGCTCAGTACTGAATGCGGTACATTTTCCGCCTGAGAAAGAAAGCTCACACAAAATACATCATACTGCGCCCTGACATAGAGTTTGTACATTTTCACTGCAAACCCACCATGTTTGGTGAACATGAATATTTAACATAGTGCATTGTGACGCTGTTGGAACGTATTGATTTTGTGTACGTCTGGTTGTTTTGACCTGCCAAAGTTGTATCCCTAACAATCAGAAAAAGCCACACTTTCACGTAGTTTTTCTCTACTTATTCTCTTCCAACTTTCTGCAAACAAAAAATTAGTAAGCCCATTTTCTACCTCACAGAAAACACTACTCTGCATTGCAATCGGCTAATTATATTAACCAAAACAATTGGTGTTTACTCGGAGAATCTTAAAACAATACAAGATATATTCTGCCAAAATGCAGACTGCTTCAGCGTCAAATCTGGTAATATGTATAGTAATTATTGTGCTTTAAGGGAACAGTAACATACATATATATATATCCTGCCTCCAACAGTATGTCAATTCCTGATTTCATTTCCTTCTCCAGATTCATCGTCTGAGTTCGTGTTGAATATCTTCAGAATACCAAAAAATTATTAATCATAATGAGGCACACAACAATCGTTCACGAAACAATCGTTCACAAAAACAATGCACCTTAAATTGCATTTCGCGGGACATTTAGAAAGAAAAATTGTCCTAAGAAAGGCAAACTGTCATTGTTGTAAGTTAATTTCTGCGGGAACCGTGCCCTTCAACCTGCATGCTGCGTCCCTAAAATTATAAAACTGCCATCAGATTTATCTGTGGTAGCCTAATATAAAACTTGTAAACACTCAACTTAATGTTGTTTCGTGTTTAATTAGATCACCTTTTCTTAAATGAATCAAGAATTTAACTGTGTACATTTTGTCATAAACTCATCATTCTAACCAAATCACGTATAACAAAAAAATATACAACCAAACAAATTAAATATTTTAAGGACGACGTCGTTAGATGACTACGCGCTTTAACGTCAACAAATTATATATTGTATATATGCAATGTATTTATAGTTTTCCTACGATTGCTACAAGAAACAGTATTTACCTCACTAACGGAGCATTAACAGATGTGTTCCTGTAGCGAAGAAATAATATGATTTCCGTAGGGTAGGATCTAAATTTTTAGATACTGTTTACTTGAATTTTTGGCTTCAAAGTTGTAATCGAGCTGCTGATTTGAGTACTCTCAAAACTGACGCTCCTTTCTAAAATTGCATTAATTTCCAGAATGTTTGTTGGCATATGACCCACAGAAGCACAACTGTGGTGTCCATATGGTAAATTTAAGAGAAGCGAGTTTTCCACCTATAGTTTGGTATAAGGAAATTAAAATGCTTCCGTCGAATTGAAACAAATTAGGTTGTAAGATGACTGAATTTGACGTGTTTTCGTTGTGTAACTAACTCTAAATCACACGTCCCTCTTTTCATGTAGCACAATAATAATTTCGTAATAATGTAAAAGGTTCATATATTTCCTTAAAGACCGATAGAACTCCAACAGCGTCACTAAATATAATGTATAGATTACTCTATTGACACAAATAGCATTCATTTTTCACCCCGGGAACAGGCCGAACAGAATGGAATGCAATTATTACGTACAGAAACTGACAAGCGATGGAATGCGTCTTCTTAGTGCCTGTAAAACGGAGATGGTAGACTAACAGCAAGCCTTCGCACATTCACAAGCAAATACACACAGAAAAACACTTATAAAAACGCAAGCACTGAAACATGTAATTCACTCCGCTTACAAGCAAAGCCTACACATCACTGCTCTCAGCGCCCCCTGCAGCCATTGAACACTGGCTGACATTACGGAGCATGCGCATGAGTCCATTTGCTCCATCAGCCTACTACGATTCACATTCAACATATCGAACCTCTCGCTAAGCAAAGGGTATGCTCTAGCAGAATCTAAAGCGCAACCAGGAACAAGATGGTTGCTTGTCCTATCATATTCGTGGTTTCTTCTTTGGTCATTTAAGAACTATATATCCGCTATACTCGTTACCATATGATAAAATAAGACAATTCAGAATCATATTACAAAACAGTGACTAGGTTGTGAGGCTGAAAACCCGAGGAATCCACATTCGATCCCCGGCGAAAGGCAAACCGTCCGAACCACTTCTGAGGCCCACCCAGCTTCCCATTTAACAACGAAAGGGCAGGGTTTGAAGTTAAACACTGACTCCTGTCTTAACCGATGCTACGAAAGATTGGAACAATACCTACACTTCCTCATACGCCTTCATGGTGTGTGTAAGGCAAATTTACTCTTAAATTTTATCGACTCCAAGTGCAAGTAAGGAAAATAGAAACACATGTACAAGGATTTTAGTTTTATCTCAGTATTTAACCAACTTGATGCACAAAATTTGTTCCACAATAAGTTTACGGCCACCTATAGGTGTGATGATGCCAGAGGCTGTGTAGTGCAATTTTGACCTCCTGATGATGAGCACATGTGCTCGAAACATGTAGAGGCATGAAATAAAACTTATTTTGAAACAAATTTTTTGCATCAAGTTGGTTAAATACTGAGATGCACGGTCAGCAAAACGTCCCCCAAAAAAATTTTGGTATTAATTGGCGAGGAGGTTTCAGATTTTGGTCCTTTAGTTTCCAAAAATTTGTCGTTCCCCGAATGGAAGCAAATATTTCGATACTGAATGTGAGGGCAGTGTATATATCCTGAATAATTTAGTCCATCTGCGTGAGTACACGGTGCCACGATCAAATATGGACATGAAATATGGCAGTAATTCTAAAAAAAAAAATAAGTTATCATTATAAATATCATCCTTAACTCAACTCCATCACTGCAAGTTCTACCTAGTTTGTGACATGATCTCTATATCACTGTTCGCCATCTTCAGGTCACTGGAAACAAGAAACAGTTAATAATATAGAACGTAGTTATGAATGTTATAAATGTATAAAAATATAGAGGCATGTAAGTTACTGCTAGGTTTTATAAATAACATCCCCTAAGTTTTGATTTTCTCTATCATGCACCATATCAAGCACCCCGCCCCTATAAGAGTGTTTACGTAAATCGGGGTTCCAAGCCCCCGGTAATACCAAAAGAGATATCTGACCAGTTTTCTAATGTTGCCACAAACCTACTAGAAAACATTTTCGTATGAGAAAGGGTTACTAAACATTGCGTTTTTATAATTTACGCTGGGATTTAAAAAAAAAATCTGGAAACACTGACAAGCACAGAATGTCTCACGAGTGGGCAGGAAGCCCTTTCCTCCATAGAAAAATTTACTAGAAAAAATCATTTGTGTTCGAAAGTTTTTGACGGAATTCACACAGCTTAAAATGTAACAGACCTTGGGGTGGGCTCTTGTAAACAAAGCAATGACAATGCGATTACAGAAAATGCTGAAATTTATGAATTTCCTGAGTAAAAACTGCCTTCTCTATGACTCAGGTGTTTGGGACTAGTTCACTGAGTTGCAGTATTATAGCAATAACTGAGATTTTTTTCTAAAGTCTTAAATTTCATGCTGTTGTTATTATAGACTATAATCGATTATCAAACCCTCTATCACAGGAACACAGCTGCAAAGTTCTTTATTATTTGTTTATCGTTGCACCGTGCATTTTGAAATCTACGCAGTTCACTCACCAACAAATGCGCTATTTATTAACTTGGTCAAAAGTTTGAGTGGCAGCATGTTGTGAGCGCCATGTGTGTTACACATGGCGCTCACAACATGCTGCCACATCACCTAGTATACAGAACGACGTAATTTTACCGAGTGTTTTAACATAACTATAGCTTTAGTGAGGTACAGATACAGCTCCCTGGCGATGGCCATTGAAGACCGAAACATGTAGGAGCGATATTATTGAGTATTTTAATGTAAATTTTAAACTTTTAACCAAATTAATAAATATCATATTTTTTGTTGTGTGAACTACGTAGCTGCAACATGTTTCAGCCGGAGTAGGTCATCGCCAGGAACATGCTGTAACAAAACACTTTTATATATAATAAATATTATTAGTTGTGATAAAAAAAACCCGTAGAACGAGATGAAGCAACCTTGAATGGAGGATAGGTAAGGAAATGGGTGAATGTGGTATCGAGGAATTTGTCTAGAGCTATGCAGTATACTACAAAAACGTAACTGCTCAGGTCAGACGACAGACTGCTAAACTTTACAAGTTTATGGAAGTCTACAAGCTTCACGTGACACCATCAGTCTTGCAGATTTGAAATCAAACCCTCTGGATCATTTGCCACAACAATTTCAAATTTAATTGAAAATCTGTTGTGAAACAGAAGACAAAGTCTGTTACAGGAACCACCACGTTCTCTGAGTTGAGTGCGTGTTGGTGTTTAGAGTTGTAACTTTTAAATTTATTGAGGGACTTACAGTGAATATGCATATAATGCCCGTAAACAGCACACATATAATATCCTGCAATCGGGAAAAAGTATAAGCTAACTTCCGAGATGCAGCACTTTTTTATGTCTCGAAAACCATTTTGGGCGTAGGCTTCGACTACGACGTTCCTCGTTCACACTCAGACACTCCACACTCGGTAGGACTCCTTTGGACGAGCAATCGGCCCCTTGTGGACACCTCTACCTGACAACAAACAACACACACAACAGACAGACATCCATACCCCCGGTAGGATTCGAAACCTCAATTCCAGTCAGCGAGCGACCGTAGACCCATGCCTTAGACCGTTCGGTCACCGGGATCGGCGAAAGAGAGAGCGTTAATTAATTATAATACCTGTACAATTTCTCTGTCACAAACAGTTTCGACCCTAAACTCGATGCTGTCTCATAAATTTGTTCCCAAATTGTGTGTTGGATCAGACTGAGAACTTTTATAGAAATTATATTTGTTATAGCAGCAGGGTCTTGCATAAAAATGGGTTAATTTAGTGTTTTGAAATGACCTAGCTTCACAGAAGTAAACAGCTGCGCAGATTTTGTGAAGAAAATTTTAGTAAATTTCGAAAGAACTTAGCGCATTTGCGGTTGTTCTTGGGCCTAGAGGAAATAATGATTGAAATGAAGGAGTATGACAAGTTGAAATGGAAAGACTACAAACACAAATGTGAGCCTACCTACACATCATAAGCGAAATATCTCTTTTACGTGTAAAATAGCAATCATGGCGACAGCGCGAGTCTTTGAGGATATAAAAAATTTACTCAATTTCTTAATGACGACAAAGACACTAGTTTCCTTCGGAACGTCGGAAAATACTCACACAACGACACACAGTCATATCTCGGGATACAAACTGTCACATTTGAAATAGACAAAATCTTTATTAGATCAATGAATCATTTACAGAAAAAAGTATTCAGTAACACCAATAATATTAGTATACTGCAGGACCATAACAGTGTACAGTAGGGAATTGGATTCATGAGTCTTGTTCGGATATGCTTGTTGACGAATGTAGTCATTAAATACCATTGTGCCCTGTGTAACATATCTCTTTTAATTCTTCAGTATTTATCTGAGCTTGATTTCACGTTTCGATGAAATGAGTAATTAAAAAGATACCGCTAGGCAATCGGCTATATACCGTGTGCTGCAGGATGCTGGTTTATGATTCCAGGGGAAATACAGACAGCTGAAAACGGGCGGCATTTTTCATGCCTTTGACGACGTGTGTGATCTAGATTAGGTTATATTTTCCATTCATAATTTTTTTATTCATTGTTTTGATAATGTTTTTTTGAGAAGCTTCGTGAATAGAAGTTAATAATTTCCTAGCATATTCAAGTCTCAAACACGGAAATTTGTACCATATCTCATAGGATATTAATCAAAATCATAATTAATTCCCTATTCGTGTAAAATGCTTTTAGCTTCGATGATTAGCTCTCCCCCAGGCACAGTGTTTTGATCAATTTGCGTATGTGTTGCTAACACCAGAGACATTGGCTATGTTGGGAGGTAAGAATGTCGTGGTGGCCGAAGACTGCAGTTAGCTGGCATTTCACACCTACTACAGACTGCAATTAGCACAGGGTCTTTGCATTTCAAAGAATGATTTTATTTTTATGTCGATAAGTCTTATTTCTAGATACGTTTCGATTCGTACTTCGGCAACGTGAAAAGGCAGAAGGTTTTTTAGGCGCTGTCGCAAAAGTGGCAAAATTAACTAATTAGTTTTGTTGTATCTCTCTGCGGTCTCTCTCCCTCTGTCCGTCCGTCCGCATGCGACAACTCACCTCACACAGAACGGATTTCTGTGAAAAATGGTTTTTGAGTATTTTTGGGAAAACCTGTCGAGGAAATTCAAGAATCATTAAAATCTCACAAGAACGACAAGTACTTTACATGAAGATGTTTGTACATTTGTGACAGTATCTCAATGAATTCTTCTTAGAATGAAAAATGTTGCAAAATTTGTAGAGATAAACACACATTTTATTTTTTGACGTTTTGTTGACCATGCAACTCAGTTTATTTATCTCAGTATTTAACCAGCTTGTGCATCAAGTTGGTTAAATACTGAGATAAAAACACATTTTATGTTGAATGATTTTTTTTTCCAAAAATTCTACCGCTTGTGAGATAATGTTAAAAAATATTGTAGACCCAGATGAAATTTCTTTAAGTACTAAGACGTTGATCGAAACAAATATGACTATTATGACTATGTTTTGGATTATAATAATTACCTGAGGCATATACGACGAATTGATACGAAATTTCAGTCAGAAAACGTGAAAAAAAGGGGCCCTCTTAAGGTACAGTAGAAATGGGAGATTTGGGACGGACTTTCGGTGGGCGTAAAAAAGGTGCTGAATTCATCTAGTTCGGTATAGGTATCAGTGGCGTACTGTTCATCCAGTTCAGTACAATTATCAGTGGAGTGCTATTCAAACACTTCTGTATAGGTATCAGTGGCGTACTGTTCATCCATTTCAGTACAATTATCAGTGGAGTGCTATTCAAACACTTCTGTATAGGTATC